>SDBS01004368.1_pt1 | contig 13834 bp, 15 predicted proteins | sample 2277091 | NCBI WGS metagenome assembly SDBS01 (sample SAMN10404972, study PRJNA504765) | marine sediment metagenome | isolation source: marine sediment core GS10_PC15, 163 cmbsf | place: Arctic Ocean: Southern Knipovich Ridge | collected 2010
GTGCCGTTGTCGTTGCCGTTGTTGGCCGGCGCGCCGTTCGTGGCGCCGTTGCCGTTGGCCCTCGTCTTCCACTTCGCCCAGCCCCAGTAGCCGACGCCACCGAGCGCAAGAGCCCCGGCTCCGATCATCAGCCACTGGCCGACGGAGAGCGGGTTGCGGTTGTAGGGGTTGTGGTAGGGACTGTCGCCGTAGTGCGAGCGATAGTCGAGGGCTTGCTGAGCGTGCTCCATGAGGGTCTTTCCTCCTGGCCCGGAGGATAGCAGACCGGAGCACCAGCGCGAAACTCGCCCGTTCTCCTACGGCTTAGGCATCAGTCCGAGGGCCGAGAGTGACGAATAGTCTTCCGGGGTGATGACCAGGTGGTCGAGCACGGGGATGCCCACGAGGCGCCCGACCTCGACCATTCTACGGGTGAGTTCGACATCAGCCTCACTCGGTTCGGCGTCGCCGCTGGGGTGATTGTGGGCCAGGATGACCGAGTGGGCGCGGGTCCGGACCGCGTCTCGGAACAACTCACGCGGGTGGACGTCGACGGCCGCGAGGCTTCCTCGTCCCACTTCGCGCACGTCGATGATCTTCTGTCTCGAGTCCAGGTAGACGGCGACGAATAGTTCCTGTTCAGCCGGCCCGATGACGCGTAGCAGGTAACGCACCACGTCATGAGGGGTCCGCGCCGCTCCGTGGCGCCTCCCCGACACAGTCCGGGCCATGCGCGCGAGCTCGAATGCGGCAACGAGGCGGTCCGCCTGGGCATCGGTCGCGCCGAAGCGACGAAATGATGCCGGCGTTGCGGTGTCGAGCCCAATCGCGTCGGGAAACGCGGAGGCGATCCGGCCAGCGGTGGGTTTTGAACAACCGCACGCAGCGCGGATCAGATCGACATAGCTTTGTCGGTCTTGCGGGTGAAAGCTCGGGAGCGGGTTGCGGCGACCCATCCACCGAAGATTACCACCGCGCTCCCTCCGCTGGTGCGATGTCCGCGCGCCGGGGTCGGCGGAGCGTCTGTGCTTCGGGCCAGAGCTTGGGCAAAAAGCGAGAAGCAGACGATACTTCTTCTCCCTTCGTCCGGCCCCGGCGCTCTTTTTGCACATGCCGGTCCACCTGCCTCCTTTCCCGCCCTTCGGGTTCTCGGTCTGGTACGACCGACATCGGGGACGTCGCTGGTGCTGGCGGGAGCGGCACCCGTCGAGAGAGACCGTCGCAGCCAAGGACAAAGACGTCGCCCAAACCGAAGGCGAGGGCTTCGGAACCAAAACAGAGGCCGTCAAGGCCGTTAGGCACGAACTGGCGCGCCGCAAAGCTCGAGCGGAGCCTTCGTCATCGGAATGAGGTATGGTGCGGCCATGCCCGAGCACACCCTCTACGTAGCCCCTGCGTCCGCGCCCTGCCGCGCCGTCCTTCTCCATCACCACCTGATCGGCGCCTCCGCGCCAGAACTCGGTCTGGTGCACGTCGACCTCATGGCCGGTGAGCACCAAACCGACGAGTTCAAGCGCCACAACCCGCTGCACTGCGTTCCTACGCTCGTCACCCCCTGGGGTCCGATCTGGGAAAGCCGCGCGATCATGCGCTACCTGGAGTCGATCATCCCCGATCCGCTTCTTTACCCGACAGGCGTTTTTCATCGCGCCGTGGTCGACCGTCTTCTGGACTGGGACCTCGGATCTCTCTACCGAGTCGTCTCGTCCATCGTCTACTCGCAGATCTTCGCCGGCAAGGAACCGGCCACCGAGGACCTCGAAAAGCTCGACGCTGCGACCCGCTTCCTCGACCAGCAGCAGCTCGGCGACGGACGAGCCTTCCTCACCGGTAGCACGCTCACCATCGCCGACGTTTCCTGCGCGATGACCCTCTCGCTCCTTCGTCTCGTCGACCTCGAGATCGACGACGTGCCTCGTATGGCAGCCTCGCAAAATGACGTCGCCAACCTTCCGGGCTACGACCAGGTGGACGCACCCTTCCAGTCCTGGATCGACTCATTCCCCAAAAAAGAAGCCGTAGAGTCAGCGTCGCCGCCCCCGGGGATGGCCGACAAGCTGGAGCCCGAGGCCAAGTCCGACGCTAGCGCATCACCCAAGGACGGGGCCACCGAGTCGACCGAGGCCAGCGATCCCCATCAGCCTGGCGCCGCTGATCAGGCTGGCGAAAGTGCCACGGAGCGAGCCGGCGACGCCGCCTAGCGGCGTGGTAGGATCCCTGCTCCATGAGGCCACTCCCGTTTGCGGCCGCGGTCGTCGCTACGGTGAGCGCCACCCTCCTCGTCGGCTCCGTTGTGACCTTCATGGCAACCCGCGAGGAAGGGTTTCGCCACGGGTGGGCCTGGCGGGTGCACCTCTCCGATTTCGGGCGCGCCTGGGGCCTCCAGATCCTTGAGCCAGGCCGCGGCTGGGAGACGCTCCTGCCGACCGCACGCAAGTATGGGCGCGACTACGCCGTCGCCACCGCGCAGGCCGCCATCGACGTTCGCCGACGCGCCTACCGAGGCTGACGGCATGGATCTCCCCCTGACCTTGGTCAGATTCGGGCCTCACCGTCTAGAGGCCGAGGTGGCCAGCAATCGGTCGACGCGCCAACAGGGGCTGATGCACCGCGCCTACCTAGCTCCCGGGCGCGCGATGCTCATGGCGTGGGAGGGGCCGTGCCATATCTGGCTCTGGATGCGAGACACCTCGATCCCTCTTTCTGTGGCATTCCTCGACGCCACTGGCGTAGTGATCAATACGGCGGAACTGAACCCACACGACGAGAGCCGCCACTGGTCACGCGCGCCCGCGCTGTATGCCCTTGAAACGAGGCGAGGATGGTTCGCCGAGCGCGGCATCGGACCCGGCGCACGTGCGGCGTTCACCCTCCCGTGATTTTCAGATCAGACCCAGACGGCCAAACGTGATCCGGTTATCCCGTGCGTGGGTGCAGTTTGGAACCAGGAGTTCAACCGGACGACGCCAGTCCACAAATCCCTCGAAGGGCTCGCTGTACATGCGGGCAGGGAATCCAAGATCGCCCAGCGCGATGAAAACCACGCTCTCGCCTCGGGAAGTGCGTCGGTGACGAACCGGTATGAGTGTCGCGGCCGAGGCGTCGATCTGCGTCTCCTCTCGTAGCTCCCGTATCGCTGCCGCGGCGAAGCTCTCGCCTGCCTCGAGGCCTCCACCTGGAAGATTTACGTTCGACCGGTCGTGCCCGTGGCTGATCGCCAGAACGCGGCCGGCTCGTATAACGATCACGCAAGAGCCGTGGCGCATCTGAGTTCACACTTCCATCTGACCGAACTCGCGGAGTACACGAAGGTCTGGAGCTCGCTTCCCCCGAGCGCGCTTGAACTGGCGGTATGCAGCTTCGCCGGCCACCGGAATATCGCGAAGCTCGCCAGTGGTCTCAATCTGCTTGAGGTAGTTGCGCACGAGCTTTGGGTCAGCCCGGATCCCCGTGGCCTCTTCGAGAGGGAAGGGCACCACTCGGCCCTCGCGCGAGCGGGTGCGGATCGTGTGGCCGATCTGCTGCTCGACCGCCACGTACATCGCATAGAGCGCGGGAGCCAGCTGAGCGGCAACGGCCAGATCACCAATCGAGGCCAAGATGCAAAACGCACACGACGCGCGGCTCATGCCCTCTTGGTACGTCCAGATGGGCTGCTGATCCGCCTGAGCGATGACGTCGAAAACCTCGTTGGTACTCGCCCACTTGATCGGCAACCAGCTGTACCACTCTCGCCTCAGGCCCAGTTTCACGCTCCGCTTTCCATGCTCGTCGGGGTGCTCCGCGAACGCCGGGCGGTTGGCGCGGTCGCCACTCTCCTCCGCGCGCAGCCCCTGGGCGTCGACGATGATCGTGTACCCCTTTGCGTCCGCGTAACCCCTGACTTCTCTCCTGATCGGACCGCGCTTGAAATCGCTGGTGCACCATCGCTGCCCTTTTGAGGGCCACATCCCTCGGTCTAGGACTCGCTCTAAAAGCCACTTCTGCTCGCCGTGCTTATCGAGCGCATCGGCGAAGACGAGAGGAACCCCGGCGGGCTTGTAGCGCTCGACCTGGTCCATGATCCCGGCCCACTCCACTCCGCGCAGGGGAGCGTGTACCCAGAGGATCTGAAACTCGGGCACGATCTTGCTGACGAGGATCGCCATCGCCTGTGAGTCCTTGCCCCCACTATGCGAGACGGCGAACAGGGCGCCCCGGTCCCGGAGCCGCTCGATCTTCTTCTGCGCCTCGACGAGCTCGCCCCGCCGTCGCTTTTCTTTGCGAAATATCCGGCGCACCTGGTCCTGCTTATCGCGCTGCTTATCGGTGAGGGACTTCGGGTCCTTCCACTTTGGCTCGTACGGGTTGGGCGCGGGCTGCCGGAGCCGCTCAGCGGCCCACGCCGATAAGGTGTCGTGCGCCTTCCCGGCGGTGGGGGCGAACGTCCACCCGGCGTCGCCGGTGGCTCGGTCCATCACCATGCCGAACACGCGAACCTCGACGTAGCAAAAACCTTCCCCTCCCAGAACTGGCCCCGGCCCGAGGGGCAGGACACGAGCCGAGAAACGGCCAGGAACGTCGCCTTTGGTCCGGGCCGCCACGTCGGCATCCTAGCATGTGCGGTACGATGAACGGGCGTGTCGAGGCCGGAGCCGATCTGCAACATGAAGCTGACGCTGGAGTCGGTCCGCGGTCGCGTGGCCGTTGGGCTCAAGTGCGACGGTCGCGTCGTAGGTGAGCTGAGCGCTTTCGACGTGGACACCGGAGCCCTGACTCCTCGCTGCGCCCGAGCGCTGCGCTCCCTCTCACGCTCAACCGGCCTGGATCTGACTCCGTACGTCGTGCATTTTGCGAAGCTACCCGAGGAACTCCGGGGCACAGGAGTGGGGACTGCGATGTACCTCGCCGCAGCCGAGGGCGCTGCGCGTCTCCAAGGCGCGCTGGTACAGCACGCGTGCTTCTACGATCCAGAGCTAGAAAACACGCAGGGGACGACGAGCGAACTCGCCCGCCACGTCTGGAAGGGTGCACGCTTCCGCCACCGAACTCGTGTGCACGGCGGCGCAGTGGCGTACATGCCCCAGGCGCACTGGGGCGCAGCGGACGCGATGCTCGAGTTCGGCCAGATCGAAGTCGCGGCTTCCATAGGCGCCCAGGTAAACCCAACACGGACCGAGTTCGGCCCCGCGTTGCGTCATGTCATGCGCGCGAACGAGGCCTACACAATCATCGACAGCTTCCCGGCGATCAGAGGAACGGACTGGATGTCGGGCAGCTGCATGGTGCTCGCCGTTGCCCTCAAGCGCTGGTACCCAGGCTTTCGCTACGTGGGGATCGCCAGCGGCGCGCAGGTCTATCACGTCCTCGTCGCCTGCGGAAAGCTCTACTACGACGCGGAGGGCAGCTCGACAAAAAAGCAGCTGACCAAACGCTGGCGCACGGAGAACCACCTCAAAGACGCCCGCGTCCTCTGGCTCGACACGCCAATAATCCGACCGCAGGGCAGCACCGGAGGCAGGGCCATCGAGTGCCCTGCCGCCGCCGTCTTGGCCGTCGAGGAATACATCAGGCGAGCCCTCGGATCCCCTCACCGCTGGAACTTCCCCGCCGTCGAATACGGCGTGGCTGAAAATCCGCACCGGCTCAGCGGCGCGACTGCTTACTGCGCCGACCGCCAGGGTGCGCGTGTGTGCTACATCGAGACCGACGAGGGTCGCCCGGTCAACGCGGTGCAGGTCAGGCAACTCGTCATGCGGGAACGCTACGCTGCCTGAGTGGCTGCGCGCGCTCGATCCTACCGGTTGCCGGACCTCTTCTTCGACCTCTTCTTGGCCGGCTTTCGCTTCGCGGCGAGGATCTCGGACTCGTCGCGCTCGAGAGCCAGAACGCCGGGTTGAGCGGCCGGGATCACTGGAGACGAGAAGGTAACCGTCTTCGGACAATCGGGGGCAACCACCATTCGGCCCCGCTCGACTACGGAGACCATGACGGCGCGCTTGGTCTTCGACCGCGCCTCTCGCTCCCGACCCTTCGCTTGTGCCTTCTCCGCTCGCTCTCGGTGCTCGGTCAGCACCGGGGCCTTGTAAGTTAGCCCCACGATCACGGGGCGGCGCCGCGGGTAGCTGCTGAAGTTGGGGGGCGCGCCGTCCTTCCCGAAGGTGTAGCGGTACGCGAGCTTTGTCACCTTCCTGATGTGGGCCTTGCGCTGCTTCTCTGTCATCTCGATGGTCCAAAAACCCATCTCCTGGCGCGCTTTCTCCAGCGCGTAGGCGTCAGGATCGAGAGGGCGCAGATCTGCCTCGTCGCCGTCTACGATGGATGCTCCAGCGGGTAGGAACGCGGGCTCGTACCACTGAGGGATGACGTGCTTCTCCGTGTCGAAGACGACGGCGACCCTCCGTCCTCGGTGCCACTCGTCGTGGGCGTCCTGGTCGTTGGTGCCGCTGGCCGAGAACGTGAGGTCGTAGTTCGAGGGGAACTTCCACACGTCGTGTCCCGCGGCGCGTTGGACCTCTTCAGCCATCTCCGGACGCGCTGGGATCTTCGTGTAGTCGTAGAACATCAGCGTGGGAACGACGACAAAGAGTTCCGGGAAGATCAGCTCCCATGGAAGATCACTGAAGACGTTGAGACGGGCGAACGGCTGGAGCTGGCCGCGGCCCCCGGGCCAGGTCCCGTTCCAGCGGCGGCAGGCCTCGTAGAGCATCCGGCAAAAGGCGACGGGGTCTGCGAGCAGGGCGCCCGTCTTTCCTAGTTTGATCCGCCGGTTGTACCGGTCGATCTCGTTGTGGCCGCTGTAGACCAGGCAGGAGTCGCGGCACTCGGCGTTGGACCCAACGCAAAAGCTCGTCCCTGGCCGAACCCGTGGAACTCGCCCGATGAGCTCCTGGGCGGGCGCATACGCTGGCAGCAGCGATAGGCCGGCCACACGCGACGGATGGGCGGGGTGCTCCTTGGCGAGCTTGTCGTTATCCTGGAGGAGGTGCTTCGCCATTCCCTGCGGGGTGGCCCATCGCTTTATCGGTACGCTCACTCCTTTCTGCCGTTTGCTGACAGGCCACACTCGTTCGTGGCGGCTGGAGAGCCCCCGGGACGTGAGGACGGGCATCCGCAGTCTCAGGATCCGCTTATAGGCGTCCTTGAGGGAAAGGCGTTCTACCTCGGCCCACTTGACCCGTAGATTGCCTAGCTGCTCCCAGGCGGTGGCCGGGCCGTCCGCGCCGAGTGGGTTTTGCGGATTGGGGATCCGCCTGCGCAGGAGTTCCTCGGCGAAGACCTCGTCGAAGCCCTGGGCGATTGCCCAGTCGAACGCCGCGTGCGGATCGTCGAAGACCGCAAGGCGCTCGCCCTTGTCGTTGAGTATGGCTGTTTTCCAGTCGGTCATCGGAAAAATAGAAACGGGCCGGGCGCTCCCGAGTGGATGCGCACCGGCCCGTTGCTTGCCCTGCGCCGGGCTAAGCTACCAGGAGGTGAGGCGGGCCTTGATGTCCGCGATCTCCTGCGGGTTGGTGGTCACCTTCCCGTAGTCGGCCGGCGGCGGGACGTACTCGCCGGGGCTCATGGGGAGGGCGCCTTCGTCGCCAGCGCCCGCGTCTGGGTTCTGCGGGAGCATGTGAGCGTCCAGCGGAACGTGCTGCGGGTAGTGGCGATGCGGGTTGTACAGCATCGGCGCGCGGCCAGCGTTGCCCTCGAAGGTGTGCACGCTCGGGTTCCCCTTAGCTCCAGGCGGGCAGACGATCTTCTCGACCTTGTTGACCTTCGTCCGCAGCTTCGCGACCTCCTTCTCGAGGTCAGTCTTGGTCTTGGCCTTAGCCGGCTTCTTTTTCGGCTTTGCCTTCTTGGCGGGTTTCTTTTTCGGCTTCGCCTTCTTGGCCGGCTTCTTCTTGGCGGCAGCCTTCTTCGGCTTCTTCTTGGGCTTCGCCTTTTTGGCCGGCTTTTTCTTGGCGGCGGCCTTCTTCTTCTTCGGCTTCTTCTTGGGCTTCGCCTTTTTGGCCGGCTTTTTCTTGGCGGCGGCCTTCTTCTTCTTGGGCTTCTTCTTGGGCTTCGCCTTCTTGGCCGGCTTCTTCTTCTTGGCGGCGGCCTTCTTCTTCTTGGGCTTCGCCTTCACTTTCCCCGCGGCCTTCTTCGTAGCCTTCTTCGCGGCCTTTTGCTGCCTTGCCAACTTCTCGGTGTCCTTGATGGCCTTCTCGCCAGTCTTCTTGGCCGTGTCGAGCTGCTTCTTCAGCTTGTTGGCCTCCTTGCGGGTGACCTCCCCGTCCTTGACCGCCTGTTCGAGCGTCTTCTTGAGCTTGGTGATCTGGCGGCTCAGCTTGCGCTGCTGCGAGCGCAACTTCTTCGCGGTCTCTTCCGCTTTCGACTCCTTGGCGACGGCGCTCGAAAGCACGGTGTTGAGGTCGGACCCAACCTTGGTGATGAAGCGCTGACACTCCTGGACCGACTTGCACGTCGCCTTCCCCTTGCCGGCCATGCCCCGGTACAGCTGCTCGTAGCGCTTCTCCGAGAGAGCGGCTTTCTTCGCGGCCGCCTTGACCTCTGCCTTGGCCTTCTTCTCGGCGGTCTTCGCCTTCTTCTCGGCGGTCTTGGCCTTCCTCTCGGCGGTCTTCGCCTTCTTGGCCTCGCCGGTCTCCTTGCGCGCCTTCTTCTTGGCGGTGGAGGCTTCCTTCTTGGCCTTCTGGGTCTTCTTCTTCGCCGCCTTCTTGGACTTGGAGGTCGCCTTCTTCTTGGCGGCGGTGGCTTCCTTCGCTTCCTTCTTGCTTTTCGCCGTCGCCTTTTTCGCCTTGGCGGTGGCCTTCTTGCGCTTGGCGCTCGCCGTCTTCGCCTTCTTCTTCGCGGCCTTCTTCGGGGCCGTCTTCTTGGCCGCGGCCTTCTTCTTCTTCGGCTTCTTCTTCTTGGCCGCCGCCTTCTTCTTCTTCGGCTTCTTCTTCTTGGCGGGCTTGCGCTTCCCAGCGGCCTTCTTCTTCGCGGGCTTGCGCTTGGCGGCCTTCTTCGACTTCGGCTTCTTCTTGGTCTTCGTCTTCGCCATCGTTGTGCTCTCCTGTGGCCGGTTCGGCCCGCGGGCGGTATCTCAACCGCCCGGCGATGCTACCACAGCCGGTGGGACTGGGAGCAAGGGGTTGCCTCGAGCCCGACGGGCCAAGGCGATCAGATCGAGTTCGACTGGCTCGGCGCTCTTGGGCTCCGGGCGCTTTCGTCGACGAGATGGAGGTTTTCGGGCGCCACGGACCTTTCCGGGGTCCGCAGCGGGAACGTGCTGGTCGGCGCGCTGATCGACCCGAGGGGGGGCTCCGGCCAGGCGCTCGCGCACGTATTCACGCACCGCCTTCAGGCGCGCCTTCATCGGGTAGCCGTCAGATGAACGCGCGGCAGCCATGAAGTCTCCGGCCCCCATCCGAGCGAGACTCGCTGCAGCCTTGTTCGCGTTGGCCACGGTGACGGTGTCCATGCCCATCTCGACGAGGCCCTCAGCGAGCGCGGCAGCCAGAGACCTAGGCACCCCGTCGTCCATGAACGAACGGCCAGAGGGGCGGTGCGTCACGTTCCACGTCTTTGCGTAATGGGGCTCGGCCTCGGGATCCACGTCGTCGAGGTAGAACACCCGATTGACGGCGAGGGTCTCGCCGACGCGGTAGCCCTCGACGTCGTAGTTCCCGGTCGCCGTGTGGACCTCGATGTCCTCCAGCTTGCGGTGTGCCATGGCGTCACCAGGCCAAGAGGCGATCCTTGTCGGGGTTGCCACGAGCTCGGCGCGCCATCTCGAGCAGGTCCATGGGTTCGTCCGGCTTTTTTGGCCTGCCTCGGCCCGCGGCCGGCTTTTTCGGCCTGCGCTGCTTGGGGGTCGGTGCCGTCCGCTTGGCCGCGCGGGCCGGGGCCTGTCCGCGTCGAGCTCGACGGGCCTCCTTCTGGAGCTTTTCGACCAGCGCCTTGGAGCTTTTCGACTTGGCCACTTGTTCGTGGACCCAGGCTTTGATGTTGGCGATCCCGCCGCGCTTTTCGACCTCCTTGATCATCGTCGGCGCGTCGTCGGTCGTGATCTCGCCAAAGCCCATCGCGTCGAAGATCTCAGCTGCAGCCTTGGCGGACCCCTGCGACGGGAGGCCGCGGATGAACGCCCACCCGGTAGGAATGTGCGTCACGTTCCAGGTCTTCCGGTACTCGACCTCGCCTTCGTCGTCGAGGTCGAGCCCCTGGTTGACGCCGAAGGTGTCGGTGACCTGAAGAACCGGGATCTCGAAATCAGCCTCTTTACGCCGAAACGCGGGATACCCCCCGGGGACGTCGATCTCGATCTTACGCGCCATCAGTGATCCAGCGCGAGATGAAGGTGGCGGCGAAACTTCTGAACGCCGCTGTCGTGAGCGACGTCGCTGTCTCCTGCGGTGAGGTTCCCCAACAGGCGTTGCAGGCGGGTCAGCGCCGTGCGCTTGTCGGCCGGCGTCCCACGCCCGGCGATCTGGAGCACAACCACGACTTCCTGGCAGTCCTTGTCCTGCGCACACGCGGCGTTGCCCCGGGCCAAACGCTGGACGAGTTCGAGCCCCGACTGGACCGCGTCCACGCCCGCATCCCCTTCCAGACTGCGATGGGGATTGGCCAGGTTGCCGTTGGCCGCTGCGGCCGCCAGCCGATCCCGAACCAGGTGTGCGAAGGTGCTCATGTTCTCTTTCGGGACTCGACTAAACAGGGGCCGCGCTCGGCGACGCGGATGATCTCTCGGACGTTTGACGCCAGGACTTGCAGGGGGCCGTAGATCGGGAGGTCTGGGTACTTGGTGTCGAACTCGGCGAGGCTATGTTCGCCCAAGACGGGACATAGATCTAGGATCGTTCCGTTGCGGTCCAACACCACCAGCAGATCACGCGGCTGGCCCCGATCCTGAGAGCGCGGGCCGCCGTCGAGGGCTAGCGCCGCGTGCGGCTTTTCCGGAGCGCGGCCGGTGTTGCCCAGGCCGGGGTTCGACTCGCGTGCTGCCCAGTACTCCGGGTAGCGGGCGCGGGAGTCAGCGCGGATCCGTCCGCAGATGGCGTCCGCTCGCTTGGGGTCGCTTCCCGCGGCGCGCTGGTCCTTCACGCACTGCTCCCAGGGGTAGGTGCCTGGACCGCTTCGAGGTCGTTTCGCGGTGCGAGCTCGCTTGGCAACGTCCGGGCGGTCCCGGGCGATGTCGCCCGCGCGGCCCTGCAGGCGAGCCGAGAGCCCGGGGTCGCCTGCTTCGTCCGCCTCCCGGGCGAGAGACGAAAGGCGGTCGTGATACGCGACCCACGACTCGCTGGATTTACGCTTGGGCACGCCCTTGCTGCCGCTCTTGGCCCCATTCTTTCTCTTTGGCATCAGAGTTGCGCCTCCAGCTGCTCCATCGCTTCGCGAAGCGTGACGTAAATAGGCTCGAGCCGCTTGCTGAGATATGCCAGATGGCGCTGGTCCTTCTTTGCGTAGAACGCCTCGGTGTAGGCCTGACGAATGTCGCACTCGGCGTGACGCAGGGGCGTGAACGCCCGCCGACGATCACCTTTATCCAGAAGTTTTAGACCTGCGGTGAGATGGCGGTCCGCCGAGAGTAGGTACGCCTCGTACGAGTTCAGGTGGCGGCTACGCTGCGGGTTCTTTTGGGAGCCGGGGTCGGCGGGGTTGTGATCCGCGGCCCGCGATAGGGTCTCGTCGATGCAGCCGCGCTCCCAGGCACTGGCCTGGCGGTAGCCTTCGTCGCCGAGGTCGACGCCAGGGGGATGCGTCGCGCTCGCGTCGTAGAAGTGGTAGCCGCGCTCAGGGCAGCCCATCTCCTTCACGTCAGCCGGGGTCGCGGCCGGGCCTGGCATCGGACCGTAGTCAGTGCCGTCGAAGTACAGGTGCTTGGCCAGTCCGGAGTCCTCGAACGCCGCGAGGACGTCGCCTTGGCGCCGGTCGTAATCACCAGTTCCGGGGCAGTGCTCCACGTAGACGACGACGGTGTACTTCGGCATGGAATCTAGGATGCTGACACGGACGTTCTCGCCCTTGAGGCGGCTTGCAACGTCGCGCTCGAACTTCTTCGTCGCCTTTCGTACGGATTTACGCTGCCCCTCCGGTACCGGATTGCACTGACGCTTGGCGACGAAACGATACTCGTCGTAGGGATTCCCCACGCCGTACGCTTTGATCCCACCTACGCCCTGGCTCGTGGTCGAGAGGCCTGCGGCGAGGCTCTTGGGCTTGCGGTCGACGAAGTACACGGTGCAGTCGGGCACCAGGAGCTCGTCCCCACCCATCCCGGAAACGACCTGCTCCCCGCTGATGATGTAGCGCCCGTCCTCACCCCTGTCGGCCCCTACGACCGACAGGTAGTGCATCACCGCGCGCTCTGGTCCGATCCAGGCCACCGGTCAACTCGCCCATGCGCAGCTGAGGCGGTCGAGCATCGCGTCCGCCGACGCACGGAGCTGAGACACCGCCTCGAGGAAGTGGGCGCTTTTTTTTGCGCCGATGTTGTTGGAGTCGTCGACCTCGTGTTGGGCGAGAATCGCGTACTTGTGCGCGTCACGAGCGTAAGCACAGGCTTCGTCGACCTCCTTCCCGACGGTGGCACGCACCATGCCTCCGCGCTGAGCGGACTCGTAGTGCCCCATGCCGCGGCGGATGGCGTCTTCGCCCTCTCGAAGGTACGCATAGGCGCGACGTTCGTGCTCCGCGGAGTCCGGATTGGCTCGATAGCCCGGGCCGTGCTCCGCCGCGCGAGCAACCTCTTGCTTTTTCTCCCGAGGGCCGAAGGAGCCAACGCCCCCGAACTTCTCCTTGAGGTAGTCGCGCGACGACTTGAGTTCCTTGGCGTACTTGACCCCCACGCCTTCCCCCGTGCCCCGTGGTCCGCGCTTGGCACGCTCGAGAACAAGGATCGAACCCAGACACGAGCGGTACCCGTACGCCTTGACGCAGCGGTCGAGCGACTCCTCGCGCTGCTTTTTGCTCATGGTCGTCAAAAAGCCCTCACCGAGCTTGCCCCGACGGCGGATCCACGGCTTGTACCCCTTCTTCGCCGAGTACGGACCGTGCATCGTCTTGACTCCGCGCGTGCGGCTGATCGCCGCGGGCGGGTTCCAAGCCTTGGGCATCCGGAACTTGTCGTCCTTGGCCAGCGACGATTCCTCGCCTCCTTCCCACTCGACGTAGATGACCCCTTCGTCGTCGATGTTGACGATGCGGCCTTCTTCGCCGGCGCGAACGCTCGTCGGCACTTTCCCCGGAGTTTCCATCACCACGGTTCGTCCCAGCTTGGCCTTCCCACCTTTGTCCGGATTGGCGATCTCGGGCAACTGGCACCCGAATTCGTACGGGTTGATCGCCACCCCGTGCATGCGCAGCTCCTTGCGGGCATGCTCCTGGGCGTCTTGGCTGAAGGCGAGCCACTGCATATCGTCGCGGCCGCGCGCTGAGCCCTTGGACGTGACGAGGTCTCCCGAGAAGCTATCGAACACGAACGCCCCGCGGCCCCGCACCACTTCGGGGTCGGCCTCGGTGTGACGGGTGAAACAGCCGGTGTCCCCTTCATCGAAGACGACGGTGTAGGTCGGACCCTGGTAGTACGTGCGCATCAGACGTTTCCTTTCACGAGCAGCGTTTGGCTGACTCGATAGCGCCGACGTTGGCCCTCGAACGCGACGATCACTTCGTCGCCGTCGAGGTCCTCGACTCGGCCAGCCGCCCCGCTCAACTCGGGGCGGAGGTCACAAAGTTCGCGCCCTGGTAGGACGTGATCTCCCAAAGAATGTGTTATGCGGTTGCTCACTCTAGTCAGGTGCTCCGATGTAGGCTCCCACGCCCGCGCCGACCGGCGCGAACGGACCCGTGAGACCAGCGCCCAGGCCGGCCAAGATCCTGGCCTCGGTGGCCGGATGCCCCTCCAAGG
>SDBS01004369.1_pt1 | contig 13833 bp, 19 predicted proteins | sample 2277091 | NCBI WGS metagenome assembly SDBS01 (sample SAMN10404972, study PRJNA504765) | marine sediment metagenome | isolation source: marine sediment core GS10_PC15, 163 cmbsf | place: Arctic Ocean: Southern Knipovich Ridge | collected 2010
CAAAATAATTTTAATTATTATTAAAACTTCAAATATAAATTAAACTATATTTAAAAAACAATTTCTATTTTGGTTTGATTAATGGCTTCTTATAGATTAATATTTGGAATCATTGTCGGTATTACTCTTAGTTTTTTTACTGCATTCTTCTTTAATATTATGAGCATTATCGATAATATAGTGGCATATGCAGGGAATGATTTAAGAAGGATAATAGCATTGTTATTCGGAGCAAATTTTAATTTCGACATGATTTCATATATAACAGGAGGATCTCCTTCCATTATAGGATTTTTTGCACCAGAAATTTTGGCATGGATATTTATTGGATATGTTAGTGGTACAATTGCTAAGGGTTTAAAAAGAGGGATTATAACAGGTATTGTTGTCGTAGTCTTAGTTCTTTTAATATGGATAGTGGCAAGTATATTTTCAGGAGTTGATCTAATGTCTTTATTTATAGATCAATTGACTGAGACTCTTGGTGGGATTATAAGTGGTCTTATTGGAGCATCCTTAGGGGGTTTAATTGGGGGGGTCATCAGTGGTCCCTATGAAGAATTCTAATAGATAATATTTTTAACTAAAATTCAATCTTTTTCTTTCCTTAGAAGTTTTATTTTCTGTTATTATAAATAGAATTAGCGATTAAACTACTTGAATTTGTTATTAACCATACATTAATGTTTAACGGATAATAATAAAACATAATGGTTAAGAAAGAAGAAATTTTGCCAGATCGAGAGTTTGCATTAAATCTATTAAGAGAACTAAAAATTCATCATTCTGTTAAACGTCATTCCGAAATGGTTGCTGAAAAAGCAATAGAAATTGGAAAAAAAATTAAAAAAGTTGAAGTTGATATGAATTTAATTGAAATTGGAGCTATTTTACACGATATTGGGAGAGCAAGGACTCATAACTTCAACCACGCATTAATTGGGGGCGAAATATTAAAGCAGAGGGGAATGTCATATAAACTAGTAAAAATTTGCGAAACTCACATTTTGGGTGGATTAGACAAGGAAGATGCCAAAGAAGTAGGGTTACCTGAAAAAGATTATATACCAAGTACCATTGAAGAGAAAATTATATGTTTAGCCGATAAGTATATAGCTGGCACGAGAGAAGTAACTATAAATGAAAGAATTGAACGATGGTTTAAAAAATACGGAAAGACCTCCCTTCTTTTGAAATGTAAGACCAGAATTGAAAAGATTCAAAAAGAAATAGAAGATCTTTTGTAAACTTATCCAACTAATTTTTAAGTATATTAATAATATAAGATATGTACACTTACTCTATTTTTTAACTCCCTCTATTTGGATATCACAGATTTTCTTTTACTAAAACATCAAAGTCTTTGTCTAATGAAAGAATAGAGTTTTTAACGATAAGACAGGCGTCCCGTAATACCTTAGGGTCTACTTTATCAGGAGTATCAAGTATAGTGTGTGTGTATTTACCTGCATCTCTTGTAACTAAATCAATTGAATCATATCCTCTTAAATGGAATGGAACTGAGTCTGTGTGTGCTCCTATTGAAATATGAAATCCCTTTAGTTTAACATTTTCTTCATGAGCAGCATTAGCAATGTATTTACATAGTAACGGAGCAATTTTTTTCCTTGGAAGTACTCCAAACGAATTTAAATATTCAACTTGATTCTTTTTTTGACTTGCACAAGAAATCATTTCTAAGTTAATCTGAAAAATTCGACCCTTTACAAAAGTCTTTTCATGCCGATTGACAAAAAACCTTGAACCCATCGTACCTAATTCCTCCGCAGAGAATTGACAAAACCATATGTTGAAATTATCAAGATTATTCTTTTTGAAATATTTACTTAATTCAAACACCACTGACATTCCAGTAGCATTATCTAAGGATCCTGGAGATTTATTATGGGTATTTATTGACATCAAAAATATGTTTGAAATTACTACCAGTATCGTAAAAATCCACAACCCAGTTCTAATGAAGAGTAAGTCTATTTCTATGATTGTAAATGTATTAATAAATAATAAAGCGAGAAATCCTCCAAGGATAATTCCACCATACAACCAAATTCTATAAAAAAAGATTCTCCAAAAAGTCTTGAATGTCTGAGATTTTGAATCTAAATGAGCAGAAATTATTATATTTCCGGCCTTTTCTTCTGGTAATATCTTTGCGGGTATTTTTACAAACACGTTCGTGGCAGAAATAGTACTGCCATAATACTCACCCCAAAATCCCGGGTCTTCGGGGTGTTTTAAACCCTTAACAATAAGGAAAACAAATAGAGTCAATGCTCCCATGATAATAACTGTTAAATATAGATTAATATAGGCGAACATTAAAATAAACAGAGATGAGGTGAGGGTTATAACCATTATTAATTTTATTAGGGTTGTAGAGTAGAAATCGGAAAATTCAAAAGGTTCTAATTGAATTTGAGTATCTGTGAACCCGATATCTTTAAAAATTTTAACCGTAAGTTCAACCGCTTTTTTTTCTCCACTAGTTCCTGCTAATCGAGGAAAACTAAAGATTTTAACGTAATCATATAGCTTTTCTGAGCTAAAAACAAATTTTCTCTTACTATTTCCTATATTCAATTTCCATCAAGTATTATATTTGAATTCAGGTTAAATTATTTTCAATAAAATTTGAAAATATGAGGTTATAGCGTTTACTTTTTTTACGTTTTATCATCTATAGTCCCTATTCTTTTCATTACTATCTTTTGAATTTTTTCTTGAACAAATTCAATTATGTCATCAGAACTCACAATATCATGTCCTTCCTCCTTAGCTCGAGAAATGTAAAGTTCTCTTACTTGATCTAGGAATTTTACATTTTCGAATTTCTCAACATTCTCATCTCCTTTTCGTGCCAGAGCAATTTTGGGATTGAGATCGATGATTATAGTCAAATCAGGGGATTCTACAAATTTATTAATCCTTTTTATCCATTCAACAGAAATTTTATCAGATTGAGTGGATTGATACACTATAGATGATTCAAGATATCTATCAGAAATTACTATATATCCTTCTTTTAGTTTTTTTTTAATTTCATTGTGAAAATGTATATCCCTATCTGCAGCAAACAGTAAAGCATCAGTTGTGGGAGGAATTTCTTTATCTTTTAAAAATTCTCTTAATAACAGCCCTATTTTACTTTTTGATGGCTCTTGCGTCAGGTGTACTTTGAAACCTTCATTTTCTAAGAAACCCTTTAAAAGGTGACTATGTGTTGTACTTCCAGCGCCATCTACTCCATCTAAAACAATAAAATATGATTTTTGTGTCAATTTTGAACCTATCTAATTATTATTTATTTTGTATTCAATAAATTCTAATATTGATCAAAAAGGAGGTATCTGTTTTAATATTAATTAAGGTAAGTTATTAATTTCTTGACATTAGTTTATTTGTATTCTATATTATGAGTCAAGATATAAATTATACGATAATTTAAAATGATTGAATAGTCTTATTAAAATTTAGAGTGACGTTAAAAAATTATAAATTCCCATATGCATATTGTGATAATTGCGAGAAAGGAGTTAAACCAAAGAGAAAACCTATAGAAGGTATGTATGTGAACGTTTGGATACTCATTATTATTTCATCCTTAGGTTTAGGTATTATTCCATTTCTATTTTATCGTTATTATATCTTGAAAAAAAACCTTTGTTCAGTCTGTAATTCTCAAGTTGAGTTTTTTGCTTCCTTAGATGAATTACCGGAGCCTAAATCCCAAATTATTCGAATCCTCAAAGTAATAGAAGATGAGAAAAAAAGTAGAGAAGCTAAAGAAGAAATTTCAACATTTTGCCCATACTGTAAAAAAAATATAGAAATACATTTAGAAATTTGCCCAAATTGTGGGTCATCCCTTAAAAAATAAAATTAATTAAGAATGTGAATATTCAATATCTTAGAATATTTTATATTTGGAAAGTGATTTATACGACTACAAAAAATTCTGTGAGGTTCTGCAATCGCTGTAACCAACAAGTTTTATTACAGCGTAAAGAAATTGATAGATGCCTAGTTGTTGTGTTGTTAATTTTTACAGCAGGTATTGGTTTGCTGATATATCTCGCAATTTATTATGGCAAGCCCGAAGATAGGTGCATACATTGTGGAACACGAATAGCACGTTATCCAATTCAAAATCCATATTACCCGGAATCTCAGACTACACAAGATCCTACTCCAAACAGAGTAACTGAGAGATCAGTAGTACATGAAGTGCAATATTGCTCCCTTTGTGGGGAAGAAATAGAATATGGAACCAAGTTTTGCCCAAATTGTGGGGGTAAAATTTAAAAGATTCGATTTATAATCCGACTTTACTGTATTTGATTTTTCACTAGATTTAATTTTTACTTCAATATCTCTATTAAAAATTGGACTAAAGATCATTTTAGTACTTCAAATCTTTTGTTAAGATTAGAATTAATTATTGATTAAATAAATTAAAAAAAAGGTATAAAAATGTCAATGTACTGTCCTAAATGTAAACAAAATGTATTAACCACACGCGAAGATTTCAGGATTGGTCTCGCAATTATTCTAGCGATATTTACTGGTGGTATTGGGTTACTTATTTATTTAGCGATATACTTGGATAAAGAACAAAATCGATGTATTCATTGCAAGACTGTGTGTCAAATTCAACAAGAAATCGTCCAAATGAATTCACCCTTTCAAGTAGGTAATCAATCTCATCAAAGTCAATTTATAGTTTCGCCGATTAAGAAAGAAACTGCTGAAGATAATTCGAAATTTTGCTATAACTGCGGTACAAAATTATCTGAGAGAAAGGCAAAATTCTGCCCTCTTTGCGGTTCTAATCTTGAATAAATCTAAAATAATTTTTTTTTTTCTTCTTTTAATATTTTAATAAATTCATAAAAATTTTTGTAGGAATTCTTAAAGTGGTCATCTTCTTTGGAGTATTCTAAACTTTCAGTGAAAATTTTATTAAAACCGTTAAGATCTTTGTTTTTAATTACAGCTTTATATTCTTTTATCAATTCTTCAAATAAATCCAATACTTTATGAAATTCAAAATTATCGATTTGAATCTCTCCAAACATTTCCATTTCTCTTTGTATAATACTTTCAGCAAACACTTTTTGGAGTAGGAAGGTTGTACCTGTAAAATTCATCAACTCGTTTAAAGGTACATTTGTTCTTTTAAGCAAGTTCAAAAAAACGATATTTATCATATGTGGAACACCTAGTGTTAACGCTATCCTTAAATCATGAGTTTCAGGAGCAGTTTCTGTTATTATAAAGTCATCAGATTTAAATATTTGCAGCAGTTCATCTACAATTTTGTTGTAATGTTCCGTTCCACCGATTTTTAACACAATAAGAGTATAATTTTTCATATTTTTAATACCGGGACCAAACATGGGATGTAGAGAAAGAGTATTAACAGGAAAAGTATCTTTAACTTCACTTAATGCTGAACATACTTCTTGTTTTAAAGATGAAATATCAAAAATTAATGCGTTTTTTTTCATTAATGGAGCAACTTTTCTAATAATTTCTACTGTTGAATGCATAGGAATAGATACTAACACAATATCAGCATTTGGGACACATTTTGTAAGATCTAAATTATATTTTACAGCTAAATCATGCGATACAGATTTTAATCTTACTTCATCCCTTGCATGTAAAGTCACTTGAAAACCATGTCGCTTGAAAAATCTACCAAAAACTTTTCCCATACCTCCTGAACCACCAATTATGGTGACATTTCTACCAAGCATTATTTCATCCCAAAAATTTCAATAATTTTTTTTTTTATACCATTTTTATTTGGCTTCTTGTTTGTCCACCATTCAAAAGCTAAAGCACCTTGATTTATTAACATATCTAAACCTCCAAGAACTTTACATCCAATACTTACAGCATCTTTTAAAAGTTGAGTTTCAAATGGATTATAAACTAAGTCAAATATAAACAAATCGTTATGTAAAATATCTTTTGAAATAGGAGATTGCCCTATCTTTGGAAACATTCCTATAGGAGTAGCATTTATTAAAAGATCTATATTGTCAAGCTCTCTTTTTAAAGTCGGGGATAGCATTTCGATTACTTTGATGTTGGTCTCTTGTTTTTTCATTAATTCTTTAGCGAGATTCTCAGCTCTCTTTAGTGTTCGATTTGCAATCACAAGTTTATCAACCGTATCTACCAAGGCAAAACAGAGAGCTTTTGCTGCACCTCCTGCACCTAAAACTAACACATTTTTGTTGTTAAACTGGTAACCTACATCTAATAGAGCTTGTTTACCTCCAAGTGCATCAGTATTCCTCCCTATTAGTTTCCCACCTTCATTTTTAATGGTATTTACCGCTCCGATATCTTGAGAGAGAGAATCTACGTTATCTATCAACCTGATAATGTTTTCTTTGTGTGGAAGTGTAACGTTAAATCCTTCAATTTTTAAAGCTTTTAATCCCATGGTTGCTTGTTTCAATTGATTTGGGTCAACATCTAAAGCAATATATTTAGAATCAAGTCCCAGATTTTTAAACCAATAATTATGAATTAAAGGGCTAAAACTATGAGAAACAGGATGACCAACTAAACAGAAAATTTTAGTTTTCGCTGAAATAGGAATAGTATTATCCACTTTTTTGAATCTATTATATTAAAACTATTAATATCATTAAAGATAAAATTAATTTATAATTAATTCTCAAATTACGATTTGGATTTATTGTGAGGTAATAAAAATGAAAAAAATTTCACTAAGTAACAGAATTTCAACATTCCCTATGCCTGCTGCAGTAATATCAGTGGGAATTGGCGAGGAAGCTAATTTAATAACACTTGCTTTCGTTGCTAAATTATGTATTAACCCACCATTGGTGGCTATTGGGATTCAACCTGTGCGCCACTCGTATAAATTAATTGAGAAGCATGGAGAATTTGTCATTAATTATCCTTCCAAGAATCAATTAAAAGAAATGGATTATTGTGGTACGAGATCAGGAAGAAATGTAAATAAATGGGAAGTATTAGGCTTAACTAAGGAAAAGGGAGATATTGTGAAAGTTCCTATGATAAAAGAATTTCCTTGGAATATGGAATGCGTTGTTGAAAATAAGATAAAATTGGGGTCACATGTATGTTATTTTGGAAAAGTGATGGCAGTACACTCTGATCCTCAATATGTAAAAAACAATAGTATCGATCCTGATAAGTTAGATTGCTTTACTTATATTTCTGGGAGTTATCTTGAGATTAAAAGGGGAGCATTAGCTAAACATGGTTTTTCCATAAAATAATTCACAAATCTCCTTTATGTGAGGAGAATCATAAATGAAACAAAATGACTAAAAAATCCATTGCCCTTATTGGTTTTATGGCCACCGGTAAAACAACTTTAGGAAAAGCGTTAAGTAAATATCTTGGAAATGAGTACAAATTTCTAGAAACGGATGAAATCATCATACAAGAAGCGAGAAAATCAATTCCAAGAATTTTTGAAGAAGATGGTGAAGAAAGGTTTAGAGAATATGAGTCTTCTACTTGTGAGAAAGTTTCTAAATTAAACAAAGTAATTTTATCTTGTGGGGGTGGAGTCGTATTAAATAAGACCAATATCAACAAGATAAAACAAAATTACCATATTGTTTTATTAGAAGCGACAGTAGAGGAAATTTATGAGAGATTAATGAAAGATGGAAAAGAGACTAGACCTTTGATAGATAAAGCAGATCCTAAAAAAGAGATAATAAAGATTCTTAAACTCAGAAATAAGCTATATAATAATGCAGCAGAAATTGTTATTAATACGACTGGAAAAAAAATAAAAGATTTAATTAATGAGATTGTAAAAAAAACCCTTGTAAAAACCTAAATTTAAATTTACTAGCCCATATAAATTTATAATAATAATAATATTAGGAGCTAAATGATCATATCAGAATATAAACGAATAAAATGCCCGGAATGCGGTAATGAAAATCCCCGCATGCTTCATGATGAACCTGATAAAAAAACAGTGCTTTATTATTCAATGCAAGGAACTCCCGTATACTCTCGAAAAATGAAATGCGGAAGTTGTTCACACGAATGGAAGAAGCAGTAATTTAAACCTAATTAGAAAAAAGGAAGAGCGTCTTTATTTTTTTAATTCCACCAATTAATATTAGTTTGGTTATTTCCTAAAATTCATTAATTTTATTATTTCTCTTATTTCTGCTATAGACATCTGACCTGGTGCTGTTTTTTCTTCAAAAGAACCATAGGTAAAGAACGATCCACTAAAAACGCAGAAAATTCTGGAAAATAAGCCCTTATATCCCATGCATAATGAAATAAGTTTAAATTTTTTACCAGATTTTATTTTACATAATTTTAAAGGAACTAAATTATCTTCAAAAGAATGTGCTGTGAATACTAATTTAAAAATACAATTCTCAACAAACTTGGAATTGATTTCCATCTCATTGATTAGTGTTTTGTAGAAATCATCTAAAAAATTACTAGCTTTAGGATAAGTGGGAGTCTTCTCAAAATCATGAAAGGAAAAAATAAGAGATACTTTATTTTGTAATGCCAATTCAATTATTTCTTTTAGTTTTTTTTTTTCAGTATTAATTTCGATATCCACATATTTTGGTTTTGCATCAATTAACATTTTTTGGATTAGAAAAAGTTCATCCTTAGGTATTTCTTTTTGACCTCCTTCAGAAGATTTTCTAAACGTTAATACTGCTGGTACCTTAGGTTGAATACGATTCAGCAAACTACTAATAAAATCTTTAGTGAGGAATTGGACTTTATTGAGATAATCAAATCTCAGTTCGATTAAGTTAGGACTTACATCTAAAACTTTGTTAATTATAGGTGCATTATCACTTATTGTTATTGATTTTATTGGAATAGGTACACATATATTATATTTCATGATTGAAACTTAGATGATTTATAAAATCATATATTTTTAAGTATCCAATATATTCTTTATTTCATCGTTTGTAAATTTCAAGGTACTTGTAGCGTCAACTTTTTTAAGTTTACCTTTTTCCTCATAAAATTTAATAATTGGCTTAGCATTTTTCTCATAAGCGTCCAATCTGGTCTTTAAAGTTTCTTCATTATCATCACTTCTTTGTTCGAATTTGATTTCAGCACCACATCTATCGCAAATACCCTCAACTTTCGGAGGAAGAGTATATTTATTAAAGATTTCTCCACAATTTTTACATGAATATCGGCCTGAAATTCTTTTAATTATCAATTCTCTCGAAACTTCGAGTAATATTAACAGATCTATGTTAACTATTTCTGCTAATGCCTCAGTTTGAGGTAAAGTTCGTGGAAATCCATCTAGAATAAAACCAAATTTTGACACATCCTCTTTACTTAATCTGTCACGAACCATTTCAATAACAACATCATCAGGAACCAATTCTCCTTTATCCATATAACTTTTAGCTTTTAGTCCTAAAGGAGTTTCTCCTTTTAAATTTTCTCTAAAAATATCTCCAGTGCTTATGTGTACTATTTCAGGAAATACTTTCTTTATTTGGGAAGAAAAAGTACCTTTTCCGGCTCCCGGTGGGCCAAACAAAATTAATTTTTTCATATCGACCATTGTAATTATTCTTAATTTGTAGAAATTAAATTAGCCATCAATTAAAATTATTTTGGAAATTTATTTGGTGTAGTAAGAATACTCAACTTTCTTTATTAAATATTGAATTAATCGTTTTTCCCTTAAACTAATCATCCTAGTAAAACTATTATTTATTAAAGACCCATAATAAGAATTTCCAAAAAAAGTATTAGACTTATGTATTGACTCTAATAACCATTTTATATTACCTATATGAAGATAAATTGATATATCATTAATTACTAGTACAGACGTGGGCTTCTCACTAAAAAGCTTTAAAATTTTAGAAGTTTTCTTGTAATTATTACAAGCATTTTCATATGCTTCTTTTCTATTATTCGCATTTAGTCGGGGAGGAATTATTTCTCCCTTAAATAGGATGTTTCTACATGTTAGGCTTTTTTTGTAAAAATTCTTGATTTTTCCCCCTATATTCATATTTTTAATGTTAATATGAGGTGGTGCAAAATCTAAAATACTTATTTCATCTTGAGGTATTTTTTTAGAAACAAGAAGATATTTAATAAACTTTGCAGTATAATATGTTTTTTTTGTATTTGTTTCACCATACAATAAAGTAGAATGTCCAATTAGATCGTTTAAATCTATTTTATTTTTCAAAATCATTAAATTTTAGAGTAGATTAACCTATATTTAAAAAATTAGAAAAAATCTTCCCAACTAATTCCTGTTTTTTTTATAACAGACAGTACAATATATCCCATAAGACTTCCTGGTATTGAACTCATAGCGAACAAACCCCAATAAAATAAAAATCCCTCAATTGCATAAATATTGCCAAAAGGCATTATTAATTGTCCAATTGTTCCTCCAATAAAGATTGTTCCTATCGGTTCTAAGAATGCTGCAAACTCAACGAATTTTGGAATTTTTCTTCGAAATAAATGTGATAATGCTCCTACTACAAGAGCACCAGCTATTCCGCCATGAAATGCATGAATTGAACCAATTCCTATTGAAAATCGTAAACTAGCAATACCTAAAGCTGTTATACAAGAAAAGGTAAAACCAATTAATACACCAGTAATAGCATTTATTAAATGCGCAAAAGGATTGATCTTGGTACCTGCTATCAGGAAATACCCAAAAGGATTTAAAGCACTTAATACTAATCCAACCGCTATAAAAATACCTGCTGCTACCATTCTTTTTGTTAAATTGATTTTAAAGTTTCTTTTTTCATCAAAATCTTCATTATTGTGATAAGCAATTTCATTCATTTCTTTCACCATTAATATCTAATAATTCGAATTTTTTTATCTTATTATTAACTAATTTTCTGATAAATATCTTTAAAATTTAATCATTTCTTATATTAATAAATGTTTTATTTTTAATAATCCTTAGAAAGAAATAATGAAGCTTGGAGATCACGTAATATATCCTACAAAAATAATTTGTGTTGGTACAAATTATATGGACCATATCAGAGAAACGGGATTAAGAATTCCCAAGGAGCCAGTATTATTTCCAAAAACGTTAAATTGTTTAATTCTCAATGAGGAACCAATAGTATTTCCCAGATTTTTATACGACAATCGTAAGTTTAATAGAGTAGATTTTGAAGTAGAGTTAGCGTTTATCATAAAGAATAGGTGTAAAAACGTTCCTTTGGATGAAGTTTATGACAATATCCTTGGATATACTATATTTAACGATGTGACAGCTCGAAAGATGCAGGTAAAGGACATAATTGCGAAATTACCTTGGTTTCGGTCTAAATCCTTTGATACTTTTGCTCCAATAGGGCCAAGAATCGTGGAAATAGATGAGATCATAGATCCCCATAATTTAAGCATTGAATTAAAAGTTAATGGAGAAATTAAGCAGTCTTCAAACACAAAAAATTTATTATTTAAGGTTCCTGAACTTTTAGAATATATCTCAAAACTTTTTACATTAGAACCCGGAGATATAGTTGCTACAGGAACTCCAGCGGGTATTGGATCTATCTATCCAGGTGATAAAATCGAAGCTTCAATAGAAAAAATTGGATTACTTACAAATAAAGTTATTTTGGAAGGTGATTAAATGATTGATATTAAAATAGGAGGTGACATAATAAATCCTACTAAAGTTATTTGTTTAGGGCGAAACTATTTAGATCACATTAAGGAAACAAGCGCACCGGTTCCTAAAGAACCTGTTTTCTTTGTAAAGACTTTAAACACTCTGGTTACGAATAATAACCCAATTATATATCCTAAAATATTATATGATAATCAAGAATATAACCGTGTTGACCATGAAGTAGAATTAGCATTTATAGTATCAAAAACTTGTAAAAATATTCATACAGAGGATGCTTTTAATTTTATTCTTGGTTATAGCGTTTTCCTTGATATTACTGCTCGAAAAATGCAAATTAATGACAGAAACATAAAATTACCATGGTACAGGAGTAAAAACTTTGACACATTTTCTGCAATTGGTCCAAAAATAGTACCTTGTAGTGAAATTGAAGATCCTCAAAATTTAAATATAAAATTAGAACTTAATGGAGAGACTCAGCAACATTCAAACACAAAGCATATGCTTTTTAAAATCCCCGAGATTTTATCATACTTGACGAAATTTGTGACACTTATGGAGGGAGATATCGTAGCAACAGGTACTCCTAGTGGAATTGGGCCAATTCAGCCAGGAGATATTATTAATGCATCGATAGAAAGAATTGGACTTATATCTCATGAAATCATTTTAGAAAGGGAGGAATAATCGTAAATAGAGGTTTATATTTTTTTTTTTTATCCACAGATATATAAATCAGTAATATCTTTATAAAAAATAGCAGAAAACTATTGCAACAATGCTAAAAAAAGTAATAATAGCTTCGGAATCTGTATTTCGAAGAACATTTATAACTTCTATCCTATCTCCCCATAAGGATATAGAAGTTCTTGGTAGTGCCAGAAATTCATATGAGACGCTTGAATTAATTAACAAACATAACCCCGATGTCTTAGTATTAGATCTCGAATTTAAGAACACAGTTTGGTTAGAGTCATTCAGTGACATTATTAAGGATTTTAAGTTTTCTACAGTTGTCTTAACTGATGTTGATCCTAAGATGGAAGACATACTTAAAATCCCCTTTATTTTAAAATCCTACGATTACGTAATTAAACCAAGAGGTATATGGAAAGAAGAGCTTCCAAAGATTAAAGATATAATTATAAATAAAATACTACTGGTTGATATCCCACGAACTCATAAAATAGATAGCAAAGTCAGACTTTTTGATAAAAATAAATTTATTCGTCAGAGTCAGGAATTTAGGTCACAAAAAAAGGTTGAGGTAGTAAATAAAGTAGAAAGAGAAATTGACCACCCAAAATTACATGATAGGGAAGAAAAATTCGATATAAGATCAGAAAAGTATTTTCTTGATCTCTCACCAATTTCAGGGGTTAGGATAAATACTAAAATAATTGTAATTGGTGCTAGTGTTGGGGGGCCAAGAACTTTGAGATCAATTTTAAGTGAAGTACCATATAATTTTCCTGCACCCATATTAGTTGTCCAGCATTTAAGCCACCTCTTCATGCGTCAATTCGCCACATCATTAAAAGATATTTGTAAAGTAAATGTAAAAATTGGAATGAATTTTGAGCAAATTCGCCCTAGAACAATATATATTTCCCCAGGGGCTAAACATATGCAAGTAACTGTGAAAAATAATAAACCTTGTATTAGAACATTTGAAGGCGCACCAGTAAATTTTTGTAGACCATCCGTTGATGTATTATTTTTTTCAACCGCTCGTGTTTACAAACGCAAGACACTTGGCATATTGTTAACTGGAATGGGCCGTGATGGGGTAGCAGGGCTTAAAGTAATTAAGGTTAACGGAGGAAAAACAATCGCAGAGTCAGAAGAAACAAGTATTTTATATGGTATGCCTAAAATCGCTGCAGAGACTGGTGTAGCAAATCTTGTAATCCCAAATTATAAAATTATAGAGGAAATGAATAAATTCGTATTATAAAACTAAAAATAAAAGCTTAAAACTGTATAACAATGAATGATGAAATTTGTGAAGAAAAGATAAATGAAATTTTTAAGCTTATTTCAACCCCGGGAGTTGATATTGAAGATATTGAAGAGAAAGTAAACCTGAATTGTGATACAATCTTAAGGATACTAGAAGAAGAATATTTAAAAAA
>SDBS01004370.1_pt1 | contig 13833 bp, 11 predicted proteins | sample 2277091 | NCBI WGS metagenome assembly SDBS01 (sample SAMN10404972, study PRJNA504765) | marine sediment metagenome | isolation source: marine sediment core GS10_PC15, 163 cmbsf | place: Arctic Ocean: Southern Knipovich Ridge | collected 2010
GATACGAACTGTGATTTCATCTCCATGGTTTCCCTGAGTTTTTTCTCTGCTTCTTTGCGGGTTGTGATGTCATCGATGGCGACAACGACATACTTTTGGTCGGCTATTTCCGTTGGTACAACACATAAGGAAAACCAGGGCGTAATTTCCTCGCCGTTGGTCTTGAGCGTCGGCCGGAATTCAACCTTACGAACAGGTTGCTGTGACTCGAATACATTTTTTATGGCTTTGGCCATCAAATAGAGAAACCTTTTGACATATTGAGCAAATGTGGGACTAAGGAAAAGATTGTGAGGATCCCCTTCTGAATGTGGGGAATTCAAAATAGTGATTTCTGAGAATTCTGAATCTGCCAGCAGTTTATATATGAACTTTGGTGTGAAAGAAAATTGATGAAAGACTAAGAATTTGCGTATTCGATCATCTAGTTCCAATTTAGAAGCCAGTTGATAAAGGCTGGTATGTAAAAACCCGTTGGGAAAACGAAGATACAGGATGCCTCTGGGTTTTAACAAAGCAGTAGCTTTTTCAATTTCCTTCCAGGGCTCTGCAGAATGATCAAGAACATTAATGAATGTAATTACATCAAATCGATCATTTTCAGGATATTCTTGAAGGGTACCATTAAATACATCAAGGTTATTTTGCTCACAAGCAAATTGTGTAGATCCCGTGGAAGGCTCAATCCCTTTTACACTCCATCCTCTTTTTCCGGCGGCAAGCAGGAAAAAACCACATCCAGTGCCCACATCCAACAACCTTCCAATATTTTTCTTTTCTTCAATCGAATCTAATATATAATCGAATAACTTATCTCTTTTTCTATCTGTTTGATCACAGGAATACTTGCTGAAATAGTCATCACTGCTGTATGTGGCTAAAACTTGGTGATAGTCTTCTTGAATGCTTTTATAAATGAGGTAACATTCTCGACATCGATAATATATTCTTGTATAAATATTAAAATAGTAATCTCCGGCACTTCCACAATAGGGGCAACTATTCATTGTTTAGTTGGTTCCGAGAAGGGACAAATAGACCTTTTCAGTTTCTGCAACCATTTTTTCAACGGAAGACTTTTGTTCAACTGTTTTTCTCGCTGCTAGCCCCATTTTTTTCGCACTCTCTTTGTCATTAAAAGCTTTAATAATTGCCCCAGCCAAAGCAACAGGGTCTTTCGGTGAAACCAGAATTCCATTTTCTCCATCAATAATCTGTTCAGTTATTCCGTCTATATTCGTACCAATAATGGGTTTGGCCATCGCCATAGCTTCCAACGTTATCATTGGAAACCCTTCTAAAAGAGAAGGTACAACCAATAAGTCTATATTTGAGAGGATCTCTTTTATATCGCTTCTAAATCCCGCAAAGACAATCCTATCTCTGACATTTAACTGTTCACTTTTCACTATTAACTGATCTTTTAGTGGTCCATCACCCACAAAAATAAACTTTGCATCAGGCATGTGCCGCACAATCTCTGGTATGGCTTCAATGAAGTAATTGAATCCTTTTTGCCAGACCATTCTACCTATTGCTCCAATCAACGGAACCTCCTGAGAAATCTTCCATTCGCTCCTAAGTTTTACATAATGAGCATCAGGATGATATTGGCTCAGCTCTATTCCATTGTAAACCCGAACTACCTGCCTCGCGTCAATTCCACGTCTCTCCATTAACATTTGGCTTAATGAAACAGATACAACTATAAAACGTTCCACATATCGCTCCGTCAGTTGATCTATAAAGTGATAAATCTTCTTTTGCAATAATCCTACATCGAATCCTTCTACCGGCATTGCCACAGTGCAAATAATGTGGGGTACTCCAGCTATCCGACCTGCTATTCTGGCAAAGAAATCGGCTCGTGCCCCCTGGCTATGCAACAAGCCAATTTCGTTGTTTTGGATAATTTCTTTAATCTGACGGATCGGTTTCAAAGAAATCCGCCTGCTCATATCTACCGGGTAATTTTTGATTCCTAATTGTTTAAGCTCATGCTCAAATGTTCCACCAGACATTGAAGCGATAAAAATCTCAAAGCGGTCTCTTAGTCCTACAGCCAATTGCAGAAAAACCCGCTCTCCACCGCCAAACTCCAGGCCATCAATAACAAAAAGTAATTTTGTTCTCATTAAACCCTCTAGACAGCTACATCCTTCTGCCTGTTCTATTCAGCCACCCATCTGCCATCGCCTTTAATATTATTTTTATTTCCTGGAAGTCGAACCTATTATTTCTTCTAATAGAACCTATTATGCTTTTAGGAAGCCAGAAAAGTAAATATAAGGTCAATGAAATCCATTTTTGAGGTAAAGAAAAATTTTTCTTAATAACAAAGAGTTTATTTCGAAAAACGTAATACATGCGTTCCGGTGTTTTAGTGCCCCCTCTTTCCACTCTATGCTTAACCTTCACTCCTGGACAGTACAATATTTTGTAACCTTTATTTTTTGCCTTTAGACAAAAATCAACTTCCCCGTGTGAGGTATAATAATCACGATCAAACCCCCCGATTTCCTTAATTACATCCCTCTTGATAAGCATGCAGCAACCAATAACATAATCGCACTCCATCGCTTGCTTTGCTTCTACATCAGTATAACGTCCCAACCACTGGTTCACAAAACCGGCACCATGAGCGACTTCTGAAGGATTGTCATCAAAAACAGTCTCGGGTCCAATAATTCCAATAGAATCATTTCTCTCAAAAAAAGGAATCAACTCAGTAAAAATATTTGAAGGAAGAATTACATCATCATCAATACTCAAAACAAATTGTGCTTGTCTGTTAAGCTGTTTGAACAGTCCATCCCTCGAAGTGTATACACCGTAATTATCGTCATGTTCAATTAAATCAACTTGTATCGGTTTCTCGTTCGTCATATTAGATAAAAAGTTTTTTACTTTATCTTTACTCTCTTGCCGAGAATTGTTATCCCAAATGACTATCTCAATCTTATCAAAGGGATAATCTAAATGCCCTATAGAATCGAGGCAATCGATTAAATCTTTTTCGTTGTTTCGTGTTGGAATCAAAATGGAAAGATAAGGATCTGCACTCATTAATATACTTAGCCCCATAAAAAATATTAATCATCCGGTCATTTCTGTTATAAATATAAGATAAAAAATTTCATTAGACATCTACTAAAATGATTCTGTTTTACAAAAGCTCTATAGCTTACAACACCTTATACATCCTGGGAACAGGGATTTTCTTCTCAATTCTGAGCGAATATCTTTAGCTCTAACACCCTTCCATAGTGTTTCAAAATTATCAAACTTTACGTTCCCGTAAGGATAATCAATGAGGGGGCAGAATTTCAAGTCACCATTAGAAGTAATTCTTGCCGCTAAAAAAGGCTCAAAGCAATATTCTCTGGGAACGAAGGAAAGATCCGTATACCATTTTTTTATTGTTTGCTTATCTGAAAATTGCAAAAAGTATAGAGGAATCCCCCTTTTTTGACACTCCTGTTCTATTTTTCGAAGTTTTTCTTCCAATAATTTTAAGTCAAGAGACTGAAGGTTATTTTCAAAATTTTTTATGGTGGTATCCTCAAAATCAAACCTCTCCCTCAAAAAATCTTCGTGTCTATTAATTTGCTCCTTATTCAGCCACATTAGATGTTGAAATTGAAGCTGGACATTTAATCCTTCCGCCAGATCCACTAATGAATCCAGACAATGCAGGTTCTCTGAAGATATAACGCAATTTATTCTTATATCGGTCTTGGAGTTCTCCCCTTTTTCTCTAATAACAGATTGAATTAGTTTTATACCCCTTATTGTTTTATCATAACAACCACCAACCCCTCTGATTTTTTCATGAGTATCTTTATCGCCATCGATTGAAACCTGCACCAATTCCACACCAGCCTTAACTATGGCTTCTGCGCTTTCCTGATTGACAAGTGTCCCGTTTGTAAAAATACTGCGAATGGGAAGACGCTTATCCGCCATATAAAGCAAGATTTTTGCTGTGTCTTTTCGAAAAAAGGGTTCGGCTCCAGTGATAGTAATATTAGGCCTGAAGGCCTTAATTTCGCCGACAAGTTTTTTGATTTCCTCAAAAGTCAACTCATCTTTGGCCTTCTCCTTTCTATCAAAATTCCACCAGCACATTTTACATCTCAGGTTGCATCTGTTACTGATCTCAAGGACTATTAAGTGCGGCAGTACAGCGTATCCTCCACGATTTACAAGGTATAAGAGATGGCCGATATGGGGTCGCAGAAATGGAATAATTTTCATCTGATTTCCTGGCAAAACTCTTCAATTATCTATTTATTCTGGTTTACTGTTTGACAGCTACTACAGCTACACAGCGCCTGAAAGAGGGCTTTGCATATAAAACCCACTTTAATATATTCTTCCATAACCATTTCCACTGCAATTTTCTACATTCCATTTGCTCTATGTACGCTTGGTCCATTTGCTTGATGTATTTAGTCTTCACCCACTTGAATCCAGTCTTTCTCAGGATAATTTTCAACTCATCGGCAGTATAAATTCTAATGTGGGGCCTACTACCTGGTGGGGCAAAGATGTGACTGTTAAGCAAATTAGGATATATGGACTGTCCTTTAAACATGAGAACAAATCTGTTGTAGAAATCTGCCTGATTTGGGTTTGTGACTAAGAGCACCCCTCCACTTTTTAAAACACGGTGAGCCTCTTTAAGTGTATTGAGAGGATTATACAAATGTTCAATCAGTTCAGCGATGATGACGGCGTCAAAGTATTTATCCTCCCAAGGAAGGCATTCATTTTCCATGTCACAAAATGCCAAGTCTATGCTCTCATGCTTCATATTTTCTTCAAAAAATCGATTGGTCTGTGACTTAATGGAAATACAGGATACTTTCGCTCCAAATATTCTTTTCATGGCTATGGTCATATATCCCGGAAAAGCCCCAATATCCAATAGCTGTGGGTTTTGGGGAATAAATTCTTCTAATAAAGATAGCGTTTTGTAATAACGATAATTCTCCCTCATCGCCCACCGGATCTCCATAGCAAAACTTTCATTTGCCTTTTCCAGACCCTCTAAGTATATAGCATTCATTTCACTAAAGAAGCGTTTCTTCGTCAACACAACTTATTTCCCTTTATCAAATTCTTTAAAAAACACAGCCTTTCGTTTATGATTAAGCTACTTAATAACTTTCTCCATTAAATCTAAAGTGTCATCAATCATTTGATCAGCACTGAATCGATCCAAAATGGTCTTTCTGGCCGAAGATGATAGTCTTTCGGCCAATTTGTCATTTTCAATAATTGACTGAATTTTTTGGGTTAACTGTTCAACATCGCCCGGTTCTATCAGCAATCCGTTTTCACCGTCGCTGATAACAGAAGTATTTCCTCCGATTCGTGAAGCGATAACCGGTTTGCCGCAAGACATTGCTTCCAGCAGAACAAAGGGCAATCCCTCTACTCTTAATGTCGGCATTAAGTAAAGATCGGCAGCATTATAATACTTGACGGTCTCTTGATTATCAATAAATCCTGATAAAATCACATCTGTATCCAGACCCGCGGCATAAATTTTCTCTTTGAGAGCTGTCCGGTATTCCCCTGTTCCGACTATCATCAATTTAACATCCGGAAAATTATTTTTGATACGGGATAGAGACTTAATGGCTATGTGATGACCCTTTTCCCTGCTGAGAGTTCCTAATGTCATCATTAGAATTTCATTATCTTTGATACCATACTTCTCCCTGATGCCTGTTTTGTATTCACGGTTCGGGCAAAAATGTACGGTATCAATTCCATTAAAAATTGGGACCGCTCTATCGGCTATATCGGCACCATACCAACTCCCGAGATCGTCAACCAGTTCGTTGCTGGCTGTAATAATTCGACTGGAAATTGATAATAAAGGTTTCTGCTCTTTATAGTAAGAAAATAAAAGACCAAAAAATGATTTCAAAATCAGTAGAGGGTTTTTGTAATTGTAGAAAGTAGTGTCTTTAAAACTTTTGACTTCCAATTTTATACAGCCCTGCAATATGGGGATAACAGGCATATTCAGTCTAGTCTTATTTAAATTAGCCAGCCCGCAAGCGGCAAAGCTTTGGCTCCAGATAACATCAAAACTGTTTTCTTGATGCAGTTGACGGAATTTCGAGACACTTTCCATTTCCCAACCGTGCCGACGTGAGCCGAAACAGGTATTTTTCAGATAATAAATCTTAACCCTGTTCTTCTCCTCAAACTCTTTACCATCAGGATGCCTGGTAGTGATAATAGATACATGATGTCCCCTTTTGGCTAACCCCTCACTCAAAAGTTTACCATGGATCTCCATGCCACCTTTGACGCCATGCCAATAGTTGACTATGGAAAAAACACACACCCGCATATCAGCTCCAAAAATTGAGTTCGTTCAGCACAAGCCTTGAATTCCTATATACAATGATTGCCTTATCATTAATAAAATCAAAAAAGCTTTTTTATTATAAAGATGGTTTCCTGCCATAGATCAACCACTGCCGACGGCCTCCCCAAACAGCACAAAGAGGATGCCTTTTAGTCGCCCTTTGCTTCACGCGGCAACAGGCTCGAATAAGACCGATATAGAGCTTTTCAAAGTAAGAAGGCAGTCTTATATAGGGAATTGTAGCAAATGGGATTATATGAAATTGTGACAACCCGATTTTCTCCATAGTTAAGAGATAATCTTTCATATTCAGTTCATTTTCGTAAAGTTCATCATTGAATCCCAGATATCCCTTGATATATTTCCAAGCCACCCCAAGTCTGCGCTTAATAAAGAAATTCATTATAAATGTACCGGGTATATGATACAGCCAATCGACAAAAGTTTGTAAGCTTATTCGTTTAGTGTAAAGAACCGTGGCAAACAACAGTCCTCCGGGCTTTAAAATTCTGAACATTTCGGCAAGGGTATCAGTTGGGTCTTTAAAATGCTCTAAAACACCGTAATTCATGACTACATCAAATTCAGATTCATTAAAAGGAGTATTTCTTATGTCAGCTTTTACTCCTGAACATGAAAGACCCTGATCTGTAAAGTTCTGTTTTGCTATATGCAATGCAACTTCGCTAAGATCTACAAGAACCGTCTGCCAGCCTCTTTTTGTGAAGAACAAAGAGCTGTCGCCCCTGCCACAACCGAGCTCAACAGCATGATCAACACTATTTTGAGAAGTCAATTCTTCAACCAAAGTATTTACCAGATACATTGAATATTCATTATACCTTAAGATGTCTCCTTCCGAATACCGGCTCCTCAAATGACTTTCCATTTTTTTCCAGTATTCGTCAAAGACTTCGGGAGTCCCCTGTTTGCTATGCTGTTGAGCCTCGATAGACAATGATTGTCTCTCCTTAATTATTTCCTTTTCTGAAATCCCCCGAGTAAATGGAAAACTCGATAATCCTTCCAGGCAATTCCCTTATCTTTCATAAGCTCAAAGAATGCCTTATTAGCTCCAATATCATGGGAAAGAAAAAGTCCTCCGGGCTGCAAATATTCCCATGCTGTCCTGAATTCCCATGTCATATGTTCATATGTATGAAGGCTGTCATGTATAAAACAATCAATTTTACCCAGCTTTTGCAGAAGCGGCCCAAAAAGATCTTTGGAATCTCCGATTTGTAATGTCCATCTGCTCCTTAGATATTGAGGAACAACCCAGCCGTTGGTTTTGCCGGTTGGAAGATTATCCGGCGGCAAGTCGATAGAATACAACTTTCCAATTTTATTATCGTGTAAGGCTCGGAGACTCTGCGGTAATGATATTTAAACGCCTCAATGGCATGTAAGGGTGATATTAATGTTCTGAAAATATGACGCAGTTTCGTGATTTTTATAATGTTTGATAACTGTTTAAACAATCCGCCTCCATAGAAAGAGATTTCAAGCTGGTATATGGATAAGTTAGAAGCGCTGAACATTATCCCATTAGTTTTGATTTTGTCTTTGTAAAATAGAATACAAGGTATAGCAGAGCCCTGCCGGCAAAAAAACACGCAAATAATATCAGGAACCAGATTTCAATCCCAAGCGCGGCAAACAAAATCAACAATATTAATTGAGTGTTCAAGGATTCCAGATTGATAAAAATCCTGAAGTACCAGCGATCGTGATACCTTGATTTACCAATGATGTTTTTAGCCTGGGAAGCATCAAATGGTGCTAAACCGTCTTTTTGAGCTTTGTATCTATCGTAAAGGTTTCTAAAGATGGTTGCCCATAATTTAGAGATCAAAATTACCGATCCTAGCAAAAGGGGAATGACTTGAGAATGGGTGGGGATCAACGTTGAAAAGACGGGATCTTTAGTGCCAGCACCTGAGTAGTATAATCCAATTCCTAAGAAGAAAAAATAGCTTCCATCAATTATTTCACCCAGAAGGCCGTCAAAATATTTGCCGAAGAGTGTCACGTTTTGAGTGGTTCGCGCAACATTGCCGTCCACCGCGTCTGAAATGGAATAAAGAATAACCAGCAGTAATCCGGGCCAGAGGGAAAAAAGATGAGAAGTTGCCAGCAAAGAACAGCCTGCTATTCCGAGGCAAAAACCAAAGATTGCTACTTTGGCTGGGTCCTGTGTGACTTTAAGAACCAGCCATGTCAAATAAAATGAAAGAGGCCGAACAAAAAAATAGTTGATGGGGAACTGCTTTTCCCATTCTTTTTTTTGAATAAATGATTCTTTTATTTGAGCTAACGTATATTTTTTCATGATGCCTTTTCACACTCAATACGGAAAGACGGTTCCTCAAGCGTCTGTGAACTCTGCGGAGAAGCCTCTTTAATTTTCTTGAATCCGATTTCTTCAAGAATTGCTGTTAAACGCTTTGGGTTAAAACCGTAAAGATGAGTATCGCCATCAAATCTTTGCTGGCCGAAAATATTCATAAGCCGGCTCTCGTTGCCTGAAAGATATTCTTGAACAGCCTTATCAAAGTGAGGGCACTCAAGAACAAGTTTCCCTCCCGGTTTCAAAACGCGATACCACTCCTTAAGCGCATTCCTGACTTTTTGATGAGAAATGTGCTCAATAACGTGATAACTTTCTATAACAGCAACAGAATTATCCGGCCAGGGCAAATCAATAATACTGCAAATTACATCTGTTGCATCTGTAATCCATAGATCAACATTTACATAGCCATCGAAATGCTTCCAGCCGCAGCCCAGGTGAAGGCAAAGGTAGTCTGGATTTTCTATTCCGGTTTTATAACAAAAACGAATATAAGCTGGATCTAAAATTCTTCGAACCAGAGACAATATTCGTAATATGTAACGATAGATTCGCCCTCCGCCTTCTTTGAATTTTGTTCCGAAGACACGATCAAACTTAACCGCTATTCCCTTAGTAACCTGATAAAATTTTTTCACTCAATTCCTTATGTTATCAAGATAGTTGGATTATAGAGATTTCTACCTGTTCTGGTTGAATGGGCTTTCTAATCCTTGTTTTGCAAGTTGTAGCAAAAATATAAAATAATTGTAACTTCCCAATCAAGTAAATTTCTTGCCTTTTAACATAACAATAAAAGAACTGATAATCCTCTGATATTCATCAAGATCACTGGGTTTAACAATTAATATGTCCCTTAATTTTACTTGGGATTCCTTTTTAAACAGATAGAGTATTGTAGTTGCACTCAAAAAATAAGATATTGTTGAGGCCAGTGAAGCGCCGTTTATACCAAATCGAGGTATCAGCAAAAGATCAAAAATAATTGTCGCAGCTAATGAGATTGTGGCTGCAACAGAAGCGTGTTGCGGAAAGCCTCGTCCGACAAGATCCTGCGCCAGTATCTTGCTTATGCTGAAGAAAAAAATTCCCGGCAATAACAGTTTCAGAGCCATGATAGATGATAAAAACATGGATGTAAATAACAGGGGAATAATAAAATCCGAGATTAAAAACAGAACTGTACAGGTAAAAAAAGTAACAAAGACCACGCTTCGGCAAACTAACGGAGTAAAATCATCAGCAGCTTCTTTTTTCTCTGACACTGTTTTGGCAAAAAGTACCTGCCCAATACTGTTAGGTAAATACCAAATAGTTTCTGCTATTAGAACAGATATAGAATACAGGCCCAAGTCTGCCGGTGTCAGCATCGCAGCAATGATAAACATGTCTATCCGGTAATTTAAGAGCTGTGATACTGTCCCTAAATGCTGTTTGACTCCAAAGTTTATCGTCTCTTTGAAAATATTGATGTCAGTAATCAAACCGGTTAAATATTTATTTTTGAAGAAAAAATATGAGCCCAGGAAAATTGTTGCCAGAATTCCTAAAATATTCGCCATTATTGCATTGATAATTGATAATGAAGCGCAGCTTATAAAAAGCAATAATGCAATTATATAAATTACTGGCTGAACTAAACGGAACCAGCTCAATTCAATCATCTTTCTTTTAGCTAATAGCACATAGTAAATATTTTCGATAAGCAACAGGATTGGAATTGTTGAAATGGTTAGATAGAAATATACATTTGAAATATTATGGAGAAAATATTTATTTATGAAAGGGACCAAAATTAGGAGTATAATTGCAACCCCTCCACCGACGCAGATTGAATAAAAAAAAGCATTTCCTATTATTCGGTTTATAGGAAACCTCTTTCCCCCTATAAAATAAACATTAGAAGAATTTATACCCATGCTGATAATTGTCTTGGTCATTATCGGTACTAAAAAAACAAAGGAATAAATACCTTTCCCTTCCGGACCAAGCAGTCGTGATATTAATATGCTTGAGATAAACGCAAGACCAAAAATTACTATTTGCGTTGAAAAGCTAATCAGGGAATCAATAGCAAATGCTGGACGATAGAAGCCATTAGGTTCGTCACCCTTATGGTTCTTGATATGCGTAATATTTGAATGTTTATCGGTTTGTTTCATGGCATGTCACGAGACCTTTGCAAAATGCCCCCTTTTGCAAAGGTCTCACAGCTGGATTACCAAGACTGTCATCGTTCGTACAGGTACGTCAGGATTCGTAACCATGGGGATATTTTTTGTGCCATTCCCATGCGGTTTCAATGATTGTATCAAGATCAGTGAATTGTGGTTTCCAACCAAGCGCTTTAATAGCCTTTTCACTGGAGCCGATCAGCACTGCAGGGTCCCCGGGTCGCCTTTTGACAAACTTTGAAGGGATCAGTCTTCCGGTTACTTTACGTGCAACATCGACAACTTGCATAACAGAATATCCATCACCGTTTCCCAAATTATATTGGCCGCCTTGGCGACCATTTAGGAGTCTTTCTAATGCTAAAAGATGAGCCTGGGCCAGATCATTGATATGAATATAGTCCCGGATACAGGTTCCGTCGCTTGTTGGATAGTCATTCCCGAAAATTTTTATTGTTTTCTGCTGATCCAATGCTGTTTGAAGGACAAGTGGAATTAGATGTGTTTCAGGCCTGTGGTCTTCTCCCAGTTCTCCGTCCGGATCGGCACCTGCAGCATTAAAATATCGAAGGGAAACCGATTTTAATCCGTAAGCATTGCCGAAATCATCCATAATTTGTTCCACAATAAGCTTGGTTCTGCCATAAGGATTGATCGGAGATTGGGGATGGTTTTCTTTTATGGGGATTTCGACAGGCTCTCCATAAGTGGCACAGGTTGATGAGAAAATGAAATTAAAAATATCATTTTCTAATATAGCTTCAAGCAAGATTAGAGTGGCTGCAACATTGTTGCGGTAATATTTTACAGGATCATCCACTGACTCACCAACATAGCAAAAAGCGGCAAAATGCATTACTGCTGCAATTTCATATTCTTTAAAAATATGGTTGAGCAAGGCTTTATCATCCATGGATCCTTCAATAAAGGAGCCCCATCTTACTGAATCCCTGTGCCCATAGACAAGGTTGTCGAGAACAATAGGTGTATAGCCATTTTTAAAGAGATATTTGCACATGTGAGAGCCGATATAACCGGCACCGCCTACGATAAGTATGTTCATATTATGAGATCTTTAGAGATTTTTTAAGAAAGGCTTGTAAATAAATACATAGCTCCGCCCCGTAAATTACATCTTTGAATGTGACATAACTTATTGTTATTAAATAATAATTATTTGATTATATATAATTCATTTCAAGTCGCTGCACGAGTGTCTATGGCCGTAGAGCCTGCTTAATACGAATTAAATTATTTCGGACACGAGTGATAAAATATCAATAATTTATTGTCTTTGTCAAACGCAAATATCTGTTATTGCTGAATAGATAGATTCTAAAACTTGGAAAGGTAGGAATTTTCCTTTAGACAACAGACAGTAAAAGATAATACGTGTCTTTTGGTTTAAGGGAAATTTTTATTTACAAAGGATTATTGGATCCTTTTTTGACTCGGGAGAATAAAAGAAGCGCAATCCCTGCCATCACAGCATTGATGGTAAAGGCATAATCGTAATTCCCCATGGCATCTCGCAAAACGCCCCCCATCCAGTGGGACAAAATGGCTCCCGTGCCATATAAAGGTGTCCAGGCTCCAATGACCGTTCCCATGACTTCTCTGGAATAATAATCTCCGGCGCAGGCTCCGTAGAGCGGAAAAGTCACACCATAAAAAACAGCTAATATCCCTATAAGGATATATAGCATAATCCAGTTATTTCCGACGAATAAAATACCTAACAAAGAGGAAGTAATAAAAAATTGGGTAATGACCATGGTCTTCTTGCGTCCCAAATAGTCGGATAAGGGTAAAATTGTTAGAACGCCGATAATCTGGCAAAGACCATGAATTGTAGCTAAAAAACTGGCTTTCTCAAGAGACAGTCCCATGCTGTATTTTGCATAATCGACCATATAAGTTGTAATTCCATAAAGGCTGTAAGAAATACAGAAGTAAGAAAATCCTATAAGCCAAAATGTCCTGTCTTTAAGCAATTTGGGGAAGGAGCCAATCACCGGACGTGTCATTTTTCTTAACCCACTGGAACTGACGGCCTCTTTTTGACCCCAGGGCAAAAATCCGGCAGACTCAGGAGTGCTTCTCAACAGGAGGCCGTTTAAAATAACCATTGCCAAAGCCCCACCGCCTAAAAAATACCATGCATAGCGCCAGTTAAAATGATCTACAATCCAGGGGAAGGCAACCCCCATTGTAGCAAAACCAAGTCCATAGCCTGTAGAGATTATTCCAAGGACAAGACCCCTTTTTTTAGGGGTAAACCAGCGCTGGGCAACTGTAAGAACAGGTGTCCACATACCTGTGGCGCCCAGTCCGGCTATGGAAAAAAAGAAGCAGGCTGTCCAGAGTGTTTTCACCGTTCCCATCATAAAAACGCCCACACCAAGAATGAACACGCAGGTCGTAATGACCCTCCGAGCTCCCAATCGATCCGTTAGATAGCCGGCAAAAGGCGTTAATGCTATATAGGAAATAAAATAGGAGTTTAAAATGGTGCCTCCCACTGTCCTGCTAAACCCCAGGTCTCGAATCATCTCAGGAAGGACTACACCATAACCGAGGCGGATAGAGTAGTTTGTAAACAAATTTAAAAAGCTTATCACCAGGATGATCCATGCCCAGTGAAAGCGTCTATCCTCTTTCACAAGTTCTTTTCCTCCTATCTTTCTCAATCACGAAATGAAATTGTACTTTTCGTGTTTTCGTGTTTTCGTGCTTTCGTGATAAATTTCTTTTTAACTCCAAACACCTGGAATTACAGTTTCACAAAATTTGCACTTATTTCCTATCATGTTATATGAAGGAATGAAATAACCCTTTCTTTCGATCAACAACTTTTTGCAATGATGACAATAGGTGTTATTCCCATCATGGTATGGTACGTTGCCCACGTAAGC
>SDBS01004371.1_pt1 | contig 13833 bp, 12 predicted proteins | sample 2277091 | NCBI WGS metagenome assembly SDBS01 (sample SAMN10404972, study PRJNA504765) | marine sediment metagenome | isolation source: marine sediment core GS10_PC15, 163 cmbsf | place: Arctic Ocean: Southern Knipovich Ridge | collected 2010
CAGCGCTCAAGTATCTTCAGGAGATCATCGAGAAGTGACCGCCTCCCGGCACTCAGAACGCCAACAATCCAGGGCAAGGAACGCAGGCATGAAAAATAAAAAACGAATCCGACATAACGCACCGCCGACCCAACCTACCATCTCTTGGATTAGCTCGCCCGGAGGGTAAAGAATGTCGATGATTATTATGAGTTTTGTGAAGGAAATATCGGCATTCTTTATGAATAATTCAGGCTAGATCATTGGCAGGTCGGGAGGAGAGAAAATCTCTTCATACAGCCGCAGGGCATAGAGGTCGGTCATGCCTGCGATGACATCGCGGGCCCGCACCTCCAGGGGGTCCTCCTCCGGGTAGGGCTTGATAAGGTCGCCCGGATTCTCCAGGACGTATTCGTACAGATCTTTCAGGATCTTTTCCACCTTAACCGTCATTCGCTCGGCCTCGGGCGAAAAATACACCCGGTCATACAGGAAATCACGCAGCTCGGCGACCGCGGCGGAGATCTCATCGCTCATGCGGATCCGGTCCAAGTCTGCTGCCAGACTCGACCTCACCACATCCTCCACCATGGTGTCTATGCGGTAGGAATGATACTTGCCCAGGATTCGGATCAGGTGTTCGGGCAGATCCTCGGGCATGATGATCTCCGCCCGCAGACTGTCGTCGATGTCGTGATTGACGTAGGCGATCACATCGCAGATCCGGACCACCTGCCCCTCCAGGGTCGCGGGCATCTCCTTTTCCCCGGCATCCAGGATCTTTCCTCGCCCCTTGGAGTGCCGTACGATCCCATCCCGCACCTCATAAGTCAGGTTCAGACCCTTGCCCCCGTATTCCAGCTTGTCCACTACCCGCAGGCTCTGCCGGTAGTGGGAAAAACCGTCCGGGGAGAGTCCCGACAGGGCCTTTTCCCCTGCGTGCCCGAACGGCGTGTGCCCCAGGTCATGCCCCAGCGCTATGCCTTCCGTGAGGTCCTCGTTCAATCGCAGCGCCTTGGAGACGGTACGGGCGATCTGGGAAACCTCGAGCGTGTGCGTCAGCCGGGTGCGGTAGTGGTCCCCGAACGGTGCCAGGAAGACCTGGCTCTTGTGCTTGAGCCGCCGGAAAGACTTGCAGTGGATTATGCGGTCTCGGTCCCGCTGAAAGGCCGTCCGCAGCGTATGCAGCGTCTCCTCACGCCGCCTGCCGCGCGAGTTTGCGCTCAGGCAGGCCTGGGGCGACAGGATCTGCCTTTCCACTTCCTCCAGCTCTTCACGGATCGTCATGCTTCTCGTTTCCTATCAAAACGAGGGATGCGCAGGCATCCCGGGCTATTGTCTATGAGTCCGGCTAAAGTATCTTGCTGTTAAGCGGCCAGGGCTCGTTCTTGCGGGCCTGGTCGATCAGCAACTTGGTGATGGGGAAGTTGATCTCCTGGCGGTGGGACATCTCCATCTTTTCGACCACCTTGCGCATGGCCTCCTCGATGCCCAGACGGTTCATCATGGCAAAGGGGCCCTCTTTCCAACCGAATGCCACCCGGCACAGCTTTTCCACCTCCACGATCTCCAGGAGCCCCGCCTCGGCGATCTCGGCGGCGGTGATGAATGCCACGGCCTGGAAGCGCTTTATCAGCAGGTCGCCGAGCATGAAGTCGTTCGGTTCTTTATCTTCGCCCGCTTCGGATTTCCAGAGAAGTGCCTCGCCGCCCATCCTCCCTTTCTCGCATTTCTCCGCCAAACACTTGGCAGGAGTGAAAAAATTGAAATATTTCTGGAATATGGGGTCCTCCGCATCGGAATCATCCGACATGGCGGTGAGATATTCACAGGTCTCGAAAATGCCAACCCTGCCCATCCGGGCCAGAAACCCCTCAGCCAGGCCGAAGGTGCTCCTGGCCACGGCCTCGATGTGGGGGAGCTCCATGCCGTCGTCTATCATCCGGCAGGCCTCCAGCATCAGGGCCGACAGCATGAGGCTGGCCGCGCCGCCTTTTCTTTCTTTCCTGAGGGAATATGGTTCCTCGATCAGTTTTATCGTCTTGTCCATTATTTCGAGTCTCCTAGCTTGAGCTCTTGGGTGTTACTCGATGATCAGGAAGGCATACCGGCTTCCAATTTATTTTGTGTCTGACACGTGCAGATCCTACCTGCAAAAAAGGCATTATAACACAACCGTTGTGAAATTCTAGCGGGGCCCGAAGATCTTGGTCCCGATGCGGACGAGGTTGGCGCCTTCCTCGACCGCGATGCGGTAGGAGTTGGTCATGCCCATGGAGAGGAAGGTCATCTCGACGCCGGGGATCCCGAGAGCGCCCAGGCGCTCGAAAACGCGGCGGGTCTCCACGAAATAAGGGCGAGCGTCCTCAGGATCGCCCATATATGGTCCCATGGTCATCACCCCCTGGACCTGGACATGGGCCAGGGATGCAATCTGTTTGACCAGTGCCTCGGCATCCTCGGGGGTCACGCCGAATTTCTGGGGCTCCCGGCCGCTGTTGATCTCGATCAGGACCGGCAGGGTGCGGCCTTGCTGTGCGGCCCGCTTGTCGATCTCCCGGGCGAGCTCCTGCGAATCCAGGGTCTCTATCATATCGAAGAGGCGGACCGCCTTCTTGGCCTTGTTCTTCTGGAGATGCCCAATGAAGTGCCACCTGGCCCGCCCACCGACCGCCTCAAAAGCCGCCTCTGCCTCCTGCACATAGTTCTGGCCGATGATCTTCACACCGGCATCTATGGCCTCGCGTATCTCCTCGGGCGTACGGGTCTTGGCCGCTGCCACCAGCTGTACCCCCTCGGGCAGCTCCTCCAGGATGCGCTTAACATTTTCAGTGATCATTCGTTTCGCCTTAAAAAGGGGACAGGTACATTTAGGTCTCTAAATGTACCTGTCCCCTTTATTGAAGTGATGAACGTAGCGGCGCAGGAAGGCCGCGGCCTCGTCGCAGCGGCGGAATACGGGTACACCCTCTTTTTCCAGCAGATCCCTCAGGGGCTGGTACGGCCTGCCGCTGTCGATGCTCACAACAAACGGCTTTTCGGTCCGATGAAAGATGTCGATCAACCGCTGCGGCGTGCTCCCTTCCCGTATCAGGTCCTCGCCATGCAACCCTGAAGGCGCCAGCGTGTTCATGGCGGGAGACATGGGCAGGGGCGAGACCACGGCACAGTCCACGCTCTCATCCTCCAGGATCGCCTCGACACAGGCGGCAAAGGCGCGGTCATCCGCCACGGGTGTGACATCCATGGGATTGTGGATGTCCTGCAGCCGTGTGATCCCCAGGGGCTCGAGGGCCTGCGCGATCCTGGCGGCGGTGGCGAGTGAAAAATGCGCCAGCTCCAGGGGCGGCTCTTCAGCGATGGCGTCCGACATGATCACACACTCGAACCCGGCGTTGGAGATCAGGCCCACCCGGATTCCCTGGACTTTCTTGTCCGCCAGAAAACAGAGGCCCTTTACGGTGTCCTCGAACTCGTCGATGGTCTCGGCCATGATCACCCCGGCCCGCTCCAGCACGGCGCGGCTCACCGCATAATCCCCGGCCACAGAAGCCGTGTGGCTGGCCGTGGCGGCCCGGCCTCCCGGGGAGCGGCCCGCCTTGTATGCCACGACCGCCTTGCCCGGCTGAGAGGTGATCTCACGGGCGGCTTTCGCCAGGGCCAGGCCGTCTCCGGGGAGGAATCCCTCGATGTAGAGGGCGAATACACGGGCCTCGTCCCGGTCCTTGAGATAGTTGAGGTAGTCGGAGATGGTGAGGTCGATCTGATTCCCGATAGAGACCGCATAGGCGGGTTCGATCCCCGGGAGCTGGCTCATGCGCGAGATCATGTAGGCCCCGCTCTGGCTGAGATAGACCAGGGGATAGGGGCGCACATCCTCGCGCGGCAGGGAAAAGATCTTGTGCTCCGGGACAAAGGTTGTATCGTACTTACCCGGACGGGAGAAGATGCCCAGGCAGTTGCCGCCGTTGACCACGGGGACCTGTTTGTTCGCGGCACGGCCCTCGCGGATCAGGGTCTTTATGCCGTGCTCGATGTCCTCTGTCCCCTCCTTTTCTCCCATCCCTCCCGCGATGAAGATGACCGACCGGGCCTTTTGCGCCTGGATCAGGTCCTGCATCACCTGATAGCCCAGATCGGCGGAGACCGTATGTACGAACAGGTCGACGGTCTCGGGGAGGCCGACCACATCGGGCACGCACCGGCACCCCTCGATCTCCCGCGCCCCCGGCTTGACCACATAGGCCTTTTCGCGCGGGAATCCCTGCTTGAGGATGTTGTTCAGGATGATGTGACCGATGTTCATCTTTTCGGAGACCCCGATGATCCCGATGCTTCGGGGCTCGAGCAGGAATCCGATGTCCGCATGAGGCCTCGCCGGCTCCCTGTGCTTGCTGCGGGAGATGCGGCACAGCCCGTCCAGCGGGACCAACCGGCCCCGGCTTATGACAAAGGGATTGACCTCGGCCTCTTCGATCACGAATTCGCTGTTATGCGAATACGGAGAAAAATGGGCCCCCAGCCTCTGAAATTTGAGATGGAGCTCGGCCAGCTTTTCCTCCGTTACCAGGGGCGGGCGGCCCCTGAAGCCCGCGGTCAGCTTGTCATAGAAGGCCAATGGACGCAGGGCCCGGGACACACCCTCCCCCTCCGGAAGATGGGCGGAGGAGATGGACACCGACCTCCCCTCCTTGAGCCGGGCGTTGAGGTACTCCACGTCAAGCCCGCCGCTTCCCATGCTGACGATGGGGCCGAACTCCCGGGAATTGCGCAGGCCGAGGAGCAGTTCGGTGCCGAATCCCGACTTCTCATAGTCCACGGCTTCCAGGACAAGCGTTCCCTGGATCGGCGAGACGCTGCCCTCGGACACACCGGCGCCTCCCCCCGGGTGGAATTCTTCCACCCACCTCCTGTAGCGCTCGGGGATCTTTTCCAGCATGTCGGCGACGGCCCGATTCACAGCCTCCGGGTCCCTGTCCACAAAACGCACTCCACCCACATCCGACTTGTGGAGGATGAGTGGCGACACCACCTTGAGCACCAGGCCGCGGCCCGGGAACCCGGACAGGTCCTGATCGGTCACGGCCTGCCCCGCTGGGAGGAAAAAGCGGGCGGGTGTGTCTATGCCCAGGGCATTCAGGACGGCATAGACCTCGTGTTCGAGCAGGGTTTCGTGTTCGGCCTGCCGGAATATGTGTTCAATGGCCGTGAAATCCATATCCATTCGCTTCTCCTGAGCTTCGCGCAGCGGCGGCGGCCTCTTTGCCGAGGCGGAAGGCCTCGAGGTTGGTCTCCACCAGTTCCTCACCTTTCGGCAAAAACAGGGCCCGGATGTAATCCTGCAGCAGCGCCTCGCTCACGATGAGGTCGGGAGAGGCCGCGCCCAGCATCACCATGTTCTGGGAGCGCACCGACCCCGCCTCCCTGGCCAGGGATTCCGAGTCGATGATGACGGCCCGGTTCCCAAAGCCCCGGACCGCCGCCAGCACCTCTTCGATGGCAGGGTAATCGGGGATGTTGACGAACGGTTTCCGGCTCGTCACCAACCGGCCCTTCGGATGGAGCGAATCCACATAGCGCAGCGCCTCCAGGGGCTCCACGCTCAGGATCAGGTCGACCTGCCCCAGAGGGATGAGCTCGCTGTAGATGGGCTCCTGAGACAGCCGGAGATGGGACTGGACCGCTCCTCCCCGCTGCGCCATGCCGTGGACCTCCGCCTGCTTGAAGTTCAGGCCGGCTTCGAGCGCGGCGTTGTCGATGACATAGGCGATGGACAGGATCCCCTGCCCCCCCACACCGGCCAGGATGATATCCTGCTTCACTTCACTGCGCCCCTTTCCGCCTGCTTCGTTTGCGGATTTCCTGGACGCACTCCCGGACCGAAACGATCACGGAAAGCCCTCGATGGTCGATCTCCTCCTTTATCACCTGCACGTTGGCCTCCAGGTTCCGGGCTAGGGGCGTGATGACACGGATGTGCCGCTCGTCCACACCGGTTCCCCGGACGATGTTGAGCAGCTTTTCGCCGGATAATAAAGTGGGCTGTCCGCCCGTCATGGCCACAGAAGCGTTGTCCACGATGACAAGCGTCATGTCGGTGTCGGCGGCCGCCGCATCCACCAGCGGGGTGATGCCGGAATGGGCGAAGGTGGAGTCCCCGATCACACCCACCGAGGGATGGATGCCCGCGTCGGCGCCTCCCTTGGCCATGCTCACGCTGGCACCCATGCACACACAGGTATCCACGGCCCTGTAGGGAGGGAGCGCCCCGAGCGTGTAGCAGCCGATGTCGCTGAACACGTTGGCCTCAGGATGGCCCTCCAGGGCCAGGTTCAGGGCGTTGAAGGTATCGGAGTGCGGGCATCCCTGGCAGAGCTGGGGGGGCCGGCCGGCCAGTTGGATATCTCCCGCGGATCCCCGCGGAAGCGGCTCGAGACCGAGAGCCTCACGGACCAGGTGGGGCTGGAGCTCGCCCGTGGGTGGCAGGGATCCGTCCAGCTTGCCCCGGATGGTCTTTCCCGCGACCCCGAAAAGGCCGCGCAGCCTGGACTCGATAAAAGGATAGCCCTCCTCCACGACCAGGACTGTGTCCACCTGCTCGAAGAGGCGTGCGATTCGGGCTTCAGGCAGCGGATAGACCGCAAGCTTCAGCAGGGGCGGCACGGTCCCCCCGGCCGCGAGATTCTCGCGCACGTAATTGTAGGCGATACCAGAGGCGATGACTCCGAGAGGACCGCTGTCCGGATCTGGGATGGTCAGGGAGTTGAAGGACGTTTCCTCGGAAAATTTCGTGAGCTCCGGCTGGAGGTCGACCAGCCGTTTGAAACGCCGCCGGGCATTGACCGGCAGGAGTGTCCAGTCCCGACTCTCCCCTAACTCCAAATCATTCTGGGGCCGGGGCTCATCGGGCTGTACCCGGGACCGGCTGTGCGACAGGCGCGTGACCAGGCGGAGCATCACGGGCAGGTTCCACCGCTCCGAGACATCGAAGGCCTGCCTGGTCATGGCGTAGGCCTCCTGATGGTCGGCGGGTTCGAAACACGGGATCCGGGCAAAATCCGCGAAATACCGGCTGTCCTGCTCGTTCTGGGAGCTGTGCATGCCGGGATCGTCTGCCACAACGACCACGAGTCCCCCCTTGATCCCGGTCAGGGCGGAGTTCATGAACGGATCGGCAGCCACGTTGAGCCCCACATGTTTCATGGAGACGAGTGTGCGCCTGCCTGCGAAGGACACGCCCAGGGCTTCCTCGTAGGCAACTTTTTCGTTGATGCACCAGGCGGCCTGGAAGGCACCGGTCCCCTGCGATCTGCGGACCAGGAACTCCATGATCTCCGATGCCGGGGTTCCCGGGTAGGAGTATGCGGCCGTGAGGCCGGCATGGATGGCGCCCAGGGCCACGGCCTCGTCACCTAAAAGAACCTCGCTGCTCATGAGGAATTTATCACACAAATCACCGGCACTGTCAACCGCGCGGCGGCGTCCACTCCAGATGTGAAGCCCATCGGCAGTCCTACGGCGCTTAATTCTTATCATTTCTATAAAATTAGGTTGAAATGGCCGGGAGATTCACGTAGTATATAAACGGATAAGGCCTGCAGCCATATGCATTAATCCGAGGAGGCTGAAATGATAAGATTATCGACCAAGGGCCGTTATGGGACCCGACTCATGCTTAATCTCGCCCTGCATCACAACGGCGGCCAGAAGGCGACCATCCTGAGAAACGTCTCCAACGACGAAGAGATTTCTATCCGGTATCTGGAACAGATCATCATCCCGCTCAAGATCAACAAGCTGGTCAAGAGCATCCGAGGGGCTGGCGGCGGCTACATCCTGGCCCGGGATCCGGCCGACATCAAACTGAGTGAGATCCTGCATGCGCTGGAAGGGTCCTGCTGCCTGGTGGAATGCGTGGAGGACGACGACTACTGCGAGCGCACCCCCACATGCCCGACCCACGAGGTGTGGGCGGAAGCTTCGTCGATGCTCCAGAATTATTTCGAAAGCATCTCGCTGCAGGATCTGGTCAAAAGGTCCAAAAAGATATCCAGAAAAAAATCATGATCATCGCATCTCTGGCCATATTCCCCACCAGCGAAGGGGCCTCGGTAAGCCGTTACGTGAGAGAAGTCATCCGCATCGTCGAAGAATCGGGCCTCAAGAGCGCGACCGGCGGCATGTCGACCACCATCGAATCACCGGATCTGCCCACTCTGTTCGCGGTCATCGAGAAGACCCACCGGAAGCTGGTCGAAATGGGAGTGAAGCGGATCCACATCGATCTTCACGTGGATCACAGGCTGGATAAGGAAGCCAGCATCTCCTCCAAGCTCGCTGCGCTGGGCAAGTCTTAATCCTCTTCAATCCCATCGGAAGAGCGGCCGGGTCAGACAGGTCGGGCCGCCCGCCCCCAAACGTGAGATGTGCGTTCCGTCATATTCCCGGACCGTCACTCCCCTGTCCTCCAGCAACCCTCGCGTGAGCGGATTCCCGGAGAGCATGAGGCAGTCTCGCGGTCCCACGGCCAGCACGTTTCCGGCCATGGTATCGTATTCCCCGGAGGGGACCTCCAGCAGGGTGATCCCGCGCTCGAGCAGCCACTCACGAAAGACCACCGGCAGGAGCGGCGAATACACCAGAGCCAGATCATGGTCGAGGGGGCTGATCAGCGACATGAGGTGGAAGACATCGCCCGGGCCTTTCCAGTGCGGAAGAGGAACGATCCGGATGTCGGAGGCGGTATCCGGCAGGATCTCGGCCAACTGGCGTATGCCGTCGGCGTTTGTCCGGTAGCCCTGACCCACGGCCAGCGTGTTCCGGCCGAACCAGACTACATCCCCGCCTTCGACCCTGCCCGGGTCCCGGATCTCTCCCAAGACAGGGATGCCGACCTCTGACAGGAACCGGGCCGCCGCATGAGGCTCCCCCCTACGCAGGGGCTTGCCCATGTTGAGGAGCACCGCACCGCCCTCCGTGATGAGGAGGGCGTCGCGCACATACAGGGAATCCAGCCCGGCCTCGACGTCCGCATTCAGATAATGGAGATTCGGAACGGATCCGCCGAGCAGGGCGGAGAAGGCGTCGTATTCGGCACATGCCTGTTTGAAGTCGGGAGGCCCCAGGAAGCCGTACTCCCTCCAGTATTTGCTTAGGTTCTCCTGGCTGAGGAATGCGTCTTCGGGCCGCTTCAAGAGCAGATGGGCAATGCGACCCACCTCGGAAAAATTCCTGACTTCCATCCGTGCCGCCTCCGGGATGCGTAAAGCGTAGCAGTCTGCGGCTCGAAAAGCAACGTGACACCGGCATTCCTTCATCCATGATCGGGAAGGAGAGCGGGATCAATCGAGGGGGGCTTCGATGATCCCCCCGCCCAGTACGGTGTCGTCGTCGTAGAAAACCACCGACTGCCCCGGTGTGATGGCCCGCTGCGGACAATCGAACTCCACCGAGATCTTCTCACCGGGAAGCGGGACGATGGTGGCGGGCGCTTCCCGGTGCTTATAGCGGATGCGGGCCCGCACCTTGAGCGGGCGTTCGAGGCCGGGCCGGGAGATCCAGTTGAGCCGGCCGGCCAGCAGCGCGGATTTGTAGAGCTCCTGGTTGGAGCCGACCACTACGGTGTTGTCCCGTGCCTTGATCTCCAGGACATAAAGCGGAAGGGGGGCGGACAGGCCGAGGCCGCGGCGCTGACCGATAGTGAAATGGATGACCCCCGGATGCTGGCCCAGAACGTTCCCCTGTCTGTCGACGATCGGACCGGGCCGGGTCAGCTTAGGGATCCGCTCCGCCAGGAAACGGCCGTAGTTGTTATCGGGAATGAAACAGATCTCCTGGCTTTCCGGCCGGGATGCGACCGGGAGGTCCTTTCGCCGGGCCAGGTCTCTCACCTCGGGTTTGGTCATCTCGCCCACGGGAAAGAGGGAGGCCGCCAGCTGAGCCTGGCTCAGCCCATAGAGGAAATACGACTGATCCTTGTCCGGATCCCGGCCTTTTTTCAGATAGAAACGGCCCGACTGCTGGTCCCGGAAGATGCGCGCATGATGACCGGTTGCGATGCGGTCCACACCCTGCTGCCTGGCAAGCCGAAGGAACGAGGCAAACTTGATGTATTCGTTGCATCGGATGCAGGGATTCGGGGTCCGCCCCAATGCGTACTCCCCGCAGAAATCGTCGATCACCGTCTTTTCGAACACGGACTTCATGTCGACCATGAAGTGCTCGATCCCAAGGGACCGGGAGACCCGCTGGGCTTGATGGGCCGCCTCCCGGCCGCAGCAGCTCATGTGGTCCGCGTCGCGGCAGAAGTCCGAAGGCAGGGCGAACAGTTCCATCGTGAAACCCAGTACCTCATGCCCGGCCTCGACAAGGAGGGCGGCCGCCACCGAGGAATCGACTCCCCCGCTCATGGCCACGGCGATCTTTTGCTTATCTCCCTTCATATTTTCAGTGTAGCAAAAATCAAATAAAGGGGACAGCCGGAATAAAGGGGGACAGCAAAATATAAAGGGGACAGGTACATTTGAGGCTTCAAATGTACCTGTCCCCTTTATTTTGTCCCCTTTTTTTCGGATTTGAGGTTTGGCGGCAAATGCGGTACACTCCTCCCCTGGAACGAGGAAGAAATGAGGGAGCGCATCGTCTACACAGACATCCTGGATATGATCGGCAACACCCCGCTGATGCGGCTCTTCCGAATAACCGAAGGTGTCCGGGCGGAAATCCATGCCAAGCTGGAGTTCCTCAACCCCATCGGCAGCATCAAGGACCGCGTCGCCAAGCACATGCTGGAGAAAGCGGAGGAAGAGGGACGGATCAAACCCGGGGACACCATCATCGACAATTCCTCCGGCAACACGGCATTGGCATTGGCCGTACTCTGCACCCTGAAGGGCTACAAACTCAAGATCGTGGTCCGGGACAACCTGAGCAACGAGAAGATCAAGCTGCTGAAGGCGCTCAAGGTGGACATGGTGTTCGTAGATCACACACTGCCCCCGGACTCCCCCGACAGCTACAATAACATCACGCCCCGGATCGTCGCGGAGACACCCAACGGCTACTACCTGGACCAGCACAACAACCGGGAAAACAACGAAACCCATTACATGACCACCGGACCGGAGATCTGGGAACAGATGGAGGGCCGCATCGACTATTTTGTGGCCGGTATAGGCACCGGGGGCACGGTCTGCGGCGCGGGAAAATATCTCAAGCAGCAGGATCCATCCATCCGGGTAGTGGCGGTGGATCCGGTCGGCTCCGTGTTTTATTCCTATTTCAAGACCGGGAGGACGGAACCGCCATCGCCCTATCTCATGGAAGGACTGGGAGACGAGTTCCTGATCGGATGCGTGGATTTCGATGTCCTGGACGATATCATCCAGGTCTCGGACCGGCAGGCGTTCCTCACGACCCGGAAGCTGGCGGATGTGGAGGGCATCATGGCGGGAGGCTCCAGCGGGGCCGCGCTCTGCGCCTGCCTGGACCTGGCCCGCAGCCTCGACCGTCCTGCGCGGATCGTGACCGTGTTTCCAGACTCCGCTTACCGTTACCTCAGCACCGTATACAACGACGAGTGGTTGAGAGAAAAAGGGATTATTTAGTCCCTACTTCTTATTGAGGTACTTCTCCGGGTCCTTGTCGAACGGCTCTTTACAGCCCGGGCAGCAGAAATAATAGGTCTTGCCCTTGTATACGGAAGAGGTAGCCTTCTCCGGATCTTTCACTTCATTGCCATTGACGGGACATATGATCTTATCGCCGTTGGACTTGACATACTTTTCGGGATCCTTGACGAATTTTTCTTTACATCCGGCGCAGCAGAAATAATACGTCTTACCCTTGTATTCGTGAGATTCCGCCTCTTCCAGATCCCCGATCTCATGCCCCATGACCAGGCATTTGACAGCAGCATCTCCGCCGTGCTCCTCACCGGGTTCCTGATGTTCACCGTGTTCGTGACTCTCACCGGGTTCCTGATGTTCACCGTGTTCGTGACTCTCACCGGGTTCCTGATCTTCACCATGTTCATGATGCTCGCCCGGTTCTGAATTTATGTATTTCTCTGGGTCCTTGACGAAAGAGTCTTTGCAGTTCTCACAGCAGAAATAATAGGTCTTGCCCTCATACTCCATGGAGCCTTTGGCTTCCGATTTTTTGATCTCTTTGCCGGAAACCTGGCATGTGACCAGGTTTTGGGCCTGAAGGGTTGCCGTAAAAGACAGAACACCCACAAACGCGATCAGTATTGCAAGCGTGAGCAGTTTACTTCGATGGTTCATTGTGTCCTCCTGATTCATATCTCATCCACTAAGTATATATAATTTATAGTTTTTGTCAAGCTAGCATGCGCCTAAACACAGGGGCAGATCATGTATGCGCTTACTATCTCAATGTAATACTTCTGTTTGACACGCATAGACACTAAATTGCCCTTTTAAAAAAGCTATCTTGTTTATTATCAACTGCTTAACCTTCGGCCGGTCGTATTTTTAGTTAGTCTACATAGATACACGGCATGGCAATATATTTCTTGACAATATGGGTTCTAAGATATTATTATATAGATACTATGTATCTGAGAACTACAACCCGCAAAAACCAGGACGGCTCCACCGTCGCTTATCTCCAGATTGCCGAAAATGTCTGGGATTCCAAACACAAGCGATCCCGAGTCAAGGTCATTTGCACACTGGGCCGGGCCGACGGCAAGGCCCTGGACCGCCTCCAGCAACTGGCCCGCAGCATCCGCAAAAACGCCCCCTGGGAGTCGATCGCGGAGCTGGAGGAGGGATGGCGCTTCGTTGACAGCTGGGAGCACGGACCCTTGCAGGTGATCTCTCACCTTTGGGAGAGCCTGGGCATCCGCAAACTTATCGAGGCGGCACTCCAGCGACAAGACCGGAGCGTTCCTTTCGAGCGGGCCGTGTTTGCCATGGTGGCCAACCGGGCCTTGGCGCCGAGTTCCAAACTCGGCTGCTATGAACGGTGGCTGAGAGAGGATGTCTATTTCCCGGAGGCCGAAGCCATCGAGCTTCAGCATCTGTACCGGGCCATGGATTTTCTGGCGGACCACAAGGAGGCGATCGAGGAGGAGTTGTACTGGAGGCTGGCGGATCTGTTGTCGATGGACGTTGACTTGATCTTCTATGATACCACCTCGGTGTATTTTGAGGTGGAGGAGGAAGACGATCTGCGGCTGAGGGGCTACTCGAAGGACGGCCGGGCGGATGCGCCCCAGGTGGTGGTGGGCATGGCGGTGACGCGGGACGGGTATCCGGTCAAGAGCTGGGTGTTTCCCGGCAATACCACGGATGTGACAACACTCACCCGGGTCAAGCAGGATCTCCGGGGATGGCGACTCAACCGCTGTGTGTTCGTGACCGATGCGGGCATGGTGAGTGAGGAGAACCTGGAGGAGCTGGCCAAAGGAGGCGCCCGCTATATCGTGGCCATGCCGGCCAGGCGGGGCACGGAAGTGACAGAGGAGGTTTTGAGCCGACCGGGGCGCTTCCGGGAGGTGCGCGAGAACCTGCGGGTCAAGGAAGTCTGGACAGGCGGAGGAGAGAGGCGGCGGCGGTATGTGGTGTGCTTCAATCCCCAGGAGGCGGAACGCCAGAGGAAACACCGCGAACAGGTGCTCGAGGAGCTGGAGGCGGAACTGGCAACGCTTAAGGGCCATTCCAAACGGGCCTGCGGGCTGCTCTCTTCCCGCCGCTACGGACCTTATCTGCGGAAGCTCAAACGCGGAGAGCTTCGGGTCGACCGGCAGGCGGTGCGGGCACGGGCGAAACGGGACGGACTCTGGGTGATCCGCAGCAATGACGAGGAACTCAGCGCCGAGGATCTGGC
>SDBS01004372.1_pt1 | contig 13832 bp, 10 predicted proteins | sample 2277091 | NCBI WGS metagenome assembly SDBS01 (sample SAMN10404972, study PRJNA504765) | marine sediment metagenome | isolation source: marine sediment core GS10_PC15, 163 cmbsf | place: Arctic Ocean: Southern Knipovich Ridge | collected 2010
ATTTTCTTTGAATTCTAACTCAAAGAGAGGTTGTTTTTACGACAATTCAAATGCGGAATTCTACGACAACTCAAATGTTGGATAACACCTCTTTAAGCAGCATTTTTCCAGCCTTGGCGCCAATTTTCCACTATTTTATCTTTTTCATCTTGTTATATTGATAGCGCTCTGCGCCTTTGCTATAATCTAACGTGCCTTCCGCTCTTTCAAGCCAATTTAATATAACACGTAGCTCTATCTGCAGAAACACTTATTCCGCTATCGGCTTGACAAGGATTCTGAAAAGCTTTCGCAAAGCCTAATGGTTCTACCTTTATGTATTGTCTAAACAAATAAAGTGCTTTCTAATTCTTTTCCACAAGTGTGGAAAGCTCTGGGGATAAAGTTACTCAGTTGCATATCAGCGGCTTTCAGTGATAACGTTAACCACATCTTAATATATAGGAGCGGGGATCAATCTCGGCGCATAACAAGGGAAGAAAAACATCCACAGCCTTAAGGAAGAATTTATATTAGTAACCACATTTCTCATATTAGGGATTCGTTAATGAAAAGTCTTCTCCAAAAAATCGCAGAAGAACAGGACACAGGCCCCCACATACCAATTCGCGCAGCTGAGCAGCTAGATGCAACTGCAAGACTAGCCATCTATGACTCATCAACAGCGGCACCCTGTGTCATTGACCTTGCTAGTAGCAACTACGAGGAGTTTATAAATCTTGTTTCCACTAAAACCTACCAGTTGTCCCAAGAAAAGGGCGGGGTTATTCCTTTCACGGCAATCAATGAAGTTGTAGAGAACTTGATTCATGCTAGTTTTAGTGAAGCGGTTGTTACTATCCTTGATGATGGAAATACTATAAAAATCTCCGATCAAGGACCTGGTATCAAAAAAAAGGAAAATGTTTTTTTGCCTGGTTTTACGACTGCTACTTCCTCGATGAAGAAGATAATAAAAGGTGTGGGGTCCGGTCTCCGGATTGCAAAAGAAACTTTGTCTTCTTCCGGCGGTGAAGTTACTATAGAAGACAATTTACAACAAGGAACTGTTGTCACCCTCCGGGCGTCCTTAAACAAAGGAGATGATTTAGTAGAACCAAGCAAACAAGATGATCAAATATCTCCACCCCCTAATGAAATACACCTTGCAGATCGTCAAAAAAGGACGCTTTTCCTCGTGACAGAACTAGGCAAAGCGGGACCATCTAAAATTGCTGCCGAGCTTAATATTTCACTAAGCACAGCTTACCGAGACTTGACTTATCTGGAGAATCTCAATCTTATTCAATCGGATGAACAAGGAAAAAGAAGCCTCACAACCGAAGGCATCACCCAATTAGACAACATTTTATATTCCCAAAACTGAGACTGGGGGCAGCTTGCAAACACAACTCAATCTAATATGGCAGCAAACACTTGATCTAATCAAAGACGATCTCAATACGCCCACTTTTAAGACCTGGTTTGAGAATACCTCGGCACTTTCTATTTATGAGAACACCTTGCTAGTTGCTACACCTAATGCTTTCGCCAAAGAATGGCTAGAATCCCGTTATAATACTGTATTAAAGCAGGCGCTGGAACAAGTTGTGGGTGAGGAAACAAATATAAAATTTGTGATAAAGGGTGATGCAAAAACTAGCCCAGTCTCAGAAGAACAAGAGCCAATAATTATAAATACACGTGTTAAGGAAGTACCAGAGAATCAAGTATTATCAAACTCTCTTAATATAAAGTATAATTTTGACACTTTTGTAATAGGAGCATGCAATAGATTTGCCCATGCTGCAGCTTTGGCTGTGGCCGAAAAGCCTGCCAAAGCCTATAATCCATTCTTTGTATATGGAGGTGTGGGGCTAGGCAAAACCCATCTTCTACATGCAATTTCCTACTACGTTATGGAGAATTTTCCTTCTCTTCAGGTCAGGTATGTGTCATCTGAAAAGTTTACCAATGATTTTATTGCCTCCATTAGAGAAAAGAATAAGATTATGGGGTTTCATGCAAAATATAGAGATAATGATGTTTTACTGGTAGACGATATTCAATTCCTGGAAAACAAAGAAGCTACTCAAGAAGAGTTCTTCCACACTTTTAATACTCTCTATGAGGCCGGAAAACAGATTGTGATATCCAGTGACCGTCCTCCTAAAGACATTGCTACTTTAGAAGAACGTTTACGTACCCGTTTTGAATGGGGATTAATAACCGATATTCAACCACCGGATCTTGAAACCAGAATAGCTATACTATATAAAAAAGCGCAGTTTGATAGTATACAGTTGCCGGCAGATGTTATGGAATTTATTGCTTCCAGGATTCAATCAAACGTAAGAGAACTTGAAGGAGCTTTGATTAGAGTTGCTGCTTTTGCTTCTATTACCGGCAACGATATCTCTCTTGATTTAGCTGAAGAAGTATTAAAAGATATCTTTCCTGAACCGGAAGGGCGACCTATTTCAATCTCTCTTATTCAACAAGTTGTTAGTACTTATTTTAATATCTCTATGAGCGAGCTTCTTGGTGATAAACGAACTCAGTCTATCGTCTATCCTCGTCAGGTTGCTATGTATCTAGCTCGTGAATTAACTGATCTTTCCTTGCCTAAAATCGGAAAAGATTTTGGAAATAAAGACCACACCACAGTTATGCATTCCAATAGCAAGATTGAAAGATTACTTAATGAAAAACGGGAAGTTTATAATCATATTCAAGAACTTACTAATAGAATTAAACAAAAAGCTTTTAGTTCTTAATAAATATCTTAATTTCTTGTTGATAACCTATGTAAAATTCTTTATTTTGATTTATTTTGATTTATTCTTAAGAAGTATAACAATAATATCCATAGACTATCAACATCCTAAACAAATGATCTACCAGTAACAAAATAAACATTTCAACAAATTAACAATGCCTACGACTACGACTATTTTTTAATTATATAAATACTTATAATAGGGAGGGAGACACATTGCAATTTGAATGTGCACGAGGCGAGTTATTAGAAAAGGTACAAATTGTACAAAAGGGTGTATCAACACGTAGTACTTTACCAATTCTTACAGGAATATTATTTAAAGCAGAAGATAATAAATTATTTCTATCCTCTACCGATCTGGAAATTTCAATCAAATGTGTATGTGATATAAACACTATTACACCAGGGTCCGTAGTAATTCCAGCAAGATTAATAGGAGATGTTTTAAGGAATTTACCTGAAGCATTAGTGAAACTTAACTCTAATAAATCTACTAATCAAGTAGAGTTGGAATGTGAAAAAGCTAAGTTTAATATAAAAGTACTTCCTCCTGAGGATTTTCCTAAAACACCGGAATTAAAAAAAGAACAATCTTGTACTGTTAAGTCTAAATTATTTATTGATGCTTTAAAGCAGATTACTAAAGCAACCTCAAAAGATGAAACACGTCCTGTTCTAACTGGAGTACTTTTTAAAATAAGTGAAAATAAACTAAAAATGGTAGCAACGGATAGCTACCGGTTAGCTATTAAAGAGATAGAATGTACTAGTAGTATGAATAAGCAGGTGAAGTTAGTTATCCCTGGACGTGTATTGGACGAGATTATAAAGATTGCACCAAAAGAAGAAAGCGAAGTTAGATTATTAATCGGAGAGAATCAAGCAGGTTTTGAGTTTGATAGTATACAAATTATTACTCGCTTAATTGAGGGAGAATTTCCTAAATACCAGCAGCTTATTCCTGAAAGCTATCAAGTTCAACTAAAACTAAATAAAGAAGTTTTGACAGGTGCTACAAAGAGAGTTTCTTTGTTAGCTTTAAATAATGCTCCTATAAAAGTAAGTATAAGAGATAAGAGTCTAACTATTTCTTCGCAATCATCAGAGGTAGGAGAAGCTATAGAGGAATTAGATCTAGAAGAGAAAACTGAGCCAATAACTATTGCTTTTAATGCGCAGTATTTATTGGATGGATTGCTTAGTATAAAGAGTGAAAACATTATACTTGAAATCATAAGCCCGATTAATCCGGCTTTACTAAGAGTGGAAGAAGAAAAGGATTTCTTATATCTGGTAATGCCCGTTCGCATCGGAAGCTAGATAATACAAATAATAGGTAAAGGCTGGAAAGAAATTAAAAAAGATTGGGCAAAAAAATCAGGCAATAAGGGAAAGAATAAAGGTAAATGGGCATGTGGATAACTTTAAAAAAATTGGGGAAAAGTTTTAAAGCCAGACAAAAGGCCAGCTTAAAGCCAGTAAAATAAATCACGGATTTACTCCCTCTTGTGGATAATATACTAAAACATAACCCTTATTCTTGTGCTTCTTCTATTTGTGGCTGTGTAGAAAAAAAGAAAATTCTGCCATGAATCAAATAGGAAATTAGTAGATATATAATGTATGAGATAATCTTTTTTACATGAGATGTATATGATTTTAAGTCAGGAAGTTTTAAGGCGAGGCAGAGATGCTAAATAATATCAAAGCAACTCTAGAAGACACACTAGAGAGGCTTGGGTTAAAGCAAGGCATTGAGAATCATAAGCCGCTTGTATGTTGGAAAGAGGTTGTTGGAAACAAGGTTGCCAGCCACACTCAACCAACCAGAATAAGAAAAGGTGTGCTTTTTGTGAATGCATCCAGCTCGGTCTGGGCCCAAGAACTATCTCTAGTAAAAAAAGAACTTACAGAGAAGATTAATAAACATCTAAAAAATGAGCTGGTTAAAGACATAAGATTCTCTAGTCGCGGGATAAAAGCGGAAGAAAGCACAGATATTAAAAGAACACCTCAGGTCAGAAAAACCACTCTTAGTAGTAAGGAGATTGGTGCAATCAAAAAAACAACCCAGGGATTAGAGAACCAGGAAATAAGAGAAAGCTTGGAGAGAGTTATAATGTGTGATAAAAAATACAAAAAACAACAAGAAACCGGGATTAAGAAGAAAGCTAAGAATAGGGAAGAACCCCTGGACTAGCCCATTTTAAAACCCTTCTTGAATAGGTGAAATGTGGTATAATGACGGTGTTTTTGTTTAACCACCCGTCAATTAACAAACAACCAACCCCAAGAGGAATTTTAAGAGGAAGGATTTTTTGTGAAAAAAACCACATATACAGCAAAAGACATCACAGTACTGGAAGGGCTGACAGCTGTACGCAAGCGTCCCAGTATGTACATTGGAAGCACCGGCCCCAAAGGACTACATCACCTAGTGTATGAAGTTGTAGATAACTCAATCGATGAAGCGCTGGCGGGATTTTGCGATAACATAAAAGTCACAATACATCCCGATAACTCCGTTACCGTTGAGGATAATGGCCGGGGAATTCCTGTTGAAGAAATGCCAAAATATAAAAAGCCCGCGGTGGAAATTGTTCTCACCATGCTTCATGCAGGGGGAAAATTCGGAGGAGAAGGCTATAAAGTATCCGGCGGGCTACACGGAGTGGGCCTGTCTGTAGTCAATGCCCTGTCAACCTGGCTTAATGTTACTGTGCGACGGGGCGGCAAAGTCCATAAGCAAGAGTTCGAAAAAGGGAAAGCGGTTAAGAGACTACAAATAACCGGCGAGACCAAGGCCACGGGAACTACCATTTCTTTTATCCCGGATAGGACCATATTTGAGCAAATCGATTACAGGCTGGAGACCATAGCCCAAAGAATGAAGGAGACTGCTTTCCTAAACAAGGGCCTTGAGATCATCCTGGTAGATGAGCGCGAGACCCCACCCACCCGGGAGGTTTTCAGCTATTCCGGGGGAATCGTGGACTTCGTGGAGTATCTAAATGCCAACAAAGATGCCAGCCATAAGAAGATTGTTTATTTTGAGAAGGAGGAGGCGGGATCTTTTGTTGAGATCGCCATGCAATATAACAATGGTTATACTGAGAGCATTTTTTCCTTTGCCAACAACATCAACACACATGAGGGAGGCACTCATTTAGTTGGCTTCAAGAACGCCCTAACCAGAACGGTTAATGATTATGCCCGGAGAAAAGACTTTCTGAAAGAGAAAGATTCCAATCTGACCGGTGAGGATATAAGAGAGGGCTTGACCGCTATTATCAGTGTCAAACTGCGGGAGCCCCAGTTTGAGGGCCAGACCAAAACCAAGCTAGGGAACACAGAAGTTCGGGGTATTGTTGAGAGTGTGGTCTCACTAAAGCTGGGCGAGTTTCTGGAGGAAAATCCCTCTGAGGCAAAACTGATCATTTTTAAAGTTATTGCTGCAGCCAGAGCTAGAGAGGCAGCCAAGAAGGCTAGGGAGCTAACCCGGCGCAAAGGCATTCTGGAGAACACCTCTCTTCCCGGTAAACTGGCTGACTGTTCTCTTACGGATCCTTCGCTGTGCGAGATATATCTAGTGGAGGGTGACTCTGCAGGTGGATCGGCAAAGCAAGCAAGAGACCGAGCCTTTCAGGCCATATTGCCTCTGAAGGGAAAAATTCTTAATGTAGAGAAAGCCCGGCTCAATAAAATACTGAACAGTGATGAGATCCTGGCTATGATAACTGCGCTGGGAACAGGTGTAGTAGAAGATTTCAATATTGAAAACGCGCGCTATCATAAAGTTATTATCATGACCGACGCTGACATTGACGGTGCCCATATCCGCACGCTCATTCTAACCTTCTTCTATCGCTACATGTTTCCCATGATTGAGGCAGGTTATATATACATTGCTCAGCCCCCGCTGTTCAAAATTTCCTGGGATAAAAATACTCGTTATGCTTACAGTGACCGAGAACGAGAAGAAGTCCTACGAGAAGCAGGAAAAAAAGTTAACATTCAGAGATATAAAGGTTTGGGAGAGATGAATCCGGAGCAACTATGGGAGACAACAATGAATCCGGCCACCAGGACTTTACTGCAAGTCAATCTGGACGATACCGTTCTGGCCGACGAGGTTTTTGCCGCTCTTATGGGAAGCAAAGTGGAACCCAGGCGGGAATTTATCGAAAAGCATGCTGAGAACGTAAAGTTCCTGGATATTTGATCTGTCCAAGAATCTTGTACTACCTTTGCCCCCAGTGTTTATTGATCCTGTTGTCAAGGAAGCTGAGAAAGGAACGCAAGTATGGAGCAAACCAGCGAAACGGGAAGAATTGAAGTTGTAGACATCGAAGAAGAGATGCAAAGCTCCTACATCGATTATGCTATGAGCGTGATTGTAGGCAGGGCCCTTCCTGACGTAAGAGATGGGCTGAAGCCTGTTCACAGAAGAATACTATACGCCATGTACGATATGAATATGTACCCGGGCAAGCCTTATAAAAAATGCGCCCGCATCGTCGGTGAAGTCCTGGGAAAATATCATCCTCATGGCGATGTTGCGGTCTACGACAGCCTGGTCAGAATGGCTCAGGACTTTTCCTCTCGCTATGAGCTGATTGATGGCCACGGTAACTTTGGATCGGTGGACGGCGACAGTCCGGCGGCAATGCGGTATACAGAGTGCCGCTTATCCAAGTTGTCCATGGAACTCTTAAGAGATATTGACAAAGAAACGGTGGATTTTGTCCCTAACTTTGATGAGTCTCTACAGGAACCCGACGTACTCCCTGCCAAATTCCCCAATCTTCTGGTTAACGGCTCTACCGGTATAGCGGTGGGAATGGCCACAAACATCCCCCCGCACAACCTGGGTGAGGTTATCGATGCGGCAACCTTAATCATCGATGATCCTGAAATTGAATTGATAGAGCTAATGAAGACACTAAAGGGGCCGGATTTTCCTACCGCCGGGATCATAATGGGTAAAACAGGGATAAGAGAGGCATATGAGACCGGCCGGGGAGGAATAAAAGTAAGAGGTAGAGCCGAAACCGAGGAATTAAGGGCAGGCAAAACAAGCATAATTGTCACCGAGCTTCCTTTCCAGGTGAACAAGGCCAGGCTGACCGAAAAGATTGCCGAGCTGGTGAGAGAGAAAAAGCTTGCGGAGATATCCGACCTGAGAGATGAGTCTGATAGAAAGGGAATGCGGCTGGTAATTGAGCTCAAAAGGGACGCTATTCCTCAGGTTGTCCTCAATAAACTCTATAAGCACACTCAACTGGAAGTAACCTTTGGAATAATAATGTTATCGATAGTTAATGGTGTGCCCCGCACTCTCAACTTAAAACAACTCCTGCAAGAGTATGTCAATTTTCAGAAACAGGTGGTAACCCGCCGCACTCAATTCTTGCTGCGCAAAGCCGAAGAGCGGGCCCATATTCTGGAAGGATTGCTTGTTGCCCTGAAAAACCTGGATGAGGTTATAAAAATTATTCGGGGATCAAAGGATGTTGAAACCGCCAGGAACCAGCTTATTGCCAAGTTTGATTTGACTGAAATACAGGCGCAGGCAATATTAGACATGCGGTTGCATAGGCTGACTCAGCTAGAACAGGCAAAAATTGAGGGAGAGCATAAAGAACTCATGGAGCGAATCGCTGAACATAAAGCCATTCTAGCTAGCGAGCAGAAGATTCTGGGTATCGTTAAAGACGAGTTGTTGGAGCTGAAGGACAAATATGCTGACAAAAGAAGGACTGAAATAACCGCCTCTGCAAGCGAGCTCAGCATTGAAGATCTGATTGCTGAGGAAGAGATGGTGGTAACCATCACCCACTCAGGATATGTCAAAAGACTGCCTCTGGAGACCTACCGGCGGCAAAGACGCGGCGGGCGGGGAATTATGGGGATGAACTTGAAAGAAGAGGACTTTGTGGAATACCTTTTCATCTCTTCAACCCACCACTATGTTCTGTTCTTCTCCAACATCGGCAAGGTTTACCGGCTTAAAGTTCATGAACTACCACTGGGAAGCCGCATCGCCAAGGGACAAGCCATCATTAATATCGTTCCTTTTAGGCAAGGTGAAAAAATTGCCGCAGTTATTGCTGTTCCCGATTTTCAGGAGGAAAAGTTCCTGCTTATGGGAAGCAAGAAGGGTCTGGTCAAAAAAACTGCTTTAATTAAATATTTTACCTCCAGAAAAGAAGGGATAATTGCTATAAGGCTGCGAGAAGGAGACGAGCTTATTGGAGTAAAGCTGACCGAGGGCACCGAAAACGTTATTCTGGTTAGCCGAAATGGCAAATCAATCCGTTTTTCCGAGGAACAAGTGCGACCAATGGGGCGCGCGGCATCCGGCGTTAAAGGAATAAGACTGGAGGAAAACGATGAGGTCTTAGCCATGGAAGTTGTTACTGAAGAGTCCGGACAATTGTTCGTAATCACGGAAAAAGGCTACGGAAAGAGAACCCCAGTCGACAAGTACCCTCTTCAAAGAAGAGGAGGCAAGGGAGTCAAAACAATTAGAACGGTTAAAGGCAAAGGGCGGCTGTCCGGGGCCAAGACGGTAAAGAAAGACCATGAACTGATGATTATATCAAGTGACGGTATTGTTATTAGAATAGCTGCAAAAAGCGTTCCCATAGTCGGAAGACTTACTCAGGGATTTCGAATAATGAGCGTAAAAGGCCGGGATAAAGTTAGTGCACTTGCCAGAGTTGTCAAGTCAAAAGATGATGAGGTAACGTCTATGCCCAAAACCAAGAAGCACCAGAAAGCAAAAAAGGGAAAATAGTGCTTCCCTTCGAGGTGTTTGAACACACTGCTGATATAGGCCTTAAAGCATACGGAGCCACTCTCAAAGAGGCTTTTGAGAATGCGGCCAGGGGCATGTTCGGATTGATGGTTGAGCCAGCCAGAGTGGAGTCCCGGGAGAAGGTGACGGTTCAAGCTGAGGCTGATGATAGAGAAGGTCTTCTGGTTGCCTGGCTCAATGAGCTAATATATATTTTTGACACGGGCGATATTCTTTTCAAAGATTTTGAGATAGAAGAGTGGGACCGAAAAAGTTTTCTCAAAGCTTTTGCCTACGGCGAGCGGATTGATCTAAAGAAACATAAGTTTGAGACTGAGATCAAAGCCTGCACCTATCACAAGCTGAAAGTAACCAGAGATTGTATTTGGACCTGCCGGGTCATCTTTGATGTTTAGTTTTTAAGAAAACGGCCGGAGACGTGTAAGGCTGGAGGAGATTACAGTTGGCCCAAAATCAAGAAAAGATCCAGCTAAGAAAGATCAGTCCTTACTGCTTTGAAATACCTGAGACTACCCGCAGCGGGATGCGGGTCCCCGGCCTGGTTTTTGCTGATGACGCTCTGATGGAAAAGGCTCAGAACGACAGAGCGTTGGACCAGGTAATTAATGTATCTTTCCTCCCCGGCATCATAAAAGCATCTATGGCAATGCCCGATATTCACTGGGGATATGGCTTTCCCATCGGAGGGGTTGCCGCAACCGACTTGGATGAAGGAGTTATTTCACCAGGTGGTGTAGGCTTTGATATTTCTTGCGGCGTGAGGCTTCTTCGGACCGATTTAACAGCTGAAGAGACAAGGCCAGTCCTGCGGGACTTGCTGCGGGAACTTATTCATAATGTGCCCAAAGGGGTCGGAAGCCGGGGTAAGATAAAAGCAAACCGCAGGGAGCTGAGCGACCTTTTAACCAGGGGCGCTCGGTGGGCGGTGGAAAAGGGTTACGGTTGGGATGAGGATATAGAGTTTATTGAGGAGAGAGGGTGTCTGCAGGGTGCTGACCCGGACAAAGTCAGCGAGAAAGCCTTTGCCCGGGGCAAAGACCAAGCCGGGACCCTGGGCGCCGGAAACCATTTTCTGGAATTGCAGAAAGTGACGGAGATATACGAATCCAGGGCAGCCTCTGTTTTAGGCTTGCATCAGGGACAACTGGTTGTGATGATCCACTCTGGTTCCCGAGGACTGGGGCATCAAGTCTGTACCGACTATATTAAGGTCATGGACCAGGTCATTAAAAAGATGGGGATCGTGGTGCCGGATAGGCAACTTGCTTGTGCTCCCCTCCGGTCTGAAGAGGGTAAAAACTATTACAAAGCCATGGCAGCAGCAGCCAACTATGCACTTACCAACAGACAATGCTTGGCCCACTGGGTGAGAGTGTCTTTTCAAAACGTGTTTAAAAAGAGTGCTGAAAGCTTGGGAATGGGGCTGGTTTACGATATCTCTCACAATACAGCCAAATTTGAAGAGCACCAAGTAAATGGAGAGAAGAAAAAAGTGTGTGTTCATCGAAAAGGCGCTACTAGAGCATTTGGTCCCAATCATCCGGACCTGCCCGAATCCTATAAAGAAATCGGTCAGCCGGTTATTATCCCCGGAGACATGGGGACTTGTTCGTATGTCTTGGTCGGTACCGAAAAGGCCATGGAAAGCTCGTTCGGCTCCACCTGTCACGGCGCGGGCAGAGTAATGAGCCGCAGCAAAGCCAGGAGGATGATCAGAGGAGACCATCTCAAGAAAGAGTTGGAGGACAGGGGTATATTGGTGCAAGCCGGACACATGGCCCTCCTAGCCGAAGAAGAACCTCAAGCCTATAAGGATGTGAGCGAAGTTGTGGGTGTTTGCCAGGGCGCAGGTCTCTCACGCAAGGTTGCTCAGCTCAAACCAATGGTGGTAATCAAAGGATAGAGTCGATTGGCGGTGCTCGGTTATCGCCATAGACAGCAGCTGTTTCCGGATCTAAACGGCTTGCAGGGGAGCGACGTCCCAAGACTTTCTGATGCGCATGGCATAGATGAACCTAAGAAGTAGAGTCAAAATCCTCTGGTTGGACGTCTTCCAAGAATTCCCGAAATCTTTCTACTTCTTCTTCCTCTCCTTCTTGACTCACGATCGATGCTTTATCAACGACCTTGTCATCGGCAAAGATAGGAACCTTAACCCTCACTGCCAAAGCAATTGCATCACTGGGACGGGAATCAATTATCAGCTTGGAGCCATTCTTGGTGAGGTGAATCTTGGCAAAGAAAGTGCCGTCCTTGAGGTCATTGATCACAATACGCTGTACGGTTGCCTTTAGTTTGCCTATTATAGAGGTCAGAAGATCATGGGTGAGGGGTCTGGAGGGTTTGACTCCTTGAATTTCCATCAATATGGAGGTAGCTTCAAATTGGCCAATCCAAATGGGAAGAAAGCGGCGCGATCCAGCATCTTTTAGGATTATTACCGGCTGGTTAGTCATAAGGTCCATGTTTACGCCATGAACCACCATCTCCATCATTTTGAATCACCCTATTGTTGGTCAGATACTTGCCTCCTATACTGGAAGCATATCAGAAATTTGGGTAAAAATAAACCCTTGTGAGATCAAGAAACGGTTGCAAGAGAATGGTTAAGGATTGGCTTACACTGCATAGCGCGGCAGCTGTCAATTACTTCATGTGATTGCTGTTCCAACAGATCCTGGAATAGTTGGTCAGAATCAAGACGATTGGTCCAAAAAAGGTCACACTAGAGGCTTAAGCATTTTGGCGTAGCAGATAGTCATTTCTTTGCTGGGGATTCAGAGCCAGAAACCATTCTCTGAACCTGGGCGTCTGCCTCGCAAACAAGCTCTTATGCTCAGGCGATAAAGCGGTGAAGATTAGCTGATGCTCTGGTTTGAGGGAAAGCACCCACTTTTCGTATTCCTCTTGTTTCGCTGCTTCAGAGTAGCCCCTCTTTATATTGGCAAGCAAAATGATTGAAAAAATTGCCACAATAACTTTGACGATTAAAACCAAAAGGTTAATCAGCCAAACGATAAAGAACTCAAGCATGCCAAAAATCTGCGCAACAAAGTATTCGACAATATGCAACGTCGTTTCCCTCATTCCCAACAGCAAAACGCGCTATCTAAAAAATTCCCTCTTTATGTATGTCGTCTCAAACCACATCATATCCTTAGCTTTTTCTCCGGCAGGACTTTTTGCTTGGATTGGAGGCTGGGGTTAGCGTATGATTAAGAAGCGCCCATGCCCTAAGGGGTATAGGTAATTATTTGGCACAATTAATACATAATTTGGTATAATACATGTCTGCAGGCAAGCAAGCCAAAGATATGGGCTATTCGATAGATTTCTGGCAACCAATCTTGGATACCTGGGGAGCGGTCAGTCTATTGAAGGGGCCATTTGGAGGCTTAGGGTTTTATAAGTTTTGTCCTTTTCATTTTAAATTTTGCACTTAAAATGGGCCTATAGCTCAGTTGGTTAGAGCGCACGCCTGATAAGCGTGAGGTCAGTGGTTCGAATCCACTTAGGCCCACAACGACTAAGGAACCCCTATCTTGGGGTTCCTTAGTCGTTCATGGAAGCATATAAGGTGGATTCGAACCAAGAGAGAATTATGTTCTGCGAGAGAGAAGGCTTCCCCCGCAGTCTAACAAATCTGTTGAAAACTTTCAGAAATACCGAGCTTGCGAGCTTGTTTGCTCCACGAATCGAATATAAGGGAAGGGGTCAGCTTCTGGTGAGCGGTTAAAGATCTGCAATAATGCGATTTCGAGCTTTGTTTCTATGCCTAGACTGGGACCGGCGGCGGGTATTTAAATCCAGAATTGAGTTTCATGATAGGTAGTCCGCTCTATTTTGGCGAATAATCTTTACCTCCTCTCTGGCTCTTTTGATTTACAAATTTCCCTCCAAACCATCTTTCTCTGTAACAGGGATGTTTGCCACCAACATTTGCAAAGAAGGAATCGGGGGGAGCCCCTTTGTCAAAATTGACTACAGCCGAAGTGATGTTTTCTAACAGGTGTCTTATGCGGCACCCGTAACAGCCATTAGGTTATTATATGGATCAATATAAACAATGTTAGGAGGAGTTGAAGCGACAAACCTTATCACCGATTTATCACAACGCAAAGCTGTAATACCCTTAAGGATCCTGTATCTACTTTGGTTTGCAGTCGCGCCCTTCAGCGTAATGTATGTTCCCATGACTCTTATTGTGTCCGGAGATGCCGCAACAACAGCCAGTAATATTATGGCTAATGA
>SDBS01004374.1_pt1 | contig 13828 bp, 10 predicted proteins | sample 2277091 | NCBI WGS metagenome assembly SDBS01 (sample SAMN10404972, study PRJNA504765) | marine sediment metagenome | isolation source: marine sediment core GS10_PC15, 163 cmbsf | place: Arctic Ocean: Southern Knipovich Ridge | collected 2010
CAGGTTGAGGAGAGTGATGCCTTTGATTATCTTGATGTCCCTATAAGGAGACTAGCCGGTAGTAACATCCCCATTCCTTATTCGCCGGGACTGGAGAAAGGGGCAGTTCCTCAGGAGGATGATGTAGCAGAGACAGTCAGAGAACTAGTTGGGTGAAGAGGTATATGGATTTAGTCCATCTATTCTAACCTCGTACGAAAAATGGTCCGCGAAGAATCCAACCGAACAAATGGACCTGAAAATACCACTACGAAATTTTGAATAGTTGCCAATCTTAGTTTTTTTTATTTTTTCTTGGGGCTTGACTTAACAAAAAAATGTTGTATAATATTACACAAGTATAAGGAATAATAATGCTAGAAAGAAAACTAAGCAAAAACATCGCCCTTCCACTTAGTCATCAATTAATAGAAATACTGAGAGATTTGATATTAAAAGGTAATTACAAGGCCGGCCAGCCTTTTTTCACGGAAAATGAGCTGGTTGAAAAATACGGAGTGAGCAGAACAACAGTCAGAGAAGCTACCAGTCGTTTGGTTTATGAGGGACTTTTAAGGAGAGAGCGGGGAAAGGGGATATTTGTGACTAAACCAAGGATACATGAGGAAAGCAGCTCCCTCTTAAGCTATACTGAAGAAATTATAAGTAGAGGCATGAAGGCCGGTTCTCGACTTGTAGAAATTCAACTTGAGATCCCACCCTGGAGGATACGAAACATTCTTCAATTAAATAAAGATGACAAAATCATAAGAATTAAGAGGATTCGCTTAGCCGATGGAGAACCAATGGCTATTCAAATTTCGCACCTTCCCTATACTTTATGCCCGAAAATTTACCAAGGTAGATATGACTGGAACACCCAATCTTTAGCTGCAACTCTGGAAGATTTAGGACTTAAAATGGTAAGAGCATCTCAGCGAGTACATACCAGCGCAGCAGATGAAGAAAACGCCTCTCTTTTAAATATCACTCCAGGAGAGCCTTTACTGGTCGTAGAGCGGACGTGTCTCCTCAAAGATAACACACCCATCGAATATGCCATAATTTATAATCGAGGGGATAGGTGGGACTTCATTATGGAGCTTAAAAGAGAAGAAAGAAGGTTAGAACCTATTGATTCAAAGGATGATATTTAACATTTTACATCTTTCCTTACAGCGCTATTTTCTCTGTATTATAAGGGGAAATAAGGAGTTATTAAGGATTAATTAAGAACTATAACGTTTAAGTTCGCAAGCGGAACTAATGTGGGCTTAATTTACCTAAAAAATACTAAATATAGGGACAATACACTCTGCTAACTCAGGGGAGAGAAACAGGAAATACAAAGTAAATCTACAGGAGGTATTTGAAGATGTCTAATCGACAGATCGAGTCGTTTGAAACATCAAAAAACTGTGTTTTTGGAGACCTGCTTTCAAAAAAGAAGAAAAATAAGGAGTTAAAGGTTGGTTTTTTGCCCGGTGCTTACTTTGAGTACTTCAGAATGTGGGGCGAGGCTTATGAAAAGCAGATCCAGGAGGATATGGAGGTTGTAGTCAATAATCTAAGAAAAAGGTTTAAGAATGTCGTGTGTCCACCAGTTTTATGTGACACCATAGACAAATGCGAAGAGGCTGGAAAGCTATTTAAAAAAGAGGATATAGACGTAATCGTTTTATGTGAGTTCACTTATTTTCCAGATTATATGCCTCTTCAGGCACTTAGCCAAGTTAAAGATGTTCCTCTGATTGTCTATGTCTCTCAAACAGAGCCAGTGATTAGGCCTGATATAGAATATCCACAAACGATTAGAGATGGTTCTCTCATTGGTCTTGCACAGATTACCGGGAGTTTTAAAAAAATGGATTGGTTCAAGAATTATTGGGTTGTGGTTGGATGGTTAGATGACCAGGCTGTCTACGACAAAATAGAAAAGTACGCAAAAGCAGCAAATGTGTATAACAGTCTTCAAAATAAAATCATAGGTGCTACTGGCCATGTCTTTAGAGGAATGTTTGATTTTGAGTATGACAAAACCAAAGTTAAAGGAAAACTTGGGCCAGAGGTAGTCAATATCCAGTTAGATCATTTTGTCGATATGTGGGATAAGGTTAATGAAAAGGAAGTCAAGGCACTTTTTGATGAAGTCAAAAAAAGATTTAGAATTGGGGATATTGATGATAATGACATTCATAAATCAGTAAAACTGGCAATTACTATGAAGAACATTGTCGAAAGGTTTAATTTGGATGCTTTAGTTTATCGGGGTCAGCACTATATAGAAAAAAAATTCCAGACTACAGCTTATCTTGGTAGTGCTCTGCTCCAGGAAAGCGGGATCATGGCTGCCAGTGAGGGTGATGTCCATGGTGTTGTCATGATGATGATTCAGAAGCTTCTCACAGGACATACTCCCTTCTTCGTTGAGTGGAGCAGTTTTGATGAAAAGTTGAATGCGCTTTTATTGATGGCTCACGGGTTTGCAGATCCCGCTATTGCGAAAGACCCCAAAGAAATTTTAATAACACCCTCTCCTGAGAATTGGGGTTACACCGGCAAAGGGTTCAGCTTTGAGTTTACCGGAAGACCAGGTCCTGTCACTATAGGTCACTTCATTGACGACCAAAAAGGGTATCGTATGTTAATTTCAGGTGGCAAAATTTTGGATCTTCCACCTTTATCTGTTGGAGAGGTTAACCTCAGAGTAAAAGTAGAGAAGCCGGTTAAACAATATATAACTGAACTTCTGTATCATGGTTTTGCCCATCACTGCATGGTAGTTTATGGAGATGTAAGAGAAGAGCTTTCTTTTATTGCTGATTTAATGGGCATAAACAAGGTATTTATTTAACGAAATTTTTTATGATGAGCTGGGGACAAAATGGCAGAAATGTCCTCGGGGGAAAGAGTATTAAAAGTGTTTAATCACGAAGAGCCAAATAGAGTTCCCATAGCGGATATTGTTCATACTATAGAAATGATTGAATATTACAGGGTTGTTTGAAATTTTGTGGTGGGTTGCATTAGGTCGAAAATACAAGGAAAGGAGTTCTTAAACTACCTCAAAGAATATGAGCTCGATTTTAAACAAATGCAGCTGGAAATAAGGCGTCGAGGGAGGTGAAAAGGTAGGCAGGCCACTTCAGCTTGGGATATGGAAGTTACCTAAAGAGAAGCGTTAGGTGATTGAATTTTTTCTTCGGGGACTTCCACAAGAAAAACAAACTTTATCGGGAGGTGAAGAAGTGCGAACAGATAAAATGAAGAGATTATGGAAAACAGCTTTGATCGTGACAGCGATCTTAGTGCTAATGCCATTAGTTATGGCTAGTGGAGAGGAATTAAGTGGGACCATTACCATTTCCTACTTAGATAAAGATACAACAACGTGGGAGAGACTAGCTGACGCCTACATGAAACTCCATCCTCAGGTTGAGGTGAAGGTAGAATTACAATCGGATCCCGCAAAATATCCAGAGTGGGCTCGAATCCAATTTGCTGCCGGTGTTCCTGAGGCAGATATCTTAGAGGCGTCTATGATTGGTGAGCTGATCATGGCGGGCAAGTTCTTAGATCTTGGGCCCTACGCCAAAAAAATTAACCCCTATACCGGTAAACCTTGGGGGGATGGTTTCAATATTGACGATCAATTAGCCGCTGGTGGCTATTACTGGGATGGGGCCCGGCGTTGGGCTGACTTCAACATGGAGTGTGTTCAGGTACTCTGGTTCTACAATAAAAGAATCTTTGAAGAAGTTGGAGTTGAGCCCCCTAATACTTGGTCAGAATTGGTGGATATCTCTAAGAAGATTAAGGCAGCAGGTTACATTCCCTTAGCCATTGAAGGTGACTATAACTCTTTTTGGGATATGCGCATAGGTTGGCTGACGAGGATCTATGCAGATCAGTTTACCAGAGACGAGATCCACCTTGTTAGAGCCCGGCCAGGAGACTATATGTATGATCTGGAAGTGGATGGAAAATGGACTTACAATCCGCAAGATTCTCACAATGACGACAACAATGTTGTGAATATTAACCTTCTCAGGCAGTATAAGGCCATTAGAGACGGAGAAATGCGGGTTGATGGACCAAAGTGGAGAGCGATGTATACCAATTTCAAGGAGATGATTCCTGAATATTGTCCCCCTGGATTATTTGGTGTTAACGATGCTTATCCGCTTTTTTTAACTCAAAAGGCAGCTATGTGGCTTGATGGATTCTGGTTTCTATCTAGATTTGACAGAGATATTGAAGATCTGGCTAAGGCAGGAGGGGAAGAGAGCATCTTCGAATATGGTAGTTTCCCTATGCCCACCATGGAAGGTCCTTATATCTCAGGCCCAATCCGAACAATTGAGGTTCCTATCGGCTTCTGGGGAATTCCTAAGAAAACTCGAACCCAGAATGACCTGACAATGGACTTTCTGATGTTTGTTACCAGTCCTAAGGGCGCGTCAATTTATCTTCAGTCTCGACTGGATCCTCTAAATTCCACGGCTACCGGAATTTTGGGTCCTCTGGTGATCAAAGACTTGGAGTTACCCCCTGATCTAGCGAAAAAGTTTGCTCAAGTTAAGTTTATCGGTAACAGTGAGGCAAAAGGCGTTTTGCAGAATGTTCGTACTATGGGGGCGTTTGCTGATTATCCAGATAGTGTGAGAGAATGGGTTGATCTTGCTCAGAGATACTACGCGGACGAGATTAGCCTTGATGAATTCCTGACCGAGTTTCAAAAAACCCTACCGAAGTACTTGCCTGACGTGTTAAGGAAGAGGGGCTTGAGAATGGAAGATCTGAACACGCCCTGGAAGGAACCTCCAACGAGACCAGTAGAATAGGAAAGATAGGAATAGGGGTGGTCATTTCCACCCCTATTCAACCAAATACCATATCCACCTTCACAAAAGGAAAAAAGGAAGCCAACAATAAATATGGAGAAAAATAAACATTCTTGGCACAGGATAATTGGAACAGCTATATTTCCTTCATTAATTCTTGCGTTTAGCTTAGGGCAGACTACTGTTTTCGCTGGGCTATCTTGGGAATATAAAGCAAGAGATACTATATATGCAATTTCTTCCTCCACTGACAGCAATATTATTGCCATGGGTTCTAGAGATTCGCATATTTATCTCTTCAATAGAGAGGGTAGGCTGCTTTGGAATTACAAGACAAAAGGCACGATTCGAAGTATCGCTCTTTCACCAGGGGGTAAGTTTGTCGCCGCTGGATCTGAAGATAAGCACTTGTATCTTTTTAATACTAAAGGAGATCTTCTTTGGAGCAGGGAATTTCCTGGTATAGTCAGTAGTGTTTCTATTTCAAGGGATGGCAAAGTTGTTGCTGGCGCCATAAGAAGATGGGGAAAGTATGATCTTTATTTATTTGATCATTTTGGTAATAAGCTTTGGGAATTTGAGCCATATTTCGAAATTTACACCATCTCGCTATCGGCTGATGGAACAGCCATTGCTGTGGGCACCAGGGGGGGAACTATTTATCTCTTTGATTCCTCTGGTGAGATAACATGGGAAGGCCAGTTAGATTACGCCATAATGAGTTTAGATTTTTCTTTGGATAGTAGGTTTATTGCTGTCGGGTCACAGGATGGAAAAGTCTATCTCTTTGATCGTGCCGGTAAGATGCTCTGGCAATATCAGACAGAGGGGGAAGTTAATGCCATCTGTTGCTCTGGCGATGGCAAAATTTTACTTTGGTCGGAGAATGAAGTATTACTTGCCGCAGATATAGATTCTCTAGTGTATGCGGTGCCTCGAAGAGCTTCTATCTTAAGGATAATAATACCTCTAATTGTTATTATAGGTATGATTGTCTTGCTTGTTTTTACCCGAGGCGGAAGGGGCATAGTAAGCAAATACAACCTAAAGACAAGAAAAATCAGTGGCATATTCTGGAGACATAAGTTTTCCTACTTATTATTACTTCCCACTATTTCTTTACTCATTATTTTTAATTATTACCCTGCTTTTTCCGGGATTTACCACGCTTTTACTAAATGGAACCCCGGTATCTATACCAAATTCATAGGAATGCAGAATTTTAAGGAGATACTTAGCAATAAGTACCTTCAGGTAGGAATGATCAATCTTGTAATTTTGGTGATAGCAAATTTTCTAAAGGTATTAACCATTCCCCTCCTGGTAGCTGAATTAATCTTTCACCTTCGCTCTAGAGTAGCACAGTATCGGTTTAGAACACTCTTTGTTATTCCTATGGTTATTCCCACAGTGGCCGTCATTCTAATTTGGGTCATGATTTACGATCCCAACATCGGACTGCTCAACAATTTTTTGAGGGCTGTGGGGCTGCCTCAGTTCACTCATTCCTGGTTAGGCGAGAGGCAAACAGCCCTGGCTTCTATAATATTCTTTGGTTTTCCCTGGATTGGAGTCTTCCCTTTCCTTATCTATCTTGGTGGACTTTATTCTATTCCTCCGGCGTTGTTTGACGCCAGTCTTATTGATGGTGCTGGTGTTGTCAAGCGCTTTTGGCATATCGATTTTCCCTTATTATCAAGTCAAATCAGGTTACTTATTATTCTGACTTTTATAGGAACACTGCAAGATTTCTATCTTATTCTTATCATGACAGGTGGAGGTCCTTTTGATGCTACTTATGTTCCAGCTCTGGAACTCTACTACTCTGCTTTTAAATTTTTGAAGTTTGGCTATGCTTGTAGTATCGGGGTGATCTTGGTTGCTGTCATGTTAATAGGGACTATTTTTTATATGCGCTACATCAAATCAGCAGTGGAATACAAAGCTTGAGAGGAGATTAATGATAAAAAAAAGAGGAACCTCTGTTACCCAGACGATAGTACGGCTAATTCTTGTCTGGTGCCTATTTTTAACCATGATCCCCCTTGCCATGACTGTAGTAATGTCCTTTAAAAACAATGCCCAAATATATACTAATTTCTGGGCCCTACCCTCACCCTGGATATGGCAAAATTATGTAAGAAGTTGGCAGGTTATAAGAGGTTATATATTTAATAGTTTGATTGTATGTTTTCCTAGTGTTTTTGCAGTGGCATTCTTATCATCGCTCAGCGGATATGTTTTTGCCCGACACAGATTTCCCGGTAAAGAGATAATTTTCTATATGGTTCTTATACTTCTTATGATTCCGTCCATATTAACTCTGATTCCCGCTTATGCTCTGGTTAAATATCTGGGCTTACTTAACACCAGGTGGGTGTTAATTCTTCCTTGGACTGCTGGCGGGCAAATATTCGGCATCTTTTTATGCCGTACTTTCTTTTCTACTATACCGGAGGAATTATTTGAAGCAGCAAGAATTGATGGGGCTTCAGAATTTCAGCTTTACTACAAAATTGCTGTACCCTTGTGTTATCCTATAATGATCACTCTGGCTGTTATGCATATGGTAGGTACTTATAATGATTACATTTGGCCTTTGGTAACTATTAGTAGTAGGGAAAAACAGGTAATAACAGTGGGGTTAACCCAATTTATTACTCAGTACGGCGTTATCGCTTATGGGCCTCAATTAGCAGGTTATCTTCTTGCATCACTGCCTTTAGTGGCGACATTTATCTTTGGTATGAAATATTTTATTCAGGGTTTAACTGCAGGAGCACTAAAGTTATAGGGGGGGGTATTCTCGGAAAAAAAAGTAAAAAATAGCTAATTTTAGACTTAGCTGCCTCAAAATGAGCTAAAAATTGATCTTTCTCAAATTAAGAAGAAATTGTAAGGACATTCTCCGTCTTGGTATTGGACCAAGGGACAGACAGGACAGCGCCACTTATTGCGACCCCGATCCCAGCAGTATCCCCAGTTAGTTAAGGTAAGCCCATAAAGAAAGCTGGAATACTTAAACTGCGAATCTTGAGCTATTCTTTAACAAATTCTTGATATTCTTTGTGTGTCCTTATTTTTGGTGAGGACATTTCACCCTTCTTTGGTGCTACAGTGTCCTCCGATATGGGCTTGGAGCACTATACACACCAAAGGAGAAAAAAGCAAGTTAAAAGCTAATTTATGGGGGTGATGAGATTATCCCTGATTAGCCAAATGTTGAACAGGGAAGGGAGAAGAATCTTCGAGAGGACTCTTATATGGCCAAAGGAAGGTGAGAGATCAAGAAAATAAATGAGTCCATTAGGTTGGGAAAGGGAGGCTTTCCAAAAAAGAAAGTGTTGGAAAATTAATTTCTCTTTTGGGAGTTTTCCACGGAGAAATGAGCCATGTCAAATATGATAGGAGGCAAGTGATGTCAAATTATCGAGATGCCACATATGGTGGTCAAACAATCACACTAGAGAATCAATATTTATACTTACAGATCCACAAACGCCTTACCGGCTGGGGGTGGGGTGAGTTGTTTATGCCAGGCCCAGAGGGTAAACCAGATAAGTTCGTTGCTGTGCTGGAGCACCTTGGTGAGGTGGATATTGCCGGACTTAGTCATTCGCTTCGCCTTGAAGCAAGCGATTACAACCTGGATAAGACAGGCAAAGACCAGAGGCTAACCTTCGAGGTACAACCTCAGGAGATGGAAGCACCTAATAGGGCTTTTAATGGAAAACCAGCTTTAAAAGGGACGGTTACATTAACCTTGCCAAATGATGAGCCAATGATTTACTACAAGATGGTAGTAGAGCCACAATTTGTAATTTACCTGCGCAGTCTACGTGGAGTTTGGTTGCGTGTCGGTGCCGATAGTTTTGGTACAGCTCGTCACGACGCCATATTCCCAGGTGTTGATTGGGTTACTAATGACGAATGGTCTAGCGGCACTGACTGGTTTGAGCATCCCGAGGCTTTACGGGTAACTCCTCATCCGTATAAGGTCACTATTCCAATCATGGCTATAAGCTATGACGGTACTGGCATTGGTCTTTCCTGGACTTCTGAGTTTGCTGCCTTGTCAGCTTCATCTCGCATCCGCTATCCTCAGCCAGTCTTTGCTACACCTAACTTTATTGATCGAAGGAGCCATCACTTACTTGGTCTTATGCTTCCCAGTTCTCAGTGGGGGATGAAAGAGAATTCCCTAAAGGCTGATCCACCAATAAAGTTAAATAAGGGGCAAGAACTTACCCTTGATGGTCAAATTTTTATAGTAAATGGAACCAGTCTTGATGTAGTAATAGATTGGGTTAAGCGACATGGTATGCCCGAGCCAGCCAGTCCACGCTATGAATGGAGGGACGCATTGGAACGAATTGCTCAGGCTTATAACAGTGGTTTCTGGGTTGATGGCAAAGGCTGGAGATCTTCTACTCAAAATGAACCCAAACCGTATATATCAGAGTTTGTCTCCTATTATATCAATAAGGGCTCTGATCAGGAGATTGTCCGTGGTTTGAAAGAAAAAGTCGCCTGGTGTCGTAAGCAAAAATCTCCTGAAAAACCATATGTAGAAATGCCAAATGAAGATTCTGAGCAAATTAGAAAGTTCTCTAGTAAGCAGGCTCTTGAAATTGGCCATGAACTACTGAAGATCCAAACTCCAGAGGGAGATTTTCCGTTTGATCCGGAAGGAAGACACAAAACTTCTATGAGTAAAAATGACTTGCATTGGGCTGCTATCTGGCGACCTCTGGGTCAGCCAGGGGATTCTGCTATTGGCTTGTGTGCTATACTTGCGGCTGTCCTTATATTAGTTGGACAAACCACAGGTAAGCAGAAATTTTTTAACGCTGCTCGCAAGACACTCGAGTTCGCAATGAAGTTCAATCGACCAGAGGGTGGGGACTGGTGGGAGACGCCACTGCATAGTCCTAATCTGCTTGCAGCAGGTAATGCTGCTATTGCCTACTATTTAGGCTATAAGCAGTTTAATGATGAGCGCTACCTTGAGAAAGCTCGTCACTGGATTCGCTCTGTCATTCCTTTCACGCACCTCTGGGAACCAAAAGATGTACCGATGATCTACAATACAAAGCCATGTTTTTGCTCCTCATGCTGGTTTCTGGCCGATTGGGTATCCAGTCATGTGCAATGGGAGATCCTCGAAATTTTTGCCACCTCTGCAAAATTGGGTATTGATTGGGCCCGGATTGATCCTGAGCTTGATTGGAACCGCTATCACAGAGGAGTGACCACCGCTGTGCTTCGCTGGATGGTCGATCACAACGATCTAGAGTGGATGCACAGGTCTGAGTGTTCCCCCAATGTTGTTGCCGAGGGAGCTTGGGATACTGCATTTACTGATGCCTTCGATCCGGTCAATAACGTTTACATGGGGGGTCTCTCTATAGTGTCAGGAATAATTGCCAAGAATATTCTCGTACTCCTTGAAAAGGGAGAGATAACATAGGGCCGGAGGTGAAAAGATTAGGTAGGTCCTGCAAACTGGAGGAAAGATATCTCAGGACAAATATAAGGAGGATAAATGCTAGCCTCCGCAAAGCACATTGTAAACCCTCATGGCAAAAGGATTTGGATTTTTATGTTAGACTACATTTAGTTTTTCTTGGTTGTTCTTTGAAAGCTTTTCCTATCCAATTCCCGTTCTTTATGCCTGGATAATGGTGAAGACGACGCCAATAGTAGTCACATATGAACGAAATTCCTACTACTTCAAAGTAGATGAGGAAGGTAACCAACTACCTTACATCGATCGGATTAGATCGGAGCTGGTTACGGATGTGGAGATAGGTACCATGAAAGTATTGGGAGGAGAGGTGGATTATATGCGGGAGGATGCAGGGATATCAAATCTGCCTTTGTATAAAGAACATGAGGAGGAGAGCGATTATCGGACGGTGTTGTTAAAGACGCCGGGAGCAAAGGTTAACATGCGCCTTAACCTCACCTACGAAGATCTGTGTGGCGCCAGGTTGTAAGGGATCTTTGATTCCGAAAGGCCATAACACATACCATAAACCGTGAGGAAATAGTAGATAGTGTCTTCTTTGGATTTGCTGAACCTAATGCTCTGGTGCCTACTGATTACGATCCGCAAAGAGCTAACAGTCTTCTGGATGAGATGGACCTTAACAAGCGAGATGCAGATGGTTGGTGCCTAAGACCTGATGGTAAAAGATTTGTCATCCCCTTTGAGGTTGCTAAATTGGGTCCCTGGTTGGTAGCCACAGTTGAATTGATCGTAAAACATTTGAAAAAAGTGGAGATTTACACATCCACGAAGATAATAGACCCTGGGTTATGGGGAACACGTGCCGCGGCAAATGAGATAAAAGTCACAACAGCGTGGGACCATGCTCAATCATGGTGGGGATGGGGTGGTCGCTTTGACAATGGTAATATTCACAGGTTTGCGTGGCCTCTGTGGTGGAGCTGGCATACAACTGGTGGAGAAAGTGGTGAGGAGCCTCCGGCAAAAGTAAAGAGATTTTTTGAGTTACTCGATCTATCAGTGGTAGGCTCTCCTCAAGAAGCGAAGAAAATCATTGATGAGTACCGCCATTTGCTGCATGAGGAGGTGTGGTTTCATGAGTTAATATGGTGGGCTTTGCATACTACGATAGTGGCGAAGAATATGGCAAACTTTCCCCACGGTGGTATGAATAATGCCGCAAATTACATGACAGAGGTATGTTTTTCAAGAAGTAGCAGAAACCACTAAAAGGTCTGAATCTCAGCTGGCGGGTGTTTCTAGCCCGGCAGCTGATGGGGAGCAATTAATGGAAAGTGATAAGAGACATAAACCGAAGATTGGTGTTTTCGGTAGCGGACATGCTGCGTACTGGTCACAATTTCCTAAGATGAAACCGAGTATTATGAAAATTCTACGTGACCACGAGCATCGTATTGCTGATCTCGGTTGTGAAGTTATTGACGGTGGCTTAGTCGACAAGCCCGAGGTCGGAGTGAAAGTAGGCGAGTTCTTTGCCCGTGAGCGGGTAGATCTCCTCATATGCGAAATACTTACTTATACCCCCAGTGCTGTTTGGTGGCCGATTGTACAACGCAATGGGGCACCCTTTTTGACATTGGCTCTTCAACATGTACCCACTGTTGATTATGATAAGTATACTACGGGAGATTTTACGTTCACTGGGGCACCAATGACCGCACCGGAGTTTGCGTGCGCCTTTGAGCGAGCCAACCTGCCCTTTTACTGTGTTCTCGGCGGATCGTTTGAGAACAGAACTTGGCAGGAAATACGTGAGTGGATCGAAGCAGCAATGGTGAAGCGTGCTCTGCGCGATAGCCGGATAGGTTTCCTTGGGCACTACTATCCTGGCATGCTTGACATGTATACCGACTTTACCATGCACCAGGGTCAATTTGGTTTTCATGTCGAGTTGCTTGAGATGTGCGACTTACAGTTCAGGGTGAGGAGGGTAACGCCGTCGGAGATGGAAGCAAAGGTTGCCGAAACACGCCAAACTTTTGAGTTTCCTGAACCAGGATCCGATCCAATTACTGAGAAAGTCAACCCAAAGGATCTCGAATGGGCTGCGCGTGTAGCCTGCGGTATGGACCATCTGGTCGTCAATTTTAAGCTCGATGGATTAGCCTACTATTATCGTGGGTGGAACAATAACGAGTACGAGCGTCTGGGAGCGGCCATGATCTTGGGAAGCTCCCTCCTAACAGCACGTGGGATTCCCTGTGCTGGAGAAGGTGATCTTAAAACTTGTATAGCTATGTTTGTTCTGGATCATTTTGGGGCCGGTGGTTCATTCTGTGAGATATATTTTCTGGACTTCCCGGGTAAATTTATAGTAGTGGGCCACGATGGACCGGGCCACATTGCTATCTGCCATAAGAAGCCCGTATTGCGGGGGATGAAGCTTTTCCACGGTAAACGAGGATTTGGCACGTCCGTTGAATTTAACGTAAAAAATGGCCCAATCACAATGTTTTCTGTAACGCAAACGCATAATGGTCGCTTTAAGTTGATCGCAGCGCAAGGTGAATCTGTCCCTGGCCCTATTTTTAAAATAGGTAATACCAATACGCGGATACGCTTTGGCAACATGAGCGCTGAGGAGTTTGCACAGGCTTGGACCGAAACGGGCTCGAGTCATCACTTTGCTTTAGGTATAGGCCACCAACTTGGCAAGGTCGAGAAACTAGCCAAGTTGTTAGGGTTAGAGTTAGTTGTGATTAACCGCTGAACATTAATTTAAGAAGACAAGTTAGTGAAGACTTTGGCAAAAAGTTAAGCAAAAATAGGCTCTTTGACGCATAAATACTGGCGAAATACTATAGTGATTCTTTAGCCACCTCAAGAAGTAAAGGAAATTGATTTTCCTAAAGGCTTTAAGAAGATCCCTAATGGTATTTAGATTAGTTTTGAGTATCCTCTGGAAGGACCCTTTCAGTTTACTACACATCAAAAAGTTATGAGCAATAAAGACTGAATACCAGTATCTCTTAATGGCTTTTAGACTCCTCACTTGATACTGATCAAAGGCTAAATTGTCCTTCGCATCTCTGTTGAAATCTTCTGTTCTCCATCGCCGGCTAAAGTGATAAACAATCTCCTTATCCTTAAGGGAAAGGTTATTAGTTACTAAAGACAAAAGATTCTTTTCATATTTTTAGTATAGGGATCGGGCTTGGAGATAACGATCCTCTGGGTACCTCCAAGAGATGGTACTCTAAAATTTGCTTCCCAGATGTATCTTTTTTCCTCTTTGCCATCTTTATAGACCTTTGTTATTACCTGAAAAGAGCTTGGCGGGAGGGAATTGACTAACTTCTTTACAGTGAACTTCCTCTTTCTTTTCTTTGTTCGGTGCTTCTTCTTTTTTCTTATTCGACGCTTCTTACTTAGACGATAAATGACGTCATTGCTCTTTAAAGTGGAGATCCAATCTTTTCCTTGAATCTCAAGGAAAGATACAAAATCAGAGCAGAGATACCAGTTATCGATG
>SDBS01004375.1_pt1 | contig 13827 bp, 11 predicted proteins | sample 2277091 | NCBI WGS metagenome assembly SDBS01 (sample SAMN10404972, study PRJNA504765) | marine sediment metagenome | isolation source: marine sediment core GS10_PC15, 163 cmbsf | place: Arctic Ocean: Southern Knipovich Ridge | collected 2010
CGGATATTTTTTTTGTTCTTCATTTTTATCACACCAAACAAAATAGCCATTGAGTATCTTTTTTAATTTTTCGTCAGAAAGATTAAATGAAATTTCCATAATTTACTCCTCTTTCTTATTCTTAATAATAAGATACTATAAGAATTAATCTCGTTCATAGCAATAAGTGTGTCAAACAATCGCCCCCCTGACATTTCTAATGTGGCATAAGCCTTATTATATTGCAAGACCAGATCCTTATTACTTCTGCTAAACGGAGTGAGCCGTATATGCTGTGTTATCGGAAGTTGCACATTCCTTATCTTTTCGCCCATTCAACATCATCCCCAAAATCTCTTATCAAAGCACACCTAAATTGATGAAATAGTGAGGTGTCATTTTCAACATTATCCATATAGGTTTCAAATGATGTTTTTATTGCTTCTAAAAGCAAAGCAGAGTTGATAACCATTATTCTATCTTCCATGTGTATCAATTTATTATGATCATTTGAAAACTGGCCACAATTTTTTATGCGACCTTCATGTACAAGTCCATTTCGAAATTCTTTATAAAAACGCCGCGCAAGTGTTCTACTTTGATCATCTGGATCGTTTTGATTAAATTCAGTTATACATTTCCTTAACCATCGTTCGATCCTCTCTCCAGGGTTATCTGACCCAATTGTAATTCTTGCAAGAAAATCAATTGTTGTTACGCACAAAACTCCAGCGGCGAATCCATTTTTACCATCATTCAATTTTTCAGCTGGCTCTATATAAAATCCTTTTACCCTGTCTTTGAATGCGTCTATCAATATTTTTTTATCATCCCAATTAAGGACCGAAAATTTATATTTCGGGGAAAAGTAGAGTATATCGCCAACCCTCACATGATTTACCTCCTCTTAATAATATATTCAGATGCAATTCCCGATAACGTCCCGCAGATAGCCGAAGTTGCCGCAGTAAAGCAAAGGCAATTTAGCCAAAACCCGAAGGGCGGCACCGTCTATTCGATGTTAGGTGTGTTTTTAAATTTCATGCCAGATGCAATCATTAATTGCAATGTTCTCGATAGATGAGTGTTTTCCACATAAGGAGTATCTTTTTCATTCATAATCTTTAAAATCCCAGCAATCATTTCATCGATTGTGATAACTTTAAGTTTCAAATTTACTTTCTTTTGTTTAAAATATTTCTTAATAGCTTCGGAATTCTCAAAATCACTTTTATGCTTTAATGATCCTTTTGTTATTTTGGTACATAATATTACATATTCTAGTTCTATTTCTCGAGTAGCAACAACATTTAATTCATTTCTTAATATTTCCAAGAATGAATTAGTCCATCTATATATACAAAGTTCCCTAAATACACACCAATCATCTCGTTTCCCAGTAGTTTTAATAGGTTGCTTATTTAAAGCATCCTCTAACGCATTTTTGTATTTTAATATATCAAAACCACCCTGCCACGATTTACAGCTAACAGTAATAATTTTATTTCTTTTATGAGCATCAATAATGATTAAATCTATATCAGAATGTACAGAATCAAATTTAGCTGTATAGTCTAGCTCTTTATCTGATGGTCTATATTTAATATTATGTTTTGTAAAGTAACCAACTTTTTTAGAATAAAAATCTTCTGCGATTTGTTCTAATATATCTTCTTTCATTAGTACCTCCAAAAATGGTGCCTAACTGCTGATAGACACATTACTGCGTTCATCCTACCAAAATGACAGAGTACCCACAATATTGCGAATATTTCTTACTATAGTTTAATTGGAAAAAGGGATATATCCTATTTTTTCTATGGTTTAATTTTCCCTCTTGCGAGGTCTTCTTTTAGGACGTCTATCTATAATAATACCTAAAGTTTCAAGCATCTGGTCAAGAAATTTCTCAGATCCTATAGGTTTCCCGCTAAAAAATACCGAATTATAGACCTTATACACCCTTTATTTATTTTAAAAGTAAAATATTAATTATCTAAGAAAATGGGATATGTCCACATTTATTCACATTTATTATATTAAAGTCTTTTTTGTTTAAACTTTATGTAATTATAGGTTTATGGGGAAGGATAAATAATATCTCCATCGCGTACATTATCACCAACAATTGAGACCAACCCAGCAAGAATGGCAAAATAGTAACCATCTCCCCATTTTAATTCACTTGATATTTTCTCAAGTATTTCATAATTTTCATCATCATCTTCATCATAATAATATTCATCAAAAGTTAAGAAGCCTAATATGTTTTTATTATTTAAAACCATAACGAAAATTTTTTTATCACATTGATTTTCCTTTGCCGTATTATCTAATTGTTTTTTCTTTTCTTCGGCTTTACTTACATAATCTTGAATCAGATCATCCATATACATTAAAGGCTTAATAGTTATTTCATTAGTTTTTAATTCTTTTTTTAGTTCTTTTGATATGTTGCAAGATACTTCAATGGCATATTTGTGGCAACCTTTATTAGCAATAAAATCAGAGCACTTTTTGTTTTTTTTGGCTTTTAAAGGAATAATATTAGTAAAATTCATCTTATCAAGGAAAATAATAGTTCTTAATTCAGCGAATGCTGTCTCAATTCGTCCACGAGCAATATCATTTGAATGAAAATCTGTTCGCCTAAATATATCTGCCGGCGATAATCCAGTAATTTTAGAAGCTTTTTTAAATAAATTATTAGTACTTTTAAAGAATATTTCCCTTTTTCTTTCGATAGCTAATAAGGGAACTAAATTTTTTGGTTTTCCTCTCACAACCACCATTACAATACCATCACATATTTCACCAGGAATATATGAATATTTTTTTAATTCTTCTTTTATTTCTAATAAAAAATCTTTATTTTTCATTTTATTATATTTTCCTTAATTTAAACTGGTTAAGAACTCCTTAGATTCTATAGATTTTCCGCTAAAAAATACCGAATTATTGACTTGTCACGCATTCTATTTATTTAATTTAAAAAGCAAAAAATTAATTGTCTAAGAAAATTGAATGTTTCTCTATTTATTCAAAGCTGTGTTATTATGATTAAACCCTTCTCTTAATGAGGTTTCTGTCGTACCGATACTTATAAACCGCTGATTTTGCCTGACCATAACTAAAGCCCATTTTCTCTAAATGCTTTATACATTCTTTTGGTTTCATATTGCAAGCGTTAAAATTGTCTAAAATTTTATCGTATTTTTCTTGTGTCATCCTAGGCCCAGCTTTTTGATGATTTTTGTGGTGAAGATAAACATACACTCCATTTTTAGCTTGTTCATGAGAGGCGCCGGCATCAATAAGGATCCTTTCGCATTTAGAGTACGATAACCCCTTTTCACGAGCATTATACTTATCAAGAATTCGAGTATATTCACCTTGTTTAAAATGTTGAATACGTTCATTCATTTTTTTACTCCTTTAATTTAAAGAAAATGGATCCCCATTTGTTCAAGACATTTAGTTCAAATAAAAATAATTAATTTTCTTCCTGGTAAGGTAAAAGAATCTTATTATTTGTAAAAATTATCAACCTTTTACAAGCCCTAGTTATAGCAACATAAAAATTTTTAGGACATTTAAATTTGTGCGCATCCAAAACAGCCACCGTATCAAACTCCAAACCTTTTGTGAGCAAAGTGGTCCCGATACATTTTCCTTCAATTTTTCGCCCTATTCTTCTTTTAATATTTCTAATTTCTTTCATTGCTTCATAAACTGATATATTTTTACACTCTGCTTTTTCAAGTGCCCTGCATAAACAATTAAAAAGTTCCACCCTGTAACACTTTATATCAGGCAATTTCTTTGTTTCTTTTAATATTTCTAGAATTAATGTTAATGAAAATTTTTGTTTCATCTTTTTAATATCTTTATCAATTGAACAAACAAGTTTTTTATCACTTTCAGATCTTTTTTGCTTGACACCACTTTCATTAAACCATATTTTTATCGATGTTTTTCCATTAAATAGTTTAATAAATAATTTATACAAAATATTGTAAAAATTACTCGAATTCATCTTGTCAAATTCTTTTGAAAATTTATAAAAATCTTTATTGTCCAAAGCTTCGACTAAAACAAATGAATTATTAAAACTTCTTGTAAAAATTATCCTTACATTTATATTTGCACTATCAGGATGTATAACTAAAAGATTCTTATCTTCCATTAAACTCCAAATATTTCTATTATAATCCGTTCTAGGATCATATTTATCATTTTCGTTTATTACCAAAGTTTCTATATAAGTATTAAACAAATCTAAATCTATTTCTCTTTTTTCTTCTAATAAAGTTCTTATTTTCTTTAAGCATTCCCCTAAACCAGGATTATTTGTTTTCCATCGCCACGGTTCAGTTAAATTAGGAAACTTTTCAAAATCATTAAGATCTTCATCGAAATCGACCAAAGTATCTCCATTAAAGTCAAATATTCCCTGAAGATAATCGCCTAAAATATGAATCGGCAAAATTTCTCCTAAAGTTTTAATAAAATTATGCTGGCCAATGATACAATCTTGATACTCATCAACAAATAATCCTGAATACGTTGATCTAACTACATCTCTAATTGGATCTAATTTAAATAAATTTTTTGCTTTATCGATCAAGAAAGGATAATAAGCTTTGCTATCCTCTTGTTCTGGAACATCATCACCACAATAAAAAGCATTGACATATTTTTGTGCAAAACCTGTAATTGTTTCAACCCGATAATGTTTATAATCAATGCCCTGTTGTATTATTTTTTCTTTTAATGATGCAACTCCTGCATGTGTATGGGTTAAAATGAGTTGTCTTCCTTTAGTATGTTTTAAGCATATGGCGATAGCGTGTGTTTTTCCGTTCCCTGCCGGGGCAACTACCATACTTTTTGATTCAGAGACAAATTTTTCAAAATTCATTACTCATCAATCCATTTTGAAAGTTTTTCTAATTGCAACTTTATTTTTTTACTATTTAATTCTTCGAAACATTCAAAGATAGTTACACCTAAAAATTCGCCATGATCAATCCGTTTAAACCATTTGTTATTTTTAGCGACTTTCCCTATAGCTTGTCTTATTTCAGGTGTATCTGAATATTCAAAATTATCAGAAAAAATATTTTTGTATGTTGACTCAATTGATTGCATTACTTGTTTTACATCCTTGCACTTGTCATTTGCCACATAATCAATTAATTTTTCTATTCCATTCCAAGGTAAATCTTGAAATACTTGTTGCTCAATAGCCTTGCCTTCGTCACAGTCAAATATTTTTATACCTAATTCTTTTAATTCAGATTTTGATGGATTTAATTCGTTATCATTATCTGAATCGCAAAAAACAGATACAGATTTATCTAAATCTTTTAATTTTATTGCCCGTTCTATAAAATTATTGCCCTCACCAAGAACATAAACGCATTTGCGAAGCGACATACATTTCTCACCTTTCTTTTTGCGATAAGCATCCAAAGCTCTGCAAATGCCTATTTCAGTTTTACCTTCACAGACAATCACTTTTTTAGCATATCCCGCTTCGGGGCATGCCCTGATAATATTTTGAAAATTTTGATTAAGATTTAAAGCTTTGACATTCCCTTCATCATTACTTATCATCACTAAATCATCTGCTTCTAATTCAGCTATTACTTCGCATGAATGAGTCGTTATGAATATTTGTCCTAAATTGTTCTTTTTTAATGATCTGATTAAATTTCTAACTCGATCAGGCTCTAAACCCTGCTCAACTTCATCTATTAATATAATACCTCCATACTGAACAAGTATAGTTTGTATAGCCATTGAGATTAACCTTTTGGTTCCTTTACCTTTTAATCGTAATGGCACATTTTCATCATGGAGGCAAGTTCTTCCCCCTTTAATGTATAAGTCTCTAAAATCAATCGTTGTTTTTGCATTTGATAAATCAATCCCAAAATCTGCCGAAGTAATTATAATATTATCAGTAACATTTTTAAATTGGCTAAAACTATCTTGTCCAATTTTAGTTATTGCTTCACGGATAGCATCAATAATAACACTATTTTTTTCGTCTTCGGAAGATTGACTTTCTCTGAGAATAGAATATAGCGGATTACCTTTATTCCAAGAAAAATGCCGATCAATATAATCTGATACCATAAATACATTGAATTTTGCACGGTCGTTAACAGACATCCGTATAGGTTCTTGCCTGTTATTTACAACAAACCATTGAGGTTCTAAATCTTTTTTAACCTCTAATTTTATGGTTAAAACTTTCTTATAATCATTATGCAATTCATCTTGAATGACACCTCTATTATCAAGTCCCCTTATATAGAGACCATATCTATCCTCTCTGATTAACTTTTCAGGAAGATCAAGCAATGAAACTTCTATTTCTATAGAATTATTTACATTTCCTTCAAAAAAATCACTGTCGTAAAAAGAGAGGTTCCAATTTGGAGATAAAACATAGGAAATTGCATCTAATATGGTTGTCTTGCCAAAATCACCACGACCTAATAAACAAATAAAATTCTTGCTGAATTTTTCCGAAAAAGTTTTTATCCCTCGAAAATTACTAATTTTTAACTCATGTATTCTCGCCATACACTATCTCCTTTCATCCGAAATACCTCTGCATAAGTGCATTAAAATGGTTGTCCATTTCTTCTAGTGAATCGCGCATTTTTTGTTTTGTTTTTTCGACTTTTTCAACAATTGATGCAAATTTGTTTTGTAGTTCAAGGGGAGGTAAAAAAATCTTTAGGCCTTTTATATCAATTAAATGCAAGTGCCGTATTGATATACCTTTTGAGATTGCTCCATAAAGCCAATCTTTACAATCCGAATTTAAATATGCTCTAAGAAAAATAGAGTTTAATTTGCTTCTTTCATTCTTTACAAGCGCTAAACTCTCAAACATACTAAATTCGAAATCTACATCAACAATAGCCGCCAGTCCTAAAGATCCACTTTTCGTTAAAACAACATCTCCTTTTTTTGGATTACATCGTTTAAATAAAAAGGTGTGCTCTTCATCGCTTATATATTTAACATTGTCCCAATCTATGCCCTGCAGAGTAATATTCTTAGCTGATACAAAGGTAATTCCATCCGATTTATATTTAGGCGTTTTATGGGTACCATCTGTAATTTTATTACTAATTTCTCCCAATTTGACAACATTCCATCCTTTATCATTTCTTACTGGATCGCCGAACATGTCGAGAAAAACAGATTTGAGATAGTCGTCAAGGAGTGCAAGTTGTTCTTTACGTTTTTGGCGAAGGTTGTCAGTTACATCAAAGATTTGGACGATTTTTTTCTGCTTCTCAATTTCGTAGTGAGGAACTTTTAATTTTTTAAAAGAATTGTTATTAATTGCCTTTTGAGTAGCTCCCGAACAAAACCTATCCTTTAATTGTTGAAATTTTCTTGAACGAAAATAGTGATAAAGATATCTCCCGTCAAAATCATCTTTAGGTTTCAAAGTTAAGAAACCTGTGGATACAATCAAATCTTCTGAATCACAGTCTATTAAAAATACTTTATTAGTTGCTTTCATTCGAGCTAGAATTAAATCTCCTTTACTAACCATTAAGTCAGCCCTGCTCGGTTTATTCTCATAATCCACAAACACAAAATTATCTATACCTTGATTGGACAAATTACCAGTTGCCAAATAACGTTTTTTACCATTAAAAGTCTTGACGCGGTTATTTATAATTTTAACTGCTTCCAAAATATCCACTCTATTCACAATTTTTCAATTCCTTTAACACCGTTATATCATCCTTTATTTCTAATTCCAATTTCTCAATCCTACTCAAAATATCTTCTGGCTTATCGTATTTTGGGGTAATATATTCAATTTCTTTATAGCGATTAATACTTAGATCGTAATTGTTTTCAATGATTTCTTTTATCGGAACAAAAAAGTGTTTGGCTTTGCGGTCGTCATTGGTATTTTTATTTCGCGCTTTCCATTCTTTTACGATGTCCGGAATATCATTTGTTTCGACACGGGTACGCTTATCATCAAGGGAATAGCCGTCTGCTTGCATATCGTAAAACCACACGTGCTCAGTCGTCCCTCCTTTGACAAAAACTAATATAGCAGTACTAACTCCGGCGTAAGGTTTAAATATCCCTGAAGGCATCGAGACAATTCCTTGTAATTCGCAGTCGTGAATAAGCATTTTACGTAAGTCTTTATGCGCATTTGATGAACCGAATAAAACACCATCCGGCACAATTACTGACGCGCGTCCACCAATTTTTAATGAATTAATAATACGGTTAACAAAAAGTAATTCTGTTTTTGTGGTTTTAAGTGAAAAGTTTTCATTAATATCACCTTTATCAATACTGCCCTTAAAGGGCGGATTTGCCAGGAGCACATCATAATGATTATCCTCATTGTATCTTTTTGATAGCGTATCAGTTCGTTTAATGTTCGGATTGGTAATGCCATGAAGCATTAGATTCATCAAACCAATACGAACCATGGTAGTATCAAAATCATAACCAAAAAAGGTATTTTCTCTGAGTTCTTTCCATAAACGCTTATCGGTCAACTTATCACCAAAGCCTCGTTCAAAGCCATCTTCATCGGTCGTAATTTGCTCACTGCTGGTGTGTTGCGCAAGTATGCATTGATACGCACCAAGTAAAAAACCACCGGTTCCGCAAGCAGGATCGCCAATCGTCTCTCCAAGTTTTGGACTGATCAATTCACACATTAGTTTTATAATATGGCGAGGTGTGCGGAATTGTCCGTTTTTACCGGATGATGAAATTTCAGACAAAAGAAACTCGTACATGTCGCCCTGGGTGTCGTGAAATGTTTGTCCGGCTTGCATTTCTTTTTCAATCTCTATATAAAGAGCGTCAATAATGTTTACCGCCTCAATAAGAAGAGTGGGTTTGGGAATAATAAAAACGGCATCAGCCATGTATTCAGCAAAAGTACTATTTTTACCGTTAATCTGTTTAATAAAAGGAAATACTCTTGTTTGTATATGAGATAGCATTTCTCCGCCTTCTAATTGTTTGAAATGACTCCAACGAAGAGTTTGTTTATTGGTTTCTATATTTGTTAAGGGTGAAGAAAACATGCCTGCAAAAATAGAAGTATATTTTTCCCCGGTCCACTCTGTGTCCTTTTTAAGTTTGGAGTCTATTTCGTCTAAACGACGCATAAATAACAAATAAGATATCTGTTCGATGGCTGTTAAAGGATTAGCAATCCCACCGCTCCAGAAACTATCCCAGAGCTGATTAATTAATGATTTCATTTTTGCTGTTAACATAAAAATCTCCTATACTCTTTCCCTCTATTATACATAAATATGTTTCCTAACTTGCTATTTTTTGTGTTAACTCTATAATCTCATCTATTTCCTGAGATTTGAAAACCCCTCTAATCCCTTCGGGATGTAACTGTGTAAATGGTGCGCTGATAAGGTCTTTTTTCTTAACTGCACCACGTTGCAATACAAATGTCTTTAAGGTTAAAATAAACTGTATCTGCTTTTCACCGTAATTATTATGCTTACGTATAAAATCACCAAAAGCAATTGATACAGTTTCCGTAAATGTTGCTATTTCTTCAATGCCTAAAACATGTTTAATAAACTGAATAAACTTTGCGCTTCTGTTATCGTAAATTTCACGCAAGATATATTCTGTTACATGCGGATAATGCTCTTTTAAAATATTGGCTAATTCATCTATTTCTTCATCTGTCACATTATCTCCCTGGGAAATTTTTTGGAGAACAGGATTTGACTTTACAAGTTCGCGAATAAATTCTTCAACTTTACGGCGGTATTTATTAACAGTCATCCGTTCATGTTGAGGCCCAAATTCAACTGTTTCTTTAACGGTTAAAAGATCCTGAATATTGAGTTTTTTCTCTGGGATTTTCTCAGTTTGTCGGTATTTCATAAGAGGTGCAAGACGATCTATCATTTCATCTAGATCATCATCTGATGCTATTATCCAGAAATGGTTTAATTGCACTTTTTCTATCCAAACACGTTCTTTTACTACTATATTTACCGTTAATGGCAATTCGCTGACTTTTTCAATGATTGTATCTTTAAGAACTTCAAATCTTTCATCATCGCACATTATGCGGGCTATTTGAGCTTCGATACCATCCAATTCGAAACGCATCGCCTTAAAATCAGCATTTGAAAGCACACGCATAAGCGGGCTGATATACATGCGTAAATAATCAAGTTTTTCATCCGTTATATTAATCCAAAAGTTGTCATCCATTACTTTTTCTAAGTATTCTTGATTATCTAAAACAACAATAGAGTTTTTCGGTAATCCTTTAATATGCTTCCTAATGGTATTAATTGTTTTTTGTACTATTGCTTCCTCTTTTCTCTTTTGGGAAACATAAAGCTTATTAATGCGTGCTTCGAAAAGTCTGACCGGAAGCGGACGTGTTTCTGTTGGTTCTTTTCCTTTCGGAGCCATCTTGAAATATTTAAAATTCTCCCAGCAATCTATAATTAAAAATTTATCTTTTTTGGGGCACCAAGACTTTACACCATCCGGATCAAGAATTCGTGTACCGCGACCAATCATCTGCCAAAATTTCGTGTACGAAAACACGGGCTTAGCAAAAACGAGATTCACAATTTCACGCACATCAATACCAGTATCCAGCATATCAACACTAATGGCAATGCGAGGCATATCTTTTGTTTTAAATCGATCAAGAATACCGCCTTTGCCATGGACACCCTTAACATCTGAAATAATAACTTCCGCGAGTTGCCCTTTGTATTCAGGGTAAAGGGCGTCAAAGACCGCACATAGTCTATGAGCATGTTTTTTAGAGATAGCAAAAAATATCGTTTTTCCGGGAAGAACACCATTAGGATCTTTAATGCATTCTTCCATAAATTCACGCACAATAACCGCGTTTGTTCCCTTATTCGTCACTTTTTTCTCGAGTTCGGTTCCTTCAAAATTAAGTTCAGCCGGATCTTCACCCTCCCGAATCAATCTATTCTTTTCTGCTTCAGCTATCGTTTCGCTATTAATTCCTTCCTGTTGGAACTTTGTGCGTAGTTTTAAAACTTCAAAATCTGATAAATATGGGGGAATGTTATTAATCGCTTCTTCATACGAATAAGCAAATGTTGGCAAGCCATCTTCACAATCAAATAATTGAAAGGTATTGTGATCTATTGCATTTTTTGGTGTTGCTGTAAGTCCCAGTTGTATCGCATCAAAATAATCAAAAATGTTTTTATAGACGTTATAAATTGAGCGATGGCTTTCATCAGCTATAATCATGTCAAAATAATGAGGACTAAGCGGACAAACATCCTGTTGTATCAGATTAAGCATCGTTGGGTAGGTTGCACAATAAATCCTTCTATTAGGAATAAACTTAATTTCACATGTTTTCGGCCAAATAGGTGCGTTAGGTAAATATTCCTTAAAAGTATCCAATGCCTGTTCTCTTAAAGCAATGCGATCAACAAGAAATAAGACTTTCTGACTCCAATTGGAACGCATCAATACGTCAAGAAGCCCCATGCAGGTCCTTGTTTTCCCTGTGCCTGTTGCCATAACCAGAAGAAATTTCCGATATTGCTTCTCAACACGTTCGAGCACAGAACGAATTGCCTGAATTTGATAAGGACGCCCCACAATATTTGTATTGATTAATTCACTAGAAAGCACTTTACTATTTTCGCGTAAAAACTGCATTCGCTCTAAATCTGCAATTGTAGGAAAGCCGAAGATTTTTCGCGGGGGATAACGCTCAGTATCCCAGAAGAAAATATCGTAACCATTGGTATAAAAAACAAAAGGCATAGGTCCAAACTTATTTGATTTTTGTATTTTTTCGGCATAGTTACGTGCTTGTTCTTTTCCAACTTCTGCATTAACTGATGTCTTTTTTGCTTCAACAACAGCAATTGGTTTACCTTCTTTTGAAAGAAGAGCATAATCAACGAAAAGATGTCCTTGATATGGTGATTGAGATTCATTTATTCCTCGACTAGGTAAACCACACCAAATATCAAGCTCCTGGGTTACCAAGGAAGGATTTAAAACATCCCATCCGGCAATTTTTAGCCGCGTATCAATTAACTCTCTTCTTGTTTGTGCTTCGTTTCTAGTCATATCTTATTTTTTAATCCCCCATCAAAAAATATAAAATAATAGCGTCATCACCAATAATGCGTCAAGGAACGGTTTTTTGTCACAGTTTTAAGAATTTACAGTTACCTTATTAAATCGCCACCAAAGATCAAAAATTAAATCTTTTCTAATTTTACTACATATTAATATTAATACGACAAAAGGCTTATAAAATCCTGCTTTTTTAATTGAAAGAATTTCAAGTTACAGGTTTATAGTTTTTGCTTCTTTGCCAACAGTAATTATTATCCCCCGTTCTATCCATTCCTCCCATTCGAGGGTGGTTATCTCCGGTAGTTGGGTGAGGTCTCGTGAGTCTTTGAATCCTCCGAGTTCATCTCTTAAGACGATTATTTTCTGGATAACTTGGGAAGACTTTGGAATTTTAAAATGCTTTGACTTTTTTTATATAATATTATATATTTATATGAGAGCGGTAAATCCGTTGTGAGTTGTTTAAGGTGTTCCCTTCCATCGGCGGGCCAAAGCCTTAACATTATAACTCACAAGGTTCGCTCTTTTTTATTTTATTATGCAAAGTTCTATTTACACTTTTAACAATTCTTTTCTTATTCTCTTCACCCTTTATTACTAAAATACAAACTGTAAAAACTTAGAAGATTTTTTATTTATTAAATCAAATCCTAAATCTCCACTTTCATTTAAATAAAGATAATACAATTATTTCTCCTTCTTTAAAAAATATTTTATAGAACTAATCATTCAAGTTCTCCTAAGATTTTTTCGTCAAGATTTATAATTAGTTTCCATTACTATCAATTTAAAGTTTTAGTTGGCAAGCAATCAATATTAATTATTATCCCTTGCTCTTTCCCTTCCTCCCAATCGAGATTAGTTAGTTCCGGTAGTTGGGTGAGGTCTTGCGGTTCTTCGAATCCTCCCAGTTCTTCTCTTAAGGTAATTATTTTCAGGGCGAGAAGTTCGCTTATTTGTAAGATGCTGGTAAGTTCTTCTACATATGCGGAGTTGATATTTATAGTTTGAACTTCCGGTTTTGGGGAAGTGGGAGAAGTGGGTAAGAAATCTACTTTAGCTATTTGATATAACTGTCGGGTTCTCTCCAGACTATATTTATTGGTCCATAGGTTTACAAATTGATTCTGAAATATTTCAATTATTTCCGGATCATCGATGACCATTAGATTCTCGTCATTTCGGTTGTTGGCGGAAAAGGTCCAGTTATAAGAGCCGGTAAGCAGTATACGGTTATCGATAATAGCAAATTTGTTATGCATTATATAATTATTCGTACTGATTCTTGCTTTAATCCCCTCCTGCACCAGGAAACGGGATTGGCTGTATTTGTAATCAACCTGGTCTTTATCCAGGTAGAGTCTTACCTTTACTCCCCGCTCTTGGGCTTTTACGAGAGGGAGTGCTATCTCCCTATCGGTAAAGATGTACATGGCTATGTTAATAAAGGCTTCGGCCTGATTGATATTTTTAATGATTTCTTTTTGAGGATTATCGTATAGGGAGAAGTAGACTTCGATTTTGGCAAGGGAGATAAGAAAAAATTGGGAGATAAGAATTATAGTTAGTAAAAGAATGATAGTTAATTTGATTTGTCTTTTATTTTGTGGCATTATTAGATTTCTCTTTTTTAATTATTTTTAATAGAGCATGCCGGTGAACATCTGTCCTACTGAAAAAAGAGCT
>SDBS01004376.1_pt1 | contig 13827 bp, 19 predicted proteins | sample 2277091 | NCBI WGS metagenome assembly SDBS01 (sample SAMN10404972, study PRJNA504765) | marine sediment metagenome | isolation source: marine sediment core GS10_PC15, 163 cmbsf | place: Arctic Ocean: Southern Knipovich Ridge | collected 2010
CTAAAAATGATACACTTTTTAACATCTTGACAAAATAAAAAATAAGTTGAAATTGATTCTGTAAAAATTGAACTTAAAAATCCGGAAAAAAGAGGAATTAAAATGAGAAAAAATATCAGGTTCGATCATTTTTATTTTGGTCATCTTATGATCAGTTTCTGTTTATTTGTTGTAATTCCAGATTCAAATGAAACCCAAAAAACAGGAAACTCACAAGAATTCCTAAATTATGAAATAATTAGTGCTGCAACCGTTGAGGGAGAACCTTATAATACCAGCAAATTATCTAATTATTCACTTTCAGTTAAATTACATGAAGAACAAAACAAAGTTGAAGGAAATTTAACTGTGGACTATTACAATAATGATAATATTGTGTTTAATTCAATTCCTTTTCATTTATATCCCTCTGGCATGCAATATGACGAACGACAGGGAAGTATTGAAATTTTAAATGTAACTACCATCGATTTACCTAAAACTGGTTTAGAATATGACGTTTTTTCAAATCTACAACTGATGTGGGTGAATTTAACCTCTCCACTACAACCTACTGAACGAGTATCCTTTGAAATTTCGTTTAACACGACATTTGCCGATGGTGGAATGGACCGCGGTAATTCATTTGGGCGGGATAGTGATGACTCACGTATATACAAGTTTGCCTCGTCGTATCCCATGCCATGTGTTTATGACGACAAAGACAACTGGAACACTGATCCTTACTTGGATGTAGGTGATCCGTTCTATAGCGACATGGGCTGGTATGATTTTATTATTGAAGCTCCAAATGAAATGGTGATAGCTGCGACTGGAGAACTTATTAACAGAGATATTAGTGAATTTACGACTATTTATACATACGATCCTGGATTACCAGTTCGGGGATTAACCTTCAGCGCATCTCGTTATTTCATTGTTGAGTCGAAGATGGTTAACAATGTCAATATTTCAACCTATTATATTCCAAAATCTAGTGAAATTTGGCAATATTATGCCTTAGAATATACAGAAACCGCCCTAATTCTTTTTAACAATTCATTTGGAGACTATCCATACCCCACGTTCAACGTTGTCGAGGAATATACAATATTTGGAGGTATGGAATATCCATTACAAGTTTACATAACCGAACAGGCGGATTACAAACAATATCCCAGCGAATATCTTGAATCGGTCATTGTACATGAAACCGGGCATCAGTGGTTCTATCAACTAATCGGTAATGATGAGGTGGATGCCGGTTTTATTGATGAAGGCATTGTCAGCTGGGCTACTGAGTGGTTTAAATTAAATATTCATCCCGATTGGGAGGGGGAATTCGGAGCTTTTTCGCGTTTAAATTATGTTAAGAATTATTATGATGACGTGGGACTTCCCAATAAAATTAATCAATCGGTCTATGAATGTGAAGAGAGTGGAACTAAGTACTTGTACACAGCCTATACCAAAACTCCTATTATTCTCGAAAAATTACGTGAGACAATCGGTCACGATAATTTTTTAAATGGGATAAGACTCTTATTCGAAAGATTTCAGTTTAAGAATGTCTGGCTATCTGACGTTCAAGAAGCTTTCGAAGATGCTGCGGGGACTTCTTTAAACTGGTTCTTTTTCCCGTGGTTTGATAATGCTTTGCTTCCAAATTACACTTTTAGCGACGTTTCTTATGACATGGAAACAGGTTATTTATGGTTTACAATTGAAGATCTCAACCAAGAAAATCATACGTATGAATATTCACAAAAAATACCTTTTTTGGTTTATGATGAATCAGATTTGTTAATATTAGATACGGAAATCTGGGTGAATGGAACCACTAGCCTAAACATATCGTTGAGTGAAAAACCGGGTAAAATTAAACTTGAATATTCATCATTTGTATTAGCTCAGGTTACAGGTTATTATGTAGAGGGAATTTCTACCGAAAATATTCTCATAAACAATGAAAATGGAACTATTTCAGGATATACCGTTGAAGGGTTGCTTTTTTTTACTATTGCAGTATTAGGATTTGGTTTATTTATTATAAAAAACAAATTTAAGAGATCATGGGAGTAAAACGCTCCATTTTTTTTTTTTTTTTCAAAAAATTAATTATTTTCGAGTAGTGTTTTTCGATTTCTCGATTTATTTCGAAAAAAATTCGCGTTAGAAGGTTTATTAATCTATGATTATTATTCCGAACGCTACAAAACCATCAAAATTTATAAATTTTCTTAGCAAATAAAACCGCCAAAAGACATTCCAATGGAAAAATACTTAAAATCCGCCATTTAAAACTATTACAGTGAAAATTGCAAAATGCTTAGCTGGAAGAATAAAGCAATAAAAAAATCTACAGACTCTGATACAACATTTTTTATTAAAGAAATAATTTCTCCAGCTTTTATTGAAGTTTCCGATAAAACTACAAAATCAAAACACAAAATTTTGGACTATTTTCGCAAAGAAAGCCTGGAAAAGTTTACAAGCTTCCTAAAAGATACGAATAAATCTTCAAATTTCAAGAACAGTGGAATTGCTCAAAATTTTTTTAATAATGAAAGTAATCTATTGATACATGGAAATAATTTTCATTCTTTAGACTACTTATTGAGAAATAATTTCGAAGAAAAAATAGATTTGGTTTATATCGACCCCCCGTTTATGACGAATGCTAATTTTTTTAAAAATATCGAATTACGAAACACAGATTCTTCAGGTTCCAAAAATAAAGTAGAAAATATTATCGCAAAACGAAAAGTTTTCAATGATAGGTGGTTTTCAATAGATGGATATTTACAATTTATGTATGAAAGACTTGTATTAATCAGGAAATTGATGAAAGACGCAGGTTCAATCTATATCCATTTAGACGAAAACTGTTCCCATTATATAAAAATAATCATGGATGAAATTTTCGGCATAGAAAAATTTCGGAGAGAAATAACATGGAACACTGCTTCCTTGAATGTAGCTGGATTTAAAGGACAGATAAGGAATAATTGGATTTATGGCTCGGGTCACATCCTTTTTTATACAAAAGGGAGTGATTATACATTTCATACTCAGTTCATTCCCCGCACAGATGAATTCATAAAAAAAAAATACAAAAATTCGGATGATGGAGGAAAATATAGAGTTACGAGGAGAAATAACAAGATTTACCTTAAAAATGATAAGGGGGAGCCCATGATTAACATCTGGAATGATATTTTATCATTTAATTATGCAAAAATTGCCAGCTCGGAATCGGTTTTTTATTCAACTCAAAAACCTGAATCTTTATTGGAAAGGATTATTAAAACTTCTTCAAATCCAGGAGATATAGTATTGGATTGTTTCGTTGGCTCAGGCACGACTGTGGCCGTTGCTGAAAAGCAAGGAAGACGATGGATAGGTTGTGATATGAATGCTGATTCCATCCATACTACATCTAAGAGAATTCAAAGAATTTATTATTTGAACCAAGGAAATTCAATCAAAAATCCTGATGGTTCAATTAAACCAATAAATTTTCTCATATATGGTTCAGATTCCGCAGTTTCCGAAATTTCTGAAATAAATGATTCGAATTCAAGAGATTTTTTCGATTTCGAATGCACGTTTGATAGTAATAACATCAAAATTGAAATTTCTGGGCCTGATAAATCATTGTTCTTAGATTTTTTAAGAAAAAGGAATAAAAAAGGTTCTAAATCATCTATGAACGATAAAATGATCACGAACGAAAATTTTGAAAATCTGTCTTTAATTGACTCGATATTTTTTGATTTTTACCATGAGAAAGATTCTCTTTTTCAGATTTATTATGCTGATCTGCCGAGAAAGAGAAAAGAAGGTGTTAGTGGTAAATATCAATTTAATTTTAACAATGTTGGTTTAGGAGATTCAATTACGGTTAAAATTAAGGTAGTAGATATACTGGGAAGAGAATTTTACAAACTAAAAAAAGTTATAGCGTGATTATCAGTTGCCCCTGTTCTTGATATTCTAAGAGAAGGTCTGCAACTGTAAATGATGGAACCATAGTTATTCCATCCATTAATTCTGTTTCATCCAATCCGATCAATTTAGCTGCTAAATCGCAAGCTAGAAATTTAATACCCAGATCAATACAAGCAATCATTTCCTGTTCGTATTCCAATCTCCCTTTTTTATTTTTCTTTCCTAGTAAAATTCCCATCGGACCCCAAAGTACCACTACGACTTCCAGATTTTTATTTCTGTAATATTTTGCAAATCTAATGACCTCTAAAGGACTAGTGGATTCATAAATCATATTTTTTAGCAGAAGCAGCACTTTACTAACTTTTCCCATATCATTCTCCTTGTGTTTTAATACCTAAATTTTGTGGTTTTAAATTATTTGTACTTATTTGGATTGAATATACGTGTAATATCTTCCTCATCAAAAACACCAGAATATGTTTCTTTAACGCAAATCCACTGGTTCGATGGGTTTATCATAGAATGAAGTGCTCCGATCGGAATGATAAATTTATCACCAGGATTTGTATTATAAAAAATATGATGTTGTGCAATTATAATCGGGTTTCCTTGGAGCACCTCCCATTTTTCTTCACGCATTTTATGTGTTTGAAAACTAATACCCAATCCGGGACGTATGAAAATTAAATTTTCCTTTGAATAACTAAATTTGATTGAGTACCATTTTGACAAAATATCCAAATAATTCCCCTGAACATTGTGATTTTTAACAAATTTTGCCGAATCGACATTTTCATGAAGCAAATTTTCATATAAATAGGGATCGTAGAGAGATTCATGATTTTCAGGATTTGTAGAAAATTTTAATTCCAATGTATCAAGGCTCAGATTTATTACCATGTATTGTTGCTCGAATTGAATCTCTGTGCTAAAATTTCGTTCTTTTGGTTCGGTTTTGATACAGGATATCTCGTTTCCAGAAATTAGAATAGCATTAAATCGTGAACTTGATGAAATATCTTTAAAAATAAAGTCTATATTTTGAATTTTGGATGAATTTTTGTATAATTTTGTACCTTCATTAGGTTTCAATTTTTGTAACTTCACGTTACAATATAGGAGAAAAATTAATAAAAATTTTTTTAATAGATTTTCTCCTCGGTTTTCTTCATTTTATCGGTTGAAATTTAAAAATTCATTCGAATGGTTTTAAAATAAATAAATCTAACTTATAAACAACAAAAACTAGTTTAATTGAATTAAATAAGAGTTGACACAATTATGACAAAAGATAAAATTATTGGCGCAGTAATTATGATTCTCGCCATTTTGCTGATAATTGTCTATACAGTTATCGGCCCAATTGATTTATTTTTGGCCTCTAGCCCCGCAGGATGGGATTGGTTAGATACAATAACGGCTTGGATGAGAGACATCCCTGGTTTCAATTATTTATGGGCTATGATGTTACCAATGTTCCTTGTTGTTTTCCTTGTCGGAGTTATCGCTGCCTGGATTGGTTTCAGCATGCTAACGACCCCTCCACCAGTTCCGCTTGAGGAATTGGAAGAAGAACTGGAAGCGGAAGAAGCTGAGGAAGAAAAAGGTTCAGACTAATTTTTTTTTTTACTTTTTTGTTTTTTTTATGTTTTAGTGGGTACCTATTTTTTTGAGAGTTTTAATTCTTTCTTGGATTTCTTAATGTTCTGATTGAATTGGTTTATCTCAGATTTGTAAACCAGTCAAATGTTATTACTAGAAAGTTATAAATAATCTAAAGAGAAATAGAGATAAAAACTAAAAAAAGGATTTGGTGATGTATGGCAAGTACTGAAGCGATAATTACGGGAAGTAGTGCATTATTAATACTTCTGACTGCATATTCTACAGCGATTTTTTCTTTTATCCGAGCAAAAAAGATTAAAAACCCCTTCTTAAATTGGGTTGGAGGTTTTCTGCTCTGTATGGGCTCGTTTTACCTGGGTATAGCAAGCTCCTTTATTGCTTTGCTTATTACAGGTCAGAATCTTGACACACATATAACGGGTTATTTATCTTATTCGGTAACCCCAATCGGCGTCGCAATTGCGATGTATATGGGTTTTAAATTAATTAGCTCGAAGCTCAAGATTGCTGTGTCGGTAGCGGTAATTTATGCACTTTCGGGGTTAGTTTTCTGGTACTACTTGTATTTTGATCCTGATTCAATTACTTCCACTGTAGGAGGACCTGATGAGTTAATAGATCTTCAACTCGTAGGTTTAGTTAATACTTTAATAACTGTTTATCTGGTAAGTTTCGCAGTTATTTTAATTCCCGGATATATATGGCTCGCAAAAATAAGTACAGGTTCTATGAGAAAAAATTCGATCTTATTGGTTATAGGTTATACTTTATTCATTGTATGCGGTTATATTGATACAAGAATGAGTATTGTACCAATCGGGATAATGATCGTTAGAATCATTATGGCTGTAGCTTATATCTTCCTGTTCTTAGGATTTACAAGAGAGTAAAACATAAGTCTATCCCCTTTTTTTTCATCTTTTTTATGGGATATACTGCAATTTTTCATTTTATTTTGTTTTTGAAATTTTCCTCAATTATTCATTTGGAAATCTTTAAATGAGAGATTTCACCGATAAAAAAATTTAATAAACATGAGATATTTAATTTTTTAACACCTATTCATTTAGGTCGGGAATTCAAGACCTAAGGAATGTTATGACGATTTAATTTAATCGATTCGTTTCATTTCGGTTGGTTACGATCACCAAGATATTAACAAATCTGGTTGACACCGTTCCCACACATCCGGAAATCTTATAGATAGAAACCGATCACAGCGGTCCTATCTCCAACAACAGAAAGATATCCTAAAATATTGAAAGTAGATATTTTAATTTCCGTTGAAGATTCCGATTATCACATTCAAGATATATAGTAAACTGTATCGAAATTATTAAATGACTCAACAATAAGATTTGGTAAAAAATGCCTTCATTCAAATATTCTATCTCAGGATTCGATAAGGATCGAACTTCCATTGCGTCAGGCAGAGATCTCAAAGTTTCACATAAAAATACAAGAGAAGTTACTAACATAATCAAAGGAATGACACTTGAGAAAGCTAAGGAGTTTTTAGAAAATGTCATTTTAATGAAGCAACCAGTTCCATTTAAGAGGCATAATAAAAAAGTGGGACACAGACATGGAATGCAACAATTTAAATGGGCTTCTGGAAGATATCCAGAAAAATCAGCTAGATTTGTTTATGAAGTACTTTCAAATGCCGAATCCAACGCAGAATACAAGGGACTTGATACTGAGAAATGCAGAATAATTCATGCAGCAGTAATGAAAGCCAGAAAAATTAAAAGATATATCGAACGTGCACACGGGAGAAGCACACCCTTTTTTGATACTATGTGCCATATCGAAATCCTTCTATTAGAAGAATAAAATTAACTATTATTAAAATTAATGCTTGAAAACATCGAGTAAAATGAGGAAATAAAAATTTGCCGTTAAAAAGACATTTTGTGGAAAAGGGAATTCAGCTAATGCAGATCCACGAATATTTATCAAAAGTTCTTGAAAATTCACGATACGCTGGAATAGAACTTCAAAAAAGTCCGCTCGGATATAATTTAACTATCAAGACAGGAAGCCCGGGATTAGTTATTGGTCGAAAAGGAATGAGGATTAAAGAATTAAGCCAAAAACTTTCAAAAAAGTTTGGATTGGAAAATCCAGAAATTGAAGTCGAAGCGGTAGATAATCCCGACCTAAATGCCCAAATAATGGCTGAATCTTTGGCTTATGGAATAAAAAAAGGTCAAAATTACCGAAGGACCGCCTATAGCGTTATGAGAAGAATTATGAGAGCAGGAGCGAGAGGTGTCGAGATTATAATAAGCGGCAAATCCACTTCACAAAGAGCGAGAACCAATATTTTTCGAAACGGTATTATCTCAAAATGTGGGGGTCCTGCATTGGAGGGCGTTGATAAAGGATTAGTACATGTTGTAATGAAATCGGGAACTATTGGCATTCGTGTTAAGATAATGCCATTGTCGTATAAATTACCGGATGAGATTATTCTCAAAGATCCTGATTTGAAGAAAAAATTAGAGGAACATAAAAAGAGATCTAAAGCTCGTGAGGTTGAAGGAGGAGACGTTTTAATTTCTAAATCAGATTCAACGGTTATAATCGATTCCGAAAAAGGCGAGGAGAGCATTTTTGATGATTTGGAGGAGGAAGTAGTAATTGAGAATACTGAACTTGAGAATTTGGAAGTAACTGATGATATTAAGAAGGATACAGTAATAATAGATGAAACTGAAGAAACCCCAGTAGAAACGGAAGAAAAAATCGAAAAAGAGAAAAAACCAAAGAAGAAAGCTTCAAAAAAGAAAAAATCTGTTAAAAAAACCGATAAAAAATCTGAAAAAAAAACCGATAAAAAATCAAAAAAGAAAGCTTCAAAAAAGAAAAAAACTGAAGAGAAAGAACAAGATACTAAAACGGATAACGAAAAATAACACATTTAAGGAGATTTGAATGCCAAAAGACACGATTAAAGACCTCAGAAAATTGGGAAAAATTGAAAAGTCAAAAAAACTCGAAGAATTGCACGAAGAACTGCTAATCTTGCATTCAAAAAATTCCATGGGTAGCACTTTAGAGAACCCATCGAGAATTAAAATAGTTAAAAGGACAATCGCTAGATTGAAAACTATTATGCGTGCTGAAAATCTTGGAAGAAAAGTCCTTGAAAAATAATCAATATTCATTAAAACATTAGAAAATTTATGATGAAATACAGCAATAACCCAAAATATTTGATCTACCGGGATTTAATAGGCTTAAAAGTTCAAGCCCAAAAAAAAAATCATACCGGGCAAGATTTCAAAGATTTGGGAGAAGTTTCTGATGAAACTTACAACTTACTCATCACATCATCAGGAATTGATTCAAAAACTAACCAACAAACGGTTAAAAAATATATAAAAAAAAATTACATATTCCGATTCGAATTACTCACAGAAAATGAGATATTAATTGTGGAAGTGGACGGAAATAAAATCCTCAAAAGACCAGAAAATCGAATAAAATTATTGAGAAAGAAGAATCTGAGAAGATAAGTATTATGATGAATACAAATAAAATTGGAATTCCCGGAGTTACAGACCCTACGAAAAAGTGTGAAGATCCTAATTGTCCATTTCACGGTCATCTCAAGGTTAGGGGAAGAATTTTCAAAGGCAAGGTTGTTAATACAAAGATGACCAAAGCAATCACGGTTATTCTTAGGCGGACCGCCTATATAAAAAAATACAAAAGATATGAAAGAAGGAATTCCAAGATGTCAGTTTATTTACCGCCATGCATTGAAGTGAAAAGTGGGGATACAGTGCGTTTTATGCAATGTAGGCCATTGAGCAAGACAATATCGAGTGCGGTTATCCAAAAAGTGGAAAAAGAACAATAATTATTCGACTAACCAGGTGAATTATTTGGGAAAAAAGCGAAAAATCGGAAAAAAAGGGTCAATATTTAGAAAGAAAGTAACACGTGGAGTCCCTGTAGGAGCCCACATTACGATTACTGACAACAGTGGCGCTAAAGTAGCTAAAGTTATAGGTGTTATCGGACTTAAAAACGTACTAAGACGCTTACCAGCAGCAGCTGTTGGTGATGTAGTCGTTGTTGCCATTCAGAGAGGTACCCCCGAAATGAGAAAAAAGTTAATGACAGCCATACTTGTACGTCAAAAACAACCAATTCACAGAGTCGATGGAACTAGAATAGTTTTTGAAGATAATGCTGCAGTAATTATAAGCGCGGATGGAGATCCTAAAGGCTCGAATATCCGAGGTCCTATTGCTAGAGAAGCCGCTGAACTATTTCCAAGGGTGGCAAGTATTGCCAGCCAAATAATCTAAAAATAAAAATGATTAAACATGAAAATCTCATCAAAAAAACCCAGCAAACAGAGAAAATATAGGACGAATCTTAATTATCACGAAGTCTCATCAAAATTATTTACCGTCCGTTTAGACGATAATCTTAAAGAAGAATGGGGGATAAAACGTTTACCGATACGTCTTTCAGATGAAGCTCGCATTATAAGAGGAGAATTTGAAAATGTAGAAGGGAAAATTCTCAGTTTAAATAGAAGAACAGGAAAGATTGAAATTGAAGAATGTACGCTAGAAAAAAAAAGCGGTGCTACATATTATGTTCCAATTTCTCCGTCAAATATCGTTCTAACAAAACTGGGGGGAAAAAAAATGGACCCTTGGCGTCAAAAAATGATTGACCGAAAACAAAAATTAGAAACTACTTTAAGTTCAACATCAACCGAAGAAGAAGAAGAGGAAGAATTAAAGGAATAACAGAAAAAGGGATATAAAAATGGGAAAACACCATACAAAAAGGTTCAATACTCCTAAATACATTCAAATTAACAAAAAAGAGAGGACATTCTTCTATAATTTAAGACCAGGTCCACATCCAAAAAATTATAGTTTACCTTTAGGGCATATTCTTAGAGATATATTAAAAGTAATAAAAACTGGAACAGAAGCGAGAAAAATTATCAAATTAGGAATGATTCTTGTTGATGGAAAAGTTAGAAAAGACCCCAGATTTCCAGTGGGTTTAATGGATGTTTTAGAAATACCTAAATTGAACAAAGTTTATAGAATTTTACCTAAAATGAAAAGAGGTTTATTTCCACTAGAAATTCAGGAAAAAAATAAGGGATTTAAGTTATGCAGAATTAAGAATAAAACTTCCTTGAAGGGAGGAAATGTGCAGCTTAATCTCCACGATGGAAGAAATCTCATTATTGCTTTAAAAGATCCTAAAAAACCCAAAGAGGATAAATATAAGACAATGGGTGTTTTAAAAATCAAAATCCCTTCACAAGAAATCATAGATTATTATCCTTTAAAGGAAAATTCACCTGTGCTTGTTGTTAGTGGAAAGAACCTTGGAATGAATGGGACTGTTACTAAAATCGAGAAAAGATTTGGGCCTAACGCTAGCATTGTTAAGGTTAAGACAGAAGAAGGCGAAATCCATGAAACTGCATTCAATTATGTGTTTACAATTGGATCGTCAAAGCCAGAAATAATCCTTTTTTAATAATTACAGATATCGCTCGGTAGAGAACAATGGCAAAAAAGAAATTAAGCACTTCCGATATTCAAAAAGATTGGGACTCAAATCCGTTTAGAAAACCTAAGATCGAGAAGGTTGTAGTAAATATTGCAGTAGGGCAAGCAGGAGACGAGTTGAATAAAAGGGCAAAAATACTTGAATTACTGACTGAAAAGAAACCTGTAATTCTTAGGGCAAAAAAATCTGTAAAAGATTTTGGAATTAGAAAAGGTCAATCAATTGCAGTTAAAGTTACTTTAAGGGGGGATATAGCCTTAAATTTCTTGAAAAGAACGCTGTTTGTTTACGATAACAGAATTCTTAAAAGTGCATTTGATAACTTCGGGAATTTTTCTATTGGGATTGATGAACATATTAAGATGCCCAATGTCAAATATATTCCCGAATTAGGAATAACCGGATTAAATGTTGCGGTTCGTTTAGTAAGGCCTGGTTTTCGAGTGAAAATTAGAAGAAAACAGAAAACCAAAATCCCAAAAAGTCATTATGTTTCAAGGCTGGAAAGCATCTTTTTCATGGAAAAAGAACTTGGAACAGAGGTTGTGGATAAAATGGAGGAGAGATTTTATTAATTACCATTTACATCAAGATGAAAATGTAACCAACAATCTTATGAGGATATTAAGAATATGAGTTTTGATAGAAAAACTAAAAAGCGTTCATGTAAGGGAAATCGTGTCTGTAGACGATGCGGAACACACAAAGGTATAATAAGATCTTACGGGTTATATATTTGCAGACGTTGTTTTAGAGAAACAGCTAAACAAATTGGATTTAAAAAATACGATTAGAGGTAAAAAAAAAATGTTACACGATCCATTAGCAGAGGGGAAATAAGATTTTACACGACCCACTAGCAGATAGTTTATCAATGATTAAAAATGCGGAATATGCCGGAAAAAGAGAAGTGGTAATAAGACCTGCTTCAAAATTGATAAGTATATGTCTCCGAATCTTGCAAGCAAACGGTTATATAGGAGAATTTGAATTTATCGATGATGGGCGAACAGGAAAATTTCAAGTACAACTTCTTGGTAGAATAAACAGATGTGGTGTTGTAAAACCCAGACATCCTGTAAAAGCTAAAAAATTCGAAGAAATTGAGAAACAATACTTACCTGCAGTGAATTTTGGTTTATTGATTGTCAGTACGAGCAAGGGAGTAATGACACACACGGAAGCTAAGCAAAAGAATCTTGGCGGGAGACTTTTAGCGTATATATATTAAAATATGAAAAATTCGAAGAGGAGTAAAAAATAATGCCAAAAGTCTTTAAATCGAAATTACAATTGGAAATTCCCAAAGAAATCAAACTAAAATTGGAAGGAAAAAAAGTCACTGTCAAAGGTACCAAGGGCACTATTTCAAATGATTTTAGCCACATGAAAGAGATCGAACTTAATTATAGCAAAAATAGTTTTGAAATCTCTGCATATTTTCCAAGAAAATCTACAGTAGCTAAAATGGGCACTTTGAAAAGTCTTGTGGAAAACATGATGGATGGTGTAACCAAAGGATATTCTTATAAAATGAAAATTGCTTACTCTCATTTCCCGATCTCAGTTGATGTAGATGGTGAAAAAATACTAATAAAAAATTTTATTGGGGAAAGAAGTCCGAGAATTACGTTTAAGGCAGGAAAAGATATCGAGATCAAAACCACAAAAGAAGATGTTATCGTAACAGGATTGTATAAAAATTTAGTAGGCCAAACTGCAGCAAATATTCAGAAACGGTGCCGGATTCGTAAAAAGGATAAACGCGTATTTCAAGATGGAATTTACGTTTACGAAAAGTCCTTAGGAAATGACATAATTTGGAAATTGAAAATATGATAATTCTTTTGTTAGATTAAAACTGGTGTATTTAATGAAAAATGTCGAATTAAACAGATTATTAAGAATTAAAAAAATGCAGAGGAAAAAAAGACCCTCTTTTAGAAGAATTGAATCTTGGAGATATAAGAGAGTAAAAAATAGCGGTTGGAGAGCAGCTAAGGGTATTGATTCAAAAACCAGGCAGAAATTAAAAAGTGGTGTAAAAAGTCCAAATGTCGGGTATCGTTCTCCAAAAAAACTTCGAGGTTTGCATCCCTGCGGATTAATAGAAAAAGTAGTTCACAATTTGCAACAAATTAACGAATTGGATCCGAAAATACATGGATTGAAAATTTCATCAAAAATTGGAAATAAAAAAAGAATGGTTATGATTTCAAGCGCCCAATTAAAGAATTTTAAGATTTTAAACCTTGGAACATCATATTTTGAAGATTTAAAAATGAGAGACTTGGTGTTGGAGTCCAAGGTATCTGAAGATGAAGAATCGGATGAAAAGGGAAAAAAGGAAAAATAATCATAATTTCAAATAACATTTGCTAAACTATGAAAATTTATTAAAAGGTAGAAATCATGAGAGCTCAAAGACGAATGGCTTCTGAAATTCTCAAATGTGGAGAAAACAGGATTTACATGGATCAGGATTACGCCGATGACATTTTGATGGCAATTACTAGAGAGGATATTAGGAATTTAATAAAAACAGGAATAATTAAAAAAAGGAAGAAAATTGGAATAAGTCGCGTGCGAGCGCGTGCCCGCCATGAAAGAAAGAAATTGGGGCGATCAAGGGGATTTGGAAAACGTAAAGGAAAGGCAACTGCACGAACTCCTTCAAAAAGAAAATGGATAAATACAATTCGA
>SDBS01004377.1_pt1 | contig 13825 bp, 20 predicted proteins | sample 2277091 | NCBI WGS metagenome assembly SDBS01 (sample SAMN10404972, study PRJNA504765) | marine sediment metagenome | isolation source: marine sediment core GS10_PC15, 163 cmbsf | place: Arctic Ocean: Southern Knipovich Ridge | collected 2010
GTAACAGAAATATGTAATGAAGTATGGATATGCCAAGAATTTAAGTATGTAAAAGATGAATACAAATTTAACATAGAAAAAAGAAATGATAAATTAAAAAGAATAAAAGAGGCAGTATCTAAGTTACGGGAAGGAAGATGATATGGCAAAAAAAAAGGAATATGATAGAATTGATGAATATATAAATGCAATGAGAGAGCCTACTGACGGGTGTCTTACTGGCAAAGAGCAGGTAAAATATAATATTTTATCTAATAGAGAATGGAAAGATATTACAGGCACTATAATTTCAACAATAGAACGTATGTTAGCTTATGAAAGATTTTTAATACAAGAATGTCGTTGGCGTTATCCAAATAAAAAGAGCAGAATACTTAATAAAAAGGAATCTGATAAGGAATGGAAAGAATTTTGTAAGCCGAGGAAAGGGGAGTAGATATGAAAACAAGTCAAAAATTACAAAAAAAAATAGCTGATTTCTTAGGGTATAAAGTTGGCATCCCTGAACGCATAAGGATAGGCTTAGGAATGAGAAAAGCAGGTTTTTGGATATGGAGCATTGATAATAAAATAGGAAGCGTTTATACAATGAAAGATTGTGTAAATGCAGAAAATCTTTTTTGTTATAAAGGTGATATAGATATTGAAATATTTCCAGAAAGAAAGAAAAGAAAAAGGGTTAAAGCCCATAAAGGTAGGTGATAAGGAATGAACGGAGATTATCCGACAAAAGAGGAACTTAAAAAAATAAAGGAATGGAATATTAAAGACCCGTTTGGGCTTATTGAATTTTTAGAAAAGATGTGGCATTGGGATGATTATATCAAAGTAAAGGGTAAGCGTGTTAAGTATGTAGAATTACATACGGGTGGCTGGTCAGGGAATGAAGATATTATAGGTGTGTTATTAGATACAATGTTTTGGGTGTTATATTGGGAGAGGGCAGTAAGAGGCGGACATTATTATTTTAAAGTATACAAATTAAAATAAAAGGCAGGTGAATAAGGTGAAGATAGGAAAACCAGAAAAGATTGATGTAATATTAGCGATTGTAGTGGGGTCGTTTCTTGCTCTTTTTGCTAATTGGATAGCAGGATTGATAATAGCAGTAGTTATATTAAGCATACATCCAACGGGAAAGGATAGGTGAGAGTATGGAAGATAAAGATAATGCTTTTGAAAAAGTATGTATGGAATGCAAAAAAATTGAATGCAGATTTTCATTAGAAATATGTGAAACAATAGCAGAATACATAAAAGCCAAAGACAGCAGGATAGAGGAGCTTGAAAAGGAAGTAGAGAGCTTAAAAAAATCATTAAGGAGGGAAGGAATGAAATTTAAAAGAAAACAGAAAGTATATTTATATAATGAATGGACAGGAATGTATATTTTTAGTAAATTGATTTGTAGGATTAACAAAAAGGATAAAACTTATGATGTTGGGTCTGTATTAAGGGGAGGGGCGAGGCTTTTGAATATACCCGAGAAAGATATATCAAAAACACGAACAGAAGCTGAAAAAAAATGTAAAAAAGCCATAAAGGTAAAAAACCATAGGAGGTAAAAGGGATGGGAATAGCTGAATGGTTTATTGTTATAGTATTGGTTTTATTTGTAGGGTGGAAAATCTTTGTGCATATTATTAAAAAAAGTATGTGGAGGTAAAGAAATGCTAGAAGGCTGGATTATCCTGTATACGATATACCCGGGCTGTAAGATTACTATAAACGATTTGTGGGAGGGTAAATAATGAAACTAGGCGATACGGCTAAAGATAAAATTTCAGGTTATACGGGAATTATTACAGGTAGGGCTGAATATTTGTATAGCAATCCACAAATAAGAATTGGTGCGCAATCTTTACATAATGGGGCGCCAGTGGTTTCGCAATGGTTTGATGAAGATAGCGTTCAAGTAATAAAAGAAAATAAAGAAATGGGATTTAAACAACGAAAGGAGGCTGATATTTGAAAAGTATTATGCAGATAACAGTAAAATGAGTGCTGAAGAATTAAGAGAATTAAACCTTATGGTAATTCCTTGTTTTTGTGGAGACGGGGGCTGTAAAGGTTGGCGAATGGCACATAAAGAAACAGTGGCATATAAAGAATATTTAGATAGCAAAGAGGTATTAAAATCGAATAATAAATCAAGGAGGTGAGATAAATGATTTATTGTAATGATTGCGAATTTAAAACGATTAATGGAATTACTTGGGGATGTCAACTTCATAAAATTGTTCCGTATGCCTGCGTAAACGATGACAAAAAAGTTTTGATTGAGGTGCTGAGAAGGCTATTTAAATTTGAAAAAGAAATGAAGGCAAATAACCCTAGTCCTATTCTCAACGAAAAGAATTATAAAAAATTAAAAAAGGAGGCTGATAAGTGAATAGAAATTATTTAAAAGCAATATCAAGAAACATGGCTTATTGTATTTATTGGCAAGTAGAGTGCGAGAACTTTAAAAGATTGTTGTATCAAGGAAATAGAGTTTTAGGATATGCCTTAGCAGATGCAATTCCTTGCGGAAAATATTATGAAGTTAAAGTTCAGTTGTTTTAATTCCACTAATTTGTAGGCTAAAGCGCTGCCCTTCAAAAAATCTTATTGACACCCTTCCTCTCGTAGTGTATATTTTAAATAAGCAAAGCCATTTGTGATTTCCAAAGGTTGGACTAAAAATCCAGCCTGCAATCATGCTAAAAGGAATGAGGTGCAAAAGCTTGTCAGTAAACAAACCGAAAGTAAAAAACTATAATATAAATTCCTTTTGCATTATAAATGGAAACATAAAAACAGTTTCCCTTCTTAAGGCAAACTTTGAGAAAGTGAAGAAACCCAGCAAGAAGGCTAAATATTTTCAGCTTGTATACCTTGCGCCAAGCGAGAACTAATATATAATAAAGCGTGTATTATCACGTTGCGTATAGTTTCAATATCTGCAGACAAAGCAGCGTAAGATACTCGGGGTTCGAGGCGGGTCAGCCCAGCCCCGAGTAAAAAAAAGGATTTAAGTACCGTAAACTTGACTTAATGAGACACAAAGGAATTTAAGTAACGCAGAATGTACTTAAAACGTAGCTAAGGAGGCGAACAAATGGTAAGAAAAGGCAAAATGCGAAAAAAATAAAGCCGTTGTTTGCAGTTAGCAAAAGGGGTAACATCAGGCTTGGGGCTTGCCTTAAAAGTCCCAACTGGAATTATAAAAAGAAAGGAGTTTCATATGTCGTCGGAAAGGAATACGCTTAAAACACCTTTAGTCAAAGCATGGATTATGTTCCGCGCACAGCCGGAAGCTGTAAGACCTGATGACTGTAAAACCCGTAAGGACTTTATGCAAAGATTTGGTATTAAGAGCCGAACTACCTTACACTTATATGAACAAATAGACGGCTTCCATGAAGCGCTATTGCGGGAACAGAAAAGGTACAAGGCTTATTATGTAACTGCTGCTAACGCTGGGCTGGCTATACTGGCAAAAGGTTTTAAAAAAACAAAAACTGAATATGAAGGCGACGGTGAAAGCGCAAAAATAACAAAAAAAACAATTGAAACAATGGCTCCTAGCGTACAGGCATGTGACCTCATACTTAAGGTCTTTGGGGATTATACTGAAAGGGTAGAACACGAGCTTATTGATAAAACGCAAAAGAAATGGATTGATGCAGCTGAAAGGCTTGATGCTAAAGAAGATAAGGAAAAAGAGGAGGCTGACAACAGTGACGGAAGGCATTAAGGAAAAGGAAGAAATACAACAGGACATTGACATTGAAACACTTATGAACACAATTAAGGCTTACCGGCTAAGGCCATTAAGTTTTGTTGAAGACAACCTTGCCTGTCCTACAATGAATAAACATCAACAGAATGTATTTAATAAATTTTTTGAACATAGGAAACTGGCTGTATCTACTAACAACGCATTTGGTAAAAGCTTTATAGCTGCCCTTATAGCCATCACCCTCCCGAACTTACATCCTAAAGGCTGTGAAGGTCTTACGCTTGCTCCTACGTTTCCGCAGGTAGCCGATATTATATGGCGTGAAATGCGGGACATATTCGTAAAGACAAAAAAGGTAAAAGCGAAGATAATGCCTTTGGGTAGAATGCTTACGGTGCAATATGAAATTTCTGAAAAGTGTTTTGTAACAGGCCGAAGCCCTAAGCGTGCAGCAAAGGGCGCTGTTACACCGCAGACAATACAGGGCAAGCATGAAAGGGTTGTATTTATAATTATAGACGAAGCCTGCGGCGTAGATGACCAGCTATTCGAGCAGATTGAAAGAATTGCTTCAACAGCCGGCCTTGTATATATTCTGCTTATTGGAAACCCGCTTAATCCCAACAGTTACTTTGGGCGCATATTTACAACTACTGAAGGGGAAGGATATAAAAAGATACAGTATACCGCTTTTGATAATGCTAACATGATTGCAAACGGCTTTTCTACAATGGAAACTATTGAGAACGAAGCAAACAAGATAAGGGCATTGCCGGAAGCTGACCGATTAGCTTATTATGAAAACAAACATTATAAAATCGTAGAACCATTCAGCCTGTCCCCTGGCTGGGTAATGAAGTGCTTCATAAGGTGGGGTAATAGTCCGCTGTTTCAAGCCATGATAATAGGGCTGTGGGTTACAATCCTTGAGAATACCCTTGTTACCTTAAAGCGCATAACTGAAGTAAGTTATGGCCTGAATTCATCCGGTAACTGGATAAGCGAAGAAAGCCAGTATGCCAAATGGAACGAAGACATGACTATGTATAGTGCCTTTGACTGCGGAAGGGAAGGCAAGGACAGAAGTATATTGTCTGGACTTGAAGGCAACAGGGAATTCTATTGTCATAAGTTTAGCAAGACTTTTATTCCCGATACAACTGACTTCAGGGGCGAAAGACTGCTTGAAGACGGCCCTTACCTTTCAAACCATTGGATTCAGAACGTATATTTGCCAAATAGTGAAAGGCGGCATTACATTGGCATTGACTGTACGGGTGGCTTTGGCGATACTATATACGATGCGCTTATGGCCAACGAATTAGTAAAAGGAAATGACCGCATAACAATTGTAAGGCTGGTATATTCTGAAGCTGCTTATGATGAAATAAATTATCCTAACTTAACATCTGAGATGTTTGTGTTGTTCTGTAAAGATATAAACAGCAAAGAAGGAATATTGTTCTTCCCGGATAATGACCTTAAGAATGAAGTTACCAACCGAAAAGTTTTTATTGATAATAAGAACCGCAGCAAGCTGGAAAGCAAGCTGGACTTCAAGGCGCGTAACAATTCAATCAGCCCTGACACTTGCGACAGTAAAATGCAGGCGAACTATTTAAGGCACTTAAGGAACCATGAAGAAGCGCAGGTATACGGCGAGCCGGATGCTTCGACAAATGCTACCGGCTACAAAAATAGGGAGTACTGAAATGAAAATACACTTGAACATAAACGGCAAGCTAATGGAAGACTTATATGTTACGCATCCCGACGGCCAGCTTGCTTACTTCCCCAAGAATGGAAAAATGTATAAACAGTGCATTGCTACTAAGGGAACGCCCTGCACTATTATTGGTATTATAAAAGCCGGCAAGGTACGAATAAGAACAAAGTCTATTGACAACCAGATAATTGAAGGCGACGAACTTATGAATAAAATAAAAATTGAGGGTTAGCCAATGGCAAAAAAAATATATATAAAAGATATAGTCCAAAAGACCTCGGTAAAATCCCCTAGTATGCTTGCCAATTTATTATCTAAATTAAAACCTAACCAACGGGTTATTGGCTTAAGCGCAAGCACAGAAATTGGCGCAACGTCAGAAGCTAAGGAAGATGCAAGCTCAACGCCCGCGGGCGTAAGCGGAACTGCTTTATGGGGGGACGTATTCAACGAGGAGTATTTACCCGAGCTTAAGGGCTATGCCGGAAGCAGGCAGTACGACAAAATGATGCGTCAGGATTATCAGGTAGGCTTTGTTGAGAATGCAATAATGTCAATAATAAAATCAGCCGATTATCAGTTTACAATACCAGACGTAAAGAACGGCGACCTTCATGCCGAGGCTTGCGAATGGCAACGGACAAAAGGCACTAATAAAGTATGGGGTGAAAACCTTAACGACCTGGGCAGTTATAAGTTCTTTGGCTTTGCTGTATTTGAACCTATGAAATGGAGTATTATTGACCATTGGAAGTTTGGGGTATTAAAGAAACTGGATGTACTGGGATTCAGGGACCAGAAGACTATTACCGGCTGGCAGGTTGACGACTACGAAAACATTGAATGGATTAAACAGCAACAGCAATATGGCAATAACGCCGGCACGTACATAATGCCCGGGCAGAATGTAATTGTATTAAGTGAAAAGCGCAGGGGCGGTAATCTGGAAGGCATTTCACTTTTAAGAACTGCTTACGGCCCGTATTGGCGCAAAAATATATATCTTAAACTTATGGGCATAGGCCTTGAAAAAGCAGCTTTGGGGATGATAATTGTTACGGTACCGCCCAACAAGGCAGGCAAGAAAGAAGAAACCAATTTTCTTGAAGGAGTAAAGAATTACATTACGCATGAAAATTCTTACCTTAAGAAGACAGGCGGCAAGGATTATGAAGGCTTTAAGGTTGACGTTATAGCTGTTGATTTTAAAGCAGATGCAGTATTGACTGCAATCAAGCATGAAGACCTTGCAATAAGTAAATGTGGGTTAGCTATGTTTTCAGAGCTGGGCCAGTCAGGAAGCGGCGGAAGTTACAGCTTAGGCGTCGGGGAGCTTGATTTTTTCTTTACTTCCATAATTGAAAGCGTGGATTATATCTGTGAGAAAACTCAGCGCATATGGGACACCTTTGTAATTAAGAACTGGGGCGAGCAAAACGAATACCCTCAATTAAAGGGAATAATTAACAATATGTCAGGGGAAATATTTGCGCGTATATTAAATTACTATTACAACATAGGTGTTTATCACCCACAGATAGAAGATGAAATAAGTTTTAGAAAGAAATGGAAGATGCAGCCACTTACCCCTGAAATGGAAGATAAAATCAGGAAGCAGGCCAGCAAGCCGGATGTAATACCGCCTACAATTCCCGATGATACGGACCCTGATAACCCTGAAGATGAAGAACCTGAAGATGACGATTTATCAACTCATAAACTTACCAGACAGCCGGCCAGCTATGTAAGGAAAATATCAGGCGGTATTCCGTTTAAGAAATTCATTAAGGAAAAGGAAGCCCTTACTGATTCATACAATAAAGGCGTTACAAGCGCCCTTACTGCGGTTAAGGATAAATATATAATTGATATTGCCAATGCTCTTAGGAAGAACCCTAACAACCAGCTTAAGGCAATAAGCAATGTGAAGCTTGGTTTTACAAGGCAGCTATACAATACGCTTGAAAGCCATTTAGTTGATTCATTCGGCTGGGGTAAAAAGCAGGGTAATGAAATACTTGCTATAAAAAAGAAAAAAGTAAAACTAACATCGCTTGCTAACATTGATGAACTCCTTCCCAAAAGCAGAAGGTGGATTAAAGGAACAGCCGGCATTGCATTTACCATTATGACAAACACAATGGAAGAGGAAGCGCTATCGGCGGCTTCAAATGCGATTAATAAAGGATTTGTAATCAATGAAATAGTATTTGAGACCGGCAACGCAATGGAAGACTGGATAAATAATAAAAATAATTTAGGCTCGGGGATTTTAGTTCCCGAGGGGCTTAATGGTGGGCAGGAAGAAGCCTATGCCGTGTCAGACATAGAACAGACAGGCAAGATATACCGTAACTTTGACCCAGTAACTGAAATATGCAAATGGCTGGATAACAGGTCTGTAAAGATAGGTGATCCTAATGCTGTAACATTCCACCCGCCAAACCATTGGGGTTGTGATAGCTTTGCCATCCCAATTATGAGTGATGAAGCGCAGCCTGCAGTATGGGACGGCTGGAATGTACCGCCTAGTGTAGTTGCGGCGCAGGATACGCTTAATATTAAAATGCCGGCTCATATATTAAAGCTTTCAAAAATTCTTGCAGGAGGCACGACATGTTAAACGGGTTAATGATATTAAGTATTAAGCTTGGGAATAAGGCGTTTGTACCAGGGGAATGGTTTGAAGCCTGCCATTCCTTTGAATCTTTTGGAACATACAAAGGGGATTTTGAGATTACACAGGAAATGATTTCTGATTTTGTAGCTAATTTTAAGGCAGGCGCATTCAGGCGCTGGCAGGATGAAGCAGGAAACTTCAGGCTTAAAGTTAACTACGATCATTATTTCGGACAGAAAGCAGGCTGGATTACAGACGCAAAAGAAGAACCTAAGACTATGGCAGACGGGAGTATGAAAAAATCTTTATGGCTAAAAGCCGATTGGTTGCCTGACGCTGTAACAGCGAATAGAAAAGGCTATTATGAGTATTTTTCAATCGAGTATGTAACAAGCTATAAAGACGACCAGAACCAGAAGGAGTTTAAAAATGTGTTGACGGGCGGAGCGTTGACCGATGATCCTTTTGCAATGGAACTGGAACCTATGGCCATGAGTATGTTTGAACAAAAACGGGACGAGAAAAAGAAATTGAAAGATGAAGAAGAAAAACAAACTGAAGAGCAGGAGAAATTAAAAAAGGAGGCAGACGAAATGGACAAAATTATTTTAGCTTTAAAGGCAGCCGGCGTCAAGCTGTCGGATAATCCTTCTGAGCAGGAAGTCATGTTGGCTTACTCAAAGCTAATGGAAGACAAGAAGGCATTAGAAACAAAGCTGGCGACGTCTGAAGGCACAGTTACAACGCTTACAGATGCTAATACCAAGCTTACCAAAGACCTTGACGACATTAAGGAAACGCAGAAAAAAGAACTTGCTGCAGTAAACAAAAAGCGCTTTGAAGAACTTTCAAAGAAGGCGCTGAAGGACGGCAAACTTGATCCGGCAGAAGTAAAGGAAGGCAGCGAGCATTTGTTTTATAAAATGCTGACTGATGAAAGATTTGACGAAGCTGAAAAGCTTCTTGAAATGCTTTCCAAAAAAGACGTAGTAAAAGGCACGGGAGGCGACGGCTCATATGGTAATCTTACCGACGATGCAGCTTACGCCCAGGCAATAAAGGACTATGCAGTAAAAAACAAATGCACAGTGCTTCAGGCCGACGAGATTTTAAGGGTTGAAAAAGCTAAGGTTTTAGCAGCCCAGAAACAGGAGGGTAAATAATGGGAGCGTTAATCGGAGAACCAATTACGACACCCGTTTATTCAGTTGACGACCTGTCATCTTATGAATGGGTTGGAGTAAAGATTGACACATCTGACTACGCAGAAAACAAGAAGTATGTTCAGTTATGCGGAGCCGGTGAAGTTCCAATGGGTTTCATTATGAAAGGTGAAATAGCAGGCTCGCCTATGCGCATGGTTCCTTTAACAAACCAGCCTACGAAAGCAATTGCAAGTGCGGCAATATCAGTTGATGACACTTGCGAAATGGCAGCAAATGGACAGGTAGTTACAACTACATCAGACGGCGACAGGATATTTTTTATTGCTCTTGAAGCCGCAACAGACGTCGACGATATAATTACGGGTTACACCTGTAATTTTTATCGTGGCGCTTAAGGAAGGGGTGGGAAAACATGAATAACATCACATTACAGCCAGAACCGACACTGACAACTCTTGCCGAAGGCATAGTCCCTAAAGGCTTTATCGCCAGGGAAGTATTGACACCTGTTACCAGCGATACCATAACAGGATATTTCGGAAGGGCAGATTCAAGGTCAATAAGGATCATAAACACGATACAGAAAGGCGAAGGCCGTAACATCATGACGGTAAAATGGGACAGGAACAAACATTACGAAGTTGAGAACCATGAACTTGAAGTGCCTATTACCGCCGGCGAAGCCGAAAGGCTTGGTGGCTGGGATTCTGCGAAAAGGAAAATTAACGGGCAAATTTCAGTTGCCCTGCAGCTTTCCGAAGAGTTTGGACTTTCAAACACAATGACAAGTACGGACAACATTACCAATAACGATGCGCTTGCAGGGGGCGACCAGTGGGATCAGTCGACTTCTGATTTTCTTCACAACGTAAAGACTGCAAAAGATTCTGTTGCAAACAAAACAGGCATGGAATGCAATTCCATGATAATTGGAAGGCCTGTATTCGGAGCGCTTCAGACACACCCACAGATTTATTCAATTCTGGGTGCGTCCTACAAAGGCCCGTTTGGGCTTTTGAAGGAAGAACAGATTGCAGTTGCTGCAGGCGTAGACAGATGCCTCGTTGGAAGGGCAAACTACAACTCAGCAAAAGAAGGACAGACAGCCGACTTGACATGGCTCTGGGGAAGGAATGCGATTTTTTATTATGCATCCCCGACCGAAACAGTTGAGATTGACCCGGGCTTAGGCGCGCGGATTACGTCGCCTGCCAATATTCCTTTGGTGAATGTTGGAACGTATACATTGCCTGGCATGAATCCCAGCTTGTATCAGATTTTGAAACAGGAAGGCGGTTACGCTTACCAGCTAATTACTACTGACGCAGCTTATCTGTGGCAGACAGTAGTTTCAGCGTAATTCAAATAAAGGGGTGGGGGTAAAACCTCGCCCCAACAAAAAGGAGGATTGAAATGTCAGAAGAAAAAACTTATTCAGAAAGACTTAAGGACTGTGCGACTACACATGAAGTGAAGTTGGAAGAGAACGAAAAGGACAAAAGCATTGTTAAAAAACTGGAAAAGAAAAGGAACGAACAACTTGAAGCTTTGTTTCTTGTTGAAGCTAATAAAGACAAGGTGAAAAAGCCGTTGATTGCATCCTTTGAAAACATGATGAAAGTTTTAGAGGAAGCAAAAATTGAAACGCTGGGAACTCTTATAATTCCTGATAAACCTGCTGAAGTGCCAAAAGCACCTGAGCAGAATACGCAGGCTGGCCCTGAAGCTAACGCTCAGAATACGCAGAACAAACCGGCTGTCAAGGGTACGCTTAAAAGGAATGTAACCTTCAACAAAAAGTCATACAAGGCCGGCGACAAACCGCCTAAAGAACTTGTTGACTGGGTAGAAAAAAGCAACGAAAAGAACGAAGACTTTTTAAACTAAGGGAGGGCTGAAATGGCTGAAGGAACTTATCATTCAACAGCAGAGGTTATTTCTAAATTCAAAAAGCTTTCAGTGGGTGCGGCAACACCTATTACCACATCCGAAATGCAGGAAGAAATGGGCAGAACAGAAGCTTATATCTATGGAAAAATTGACCCTTTCTATGATATGACTTTAATTACTGACGCCGATACGCCGAAAAGCTGGCAAATTGTAAAAATGATTTGTGTTTATTATACCGCAGGAGTAATAAAAGAAATTCTGCGAAAAAATGGAATTGAAGCACCGCTGGCAGATGAAACAGACAAAGCGCAAACCATGATTCAAAGAGCCGAAAAACTGCTTACGGGAATTGCAATGTTCGTAACTAAGGGCAATGTTATAGGCGCAGTTTCTTTACCTGACGCAACTGCCAGGGCATTGTCAACTAAAAGCGCAGCAACAGGGCAGGGAGATTCTACCCCTGAGTTTAAAAAAGACAAAATTCAATGGTGACATATGGCAAACACTGACCCGCGCAAGCATAGAATTATAGGCGAGAAAGAACTTAACCGCAACTTAAAGGAACTAAACAGGGTATTGGATGACATGACCCCACAGCTTACGTCTGTTGCTGATTCATGGCTTTTAATGAATAAGGAATTATTCAGGCTTAAAGGCAAGGGCAAATATACAGATTATAAAGGGGATAGAAAAAACGGCATGACAGCTTATATGCGCTGGAAAACACAAAACGCAATTCAACGCTCCCCATATCCAATGTTAAAGGCTAAGAACGGCAGAATTGAAGACGGGCTTACCGATAAGCATTCAATACATACCGTCAGAATTATAAGCAAGCATAATTTAATAATGGGAATTAAGAATGTATCAGGTGCTTTATTTCATCAAAAAGGCGGGGAGATAATACCGCAAAGAACAGTTGTTTTTAATAAACCTAAACATGGCGAAAGGTATTACAGACAGAACAGAAGGTTTAATAATGTAATTACAGAAAGTCTTAAGCGTAGAATTGGCGGAATAGGGAGGCCTGCATAATGCCGACTACTCATTATTACGATATTGAAGACATAATTGATGAAACCATTGACCATTTGAATGACGGCACAGACGGTATAAACGCAAAGATAACTGCTGTCAATGCGCAGAAGGCGTCTATTGATACCGCGCGCGGGCGCGCGGTAATGGTTATGGAACAATTTAAAAATACCGCTAATGTTGCAACGCTTACTGAAAATGAAAATTTGTTTTTTTTCATGATGGATATTGAAGAAGAAATGGTAAACAACGACCCATATATGATTATTTCAATGCCTACATGGGGAAGCGATAATCAGGGCGGTAATGTAACTGAGATTGTATATCAAATAGTTGTGGAAGATGCATCGGACGGCACAGACCCTAAGCGTAAACTACTCCGATATTTAAGATGCTTAAGGGAAGTGCTTGAAGATTATCTTGCAGTAAGCGACAAGCTGAATGGCGCAAGGCTTCATCTGGTTGCCCCGAATATAAATGACGTGTTCTTTGAGAACACAAGTAAGTCATATTATTATTCAGGGTGGCGGCTAGAATTTGACTACGCTTAAGCGCTAAGAAGGAGGATTTTTATGACAAGAAGAAAAAAGGAAAAAGAAGGCACAGAAGAACCACCTGAGCCGGGCGCACAGCCTGAGCCGGAAAGAGAAGAGAAACAGCCTGAAAGTGATAAGGTTTTTATTATACCCTTAAAGAACTTTCGCATTAAACAAAGTAATTCAGATTTTACTGTTGATATTACTTTGATTGAAGGGGAAGAAATAGAAGTTCCTAAAAGGTATTTGCAAAACCTTAAAACGGAAGGTGTTATTTCTAAAGAGGAGGTGTAAGAGTAATGGCAAAAGATAAAAGAGTTTATGCTTTTGGAGTACACGGAATAACCGTATGTGATTATTTTACAGGTGTTCCGGTTAAAGAATTTGATGTAATAGGCGACCTTTCAATTCCTGTATCGGCGGAAGTCGAGGATTTAATGGGCGGATCGCATATCTGGCCCGTTGCAGGTGAGCCGAAAACATTAAGCGCAGAAGGTACAGTTGAACTAAGGGAGTTTTCCGAACATCTTGCGGAATATCTTGTTGCGGGCGTTGGCGCGGCTACGGCTGCGGAAAGCACGGGAAGCATTACAGCACTGACAAACCTGAAAGGGACGTCAGTTGCTGACGCAGAAACAGGGCTTGTACTTCAGCCTACAATTACAGCTGACGAAAATGATGAATTAAAAGCCGGGCTGTATATTGTTTTAGCTGAAACCGCAACGGCGGTTGGTATTTACGCAACGTCAACGGTTGACCTGAAAAAAGGAACGGCAGTTGTTCCTACGGATGACACGCTTCTACTTTTAACAGGAGAAACAATTACAACCGACACCGCCAGCGACCTTACGGCACTTGGTACTACGCATACAGGCGGAAGCGGTACAATTGCATTTGTAGTTGGCGACAGTGCATATTATGAAGTTTACCCGCCACATGCCGGTGTTGAAGTAACCACAGTCGGGCAGTCAGCCGCAACCTTTAAAAGGGTTTCGCTTACAATTGCCGCACAGAAAAGAACTACAGGCGAGCTTGGATATATTTATTGTCCCAATGCTTTATGTTTGGGGTGGCCGCTTGAAATGAAGGAAAAAGGCTGGATGAGTGGAGCAGTGCAGATAAAAATTT
>SDBS01004378.1_pt1 | contig 13825 bp, 14 predicted proteins | sample 2277091 | NCBI WGS metagenome assembly SDBS01 (sample SAMN10404972, study PRJNA504765) | marine sediment metagenome | isolation source: marine sediment core GS10_PC15, 163 cmbsf | place: Arctic Ocean: Southern Knipovich Ridge | collected 2010
CGGATCAAGATAAAGAGGTATATCCTCATCTAAAAACGGAATGGCGAAGTCAACTTGCTCCTGTGTGAATGGTAAATTATGAAAATCATTTAATCTCGGTCTTACAATCATAGGTTTACCTTTGTCACCTTTATTTGGTTATATCTCTTTTGTGCTAAATGGTCATTTTAACTTAAACAAAAATCCAAGACTTCTATGTTAATGGCCCTTTAATTTGTTTATCAAAAAAATGGTTCTGTCAAACCTGAGTCCGAATTCACAACTTGGTAAATTGCACCATCGTGATTATAGTCTCAGCTATTAAATTATTGGAGAATTATCGCATGGACTGCCCGCATTGCCAATCAAAAAGCATTCGAGAAATAAAAAGAAAACAGCCTTAGAATACAAACAATATCAATGCTCTAAGTATCACAGACAATATAATGAGCGCACAGTAACTAAATTGAATTTTATTGAATATCCCACAGAAGTAGTTATGATCGCGGTACACAATTATTTCCGATTCAAAGTAAGCCTTGATGATGTTGTGGAGTTAATATTAATGCAAGGATTTCATTTGAGCCACCAAACGGTTCACAATTGGGTTCAAATATTTGGTGTTGAACTGGGTATAAAATTACGAGAACACCGCAAAGGAAAGGTCGGAAAGAAATGGCATGTTGATCCAACATATATAAAAGTTGAAGGTTATTGGTATTATCTTTATCGAGCGATTGATAAGGAAGGGAACTTGGTCGATGTTTATCTAAGCGATATTCGAGACCAAACAGCCGCTGAAACTTTCTTCAGGCAAGCCCAAAAAACAACAGATGTAGTGTCGGAACAAATTACAACAGACAAAGAACCGGCTCTTTATCCAGCAGTTAAAAATGTGTTTGGTTGCCAAACATATCATCGCGATAGCAGGTATAAGAACAACATCATCGAACAAGATCACCGTAGCATTAAATCACGATACAAGGTAATGAAAGGCTTCAAAAACATTTTCTGCGCTTTAATATTTTGTACGGGATTTGAAGAAATACGACAATTTTTCTGTATGAAAAATAAAACACGAGCTGAGCGTCGCAGGGTAATTGTATCCAAAATTAATGATTTTAATAACTTACTCATGCCGGCATAAAGAGCTAAAACAAAATGATCTAAGACAATGAAACTTTGGACTCAGCTTTGACAAAACGATTTTTTGTACAATCAGGCATATAATAATTGTTTTATTCACTCTTTAAGATATAGTTAGCAGATCTTCTCAGAAGCTTGTTTTTATTTGATTTTTTGATACGCCCAGCTTCATTAATTATTGAAAATATGGCTTTTGAAATGATACTTTTTATTGATTAGTTGGAGACTTTAAATTGGAAATTGAAACCATAAAAAATTGGGAAGGCTTTCAAAATAGTATAAATAAGATGCTTCAGGAAAAATGGTTGTTTAGAGGTCATGAAAATTCTAAATTTCCTTTAAACTCAACTTTATACAGAGCGCGTGGTGATATGGAATATTGCGAATACGTTCAATTAATTAATAACGTGTTGCCTAGATTAAATGCCTTTAGCTCTGCTGAAAACCGTGTTCATCTCTATAAACCTAATACTGTGAGTCAGAACCCATATTTTTTATTTGGTAATGGTGATGAAAACAAAATGATTGATAATCTTAAAACTCTTGTATATCTTCGTCATCATGGTTTTCCTTCACCTTTATTAGATTGGACAAGGTCACCATATATTGCAGTTTATTTTGCCTTTAGTGGTTTTTTACTGTCTAAAGAAAATAGAGATGATAGTGCAAAAGAAGCCGCAATTTACTGCTTAAAACACATTGATAATAATCCTGGATTATGGACGGAAGCTATCAATATTCATTCCATAGGGCATGAAATTCCTGTGTGCACAAAAAGACATTTCTTACAACAAACAGAATATACTTATGCTGTAAAATCAACAAAAGGCCAAATATTTTTTAGCTCCTATAAAAATGCAGATAATATAAATCAAGATTTTGTGTTAAGAAAACTCTTACTACCAGTAAATTTGCTAAATGACTTTTTTATGAATCTGAATCGTATGAATATTAATGCTTACTCTTTATTTAACTCAGAAGATAGCTTAGTTAAAAATATATATGAAGAAATTTTTGTTAACAACGTTTGCTAACGTGATTAGAAATTTTGACCGGCAAAGCTAATTGTCGTCTAATACATTAGAGGTTTCTTAACATAACGAACGAAACTTTAGACCCTCTTTTGGAGTTAGACCCAGTAAGCCAGCCTCAGCAATGCGGTTGGCTCGACAACAATGCTAGATATCTTTTTTTTCTTTTAAATTAAGGAAAAAACCACCACATCTAACCTCTTCTACATTGCCTTTTTGCGGAACAACATAAAGCCATTCCCGACATTTAAGATCTTTGAATTGATCAAGAAGTTCAAAAAAAGCATCTTTTACCAGTGAAAATTCATCAGGAGTGAAATTAGCCCACTCATTATAATGAACTAATGGATTTAACGCCCACTGCTCCATTTGTGATATTTTGATAGCATCAATTAGCTTTTCTTCTATGCTTGTAATTTTAACTAGAGCATCCTTCTGTCCCCGTGTATGAGCGGCAGCTCTGGCTTTTTTAAGAAGCTCTGGCTTTGTTTCCTAGCTCAACAACCGATCAATATTTGGCTAGTTCTTGATGAAAATCATCTTGTTATAAAACCAATCCTTGAGTTTCTTCGTTATCAAAAAAATCTACGAGCAGAGATTGAAGAACATAGAGCAAACTATGTTAACTCATCATTAAACAAAACTTATTTAGAGAAAAGATTAGTAAAAAAGGATTTGATTATAAGCAAGTTATCACAGCGTATATATTTGCTCGAGGCTGAAAATAAGACACTGAAGGATCAGTTGGAAGTTTTATATGGTAAATTTTACTTGTCTGAAGGAATGAGAAACGTGAATTAGTTGGCAACCTCAGAGATTAACTGTCGTCAATAGACTGTTGTTTTGCCTCTATTTTGAGATATTTTTGGCTGGCTTTTTGATATCTAGTTAGAGTATACTTAAAACCAGTTAATTTTGTCGTTGCTATCATTTAATATGATTGCGGCGAGCCATTGGATCTAGCTTTTAAGAAAATCAAAGTAATATGAATATAACATCAACAGTTAATCAAGTAAAAATAAACCCCATTTCATATTGTGCGATACCTATAAAAATGATATTACAGGAAACTGATTTTTGTGGAGCACATGGGACAGCATTTATTTATGAGCAAAACGACGCGCTTTATTTAATTACAAATTGGCACAATGTTTCTGGTATTAACCCTATTACTAGCAATCCCATGTTAGAAGAAACCGCATTCAGACCAGATGCTATTAGAGTTCGCATGCAGATTGATCCTAAACATACTGAGTATGAGAGCATTAAATGGAGAAATATTGATATAAAGCTATACGATGAAGATGGTAATCCTCTCTGGTTTATAAGTACTAAATACAGACATAATGTTGATGTTATTGCCATAGAGCTAAAAGAACTTCCTCAAGATATACGTGTTGCAGCAATAAATAATATAGGTTTCGACAATATTAAATATGAAATAGCAGATGATATTTTTGTGTTAGGCTTTCCTTTAAAACCTGAGAAATTAGGCTTCCCCATTTGGAAAAGAGGATCTATTGCGTCTGAGCCGGACTTGAATTACTTGAGGCTGCCGCTAATTATGATCGACACCTCAACGTACAAAGGGATGTCAGGTTCTCCTGTTATTTTTAAAAGAACTGGAATTCATAATTTGGATGGAAATGGAGGGGTAGTAGACGAAACAATTATTGGCGAGATCTGTAATTTTATTGGCATATACTCAGGCCGTCTATTTTGTGGTGAAAAGATCTCAAAGGAATTACCACTAGCCAATCTCGGCTTGGTTTGGAAGAAACATATCATCAATGAAATAATAAATGATGCAGCAAAAGATAAAATCAATACTTTTGATGAAGAAAATACATTGCTAATACCACTTAAATAAAAGTACTATAAGGGCTATATCTGTGTTCCTTGGCAACATGCCTACTTCCAAGAGCACTAATTAGCGATGTTTACATGGCAACAGTATAGTTAATCTATCTTATCGGAACTAACTTCCTAACCGTTCAGAACGTAATATTCAGAAAAGAACCTCGTGCGAAATATCATCACTTTAATTTCCGTATTTAACGTCTAATAGTTTTTTGATTGGAAATCTGGACAGTCCATGTGATAATTCTCCAATAAATTAAGGGCGCAAGAAAACAAGCATCAATGATCCGCGAATTCAAACAGCTATGCGCATGCATAAGGATCATGGGATGACCATAGATAAAATATGCAAAATGCTAAAGATTTCAAAGGCTACTTTTTATCGTTACATTAACCTACCCGGGAGTTAGGAATGCTAGATAAGTTGAAAAAAATCATAAAAGACTATGCTCCACTCTGTCAGAACCCAGATTTAAAACTTCTAGATTTTGAAAAACTGATTGACCTAAATAAATTAAAAAAGAGTGATAAAAACGCACAAAAACTTACGGTCAAAATGGAGAGGCTTGTAAAAAAAATCACCAACCTCGAGCAGATAGATATAATTTCTAGTTTATATGATACATATTCGGAGGCAATTACATATTTACAGATTAAAAATAAGTTCAGCAAGATAGAATACCTGGAATCAAAAGGCTCAAGTCAGCCAAGCTTACCGGACTTTAAATGCCTTCTTATCGACTCTAGCCACTCAAAAGGCATTCCTTTTTATATAGAAGTAAAAACACCTAATATAAAAGAATCTAAGAAAAGTAGTCATAAGCAACTTCGGAAACAGGAAATCATGGAAACAGCACTAAATAATAATGCAGAACTGGACGCTGCATTCAAAAAAGCAAAACAAAAAAATAAAGGGCAATTTGTTTGTGTTGCTCATGTGCATCCTACACCAGATCCTTTAAGTCCTACTCGTCAAGACGAACTAAAGTATAGCGGGAAAATAAACAGAACTATTGAGATATGTAATGAGATGATAAAAAACTCACAATTCGTTCGGGACGAATTAAATTTTATGCTATTTAATTTGACCAGGATAGAAAAGAGCGTTGGGTACATAAGTGATGATGATTTAGTGCCTAATATTATCAACCCTCATTTTGATAGGTATCCAAAAATAGACAGTGGATTTTTGTGGCATGTGGCATTTGGTCATAAGGGTTATCCTATCTGGGGTGGAACTTATGGTTCTCCCTTAGAGGGGCACTTGGAAATAGATGGAATTCTAGTACAGCACCCTGAGTATGCAGGAATAATTTTCCTGGCAGGAGGTAAAGAATTTTATGGATTCTACAACGCGTCTTACATATGTAATGCCTTCAACTCTAACCACTCAGAATCAATCTTAACAGCAATTACTGGCGGTAAGATTAATAATGATCTTAACAATTATGGCTACCTATATATTACCGATGCGGTAAAAAAAATAAATGCAACAGATCAAAGTAGATAGAAACAGATTTCTTAGAGTAACGCGCATGGAAAATATGAGCAATAAATTTACTCCGATATTTAAGCCAACAGATTGGTGTTCTATAAACAAGGTTGCACTGCCATTGTTAAGTAAGACATTTAGCGGCTTCTGTCCAGGTGGTACTGCGGTTATGATTTCACAATATTTGGCAATAACAGCACGTCATGTGGTAGATGCATATTTCAAAAACTCTGAAGGGACGTTAATTCCTCAAGCAGAAGAAGATCAGCACTTAGTTACAAATCACCTCATTCAGGCGGCACAAATTTTAGAAAATGGCGAAGTAGGCGCGTTATGGAACATAGAAAAATGGTGGCCTTCTAATCACACAGATATCGCATTTTTATTTCTTACACCTGGGAATCAAGCGGCTCTTGATTACAAGGGACATCCTCTATCTATGAATCTTTTGCCACCTTGTGTTGGGAAAATCGTGCATGGATTTGGCTATCATTCAGCTAAAATTCGGAACGAGGCAGATAACACAACGAACTGGAAAACTAATCCAACAACCATATCCGGCATAGTTGAAGAAATATATGAAAAGAAGAGAGATTCTATTAACACAACGAACTGGAAAACTAATCCAACAACCATATCCGGCATAGTTGAAGAAATATATGAAAAGAAGAGAGATTCTATGCTTAATTGGCCAAGTTTTAGAATACATGCAAAGGTTGAAAATGATATGAGTGGAGGTCCAATTTTCAATAAACATGGTGAATTGTGCGGACTCATTTGCTCTGGAACTAATGTTCCAGAAGGAGAGGAATCCATTGCCTATGTGACTACACTTTGGCCAATGATGGGTACACAACTTGATATAGACCGAGATGGACACCCAAAGCACACAAAATATCGTGTATTAGAACTTGCGCGAGACAACATATTAAAAGCTAAACATTGGGATGACATTTGTTTACATAAAAATGATAACGGTGGAATAGATGTGCTGCTCAACCGAAGTTTGTAATTGCTAAACTTTAATCGACAATCAATATAGATGCTTTCTGTACGGATGATTGTTAAACCCCAAATTCACTTTGGCAAATAATCTAACTTTGAAACTGGCGTTTCAGAGATAGCAACATTTTTCATATTTTTTACCACTGCCACAGGGACAGAAATCATTTCTTCCAATTTTTTCTCTGTTTGCCCGAACTTTAGCTGTGCGCTGTTGCCTTAGACTATTTGCTTGAATCTGAAGTAATTGTGATTCACTATCAGTGATATTACCTAGATCAACATTACACCAAAATACATCAGTTAATTTTCCTTCTTCGGAATACACTAACTCTAACAATAGCCTATTATGGTCTCCGCTAATAAGCATTTCTGGTTTAACACACTGAACTGCAAAAGCATGATTACGAGGTAAAACGCGATGTTGCCAACAAAAAATCGTTATGTTTTTTTGCGACTCATAAATAGTAAACAGGATGACTGTATGGCGCATTTCTTGTTTTGCGAGCACATTATCTATACTAGAAACAAGCTTGTTGCGCCATTCCGCACCGTAATCAAGAAAGTAATTAGCAATTTTCGATCTTCCATGTTTTTTTGAAAAATTAAGAACATCAATAATTTCATTTAAACGATCTGGTAAGTTTTGTTTTATTAAACATAGCAAATCAGGGTCTAATTGCTTACTATAAAAAAACTTATCTATGTCTTCATGATACCCACCAAAGAAGATTCGATCACTATTGGTTTCTGCTAGCATATTTTTTTCATACATGATGTAATCATTATGTTTAATATACAAACCAAGATGATCTCGCTCATCATCCAGCCTTAATGTATTGCTTGCACAAGCTTTAATACGTTGCTCAACAAAGTGTAGGAAAATTAATGGATTAGAAAAAATATCGGCATAAACCATTAAATCATCTATAGAAATAGACCATACCGGATACGCGCCAATATCTATCCCTATATTTGTTAGGTGATTAGTTTGAGCTGCCAATTCAGTAAAATGATCCAATGTAATTGCACAAATAACTATATGTTTAAAATCTTTTTTAGATAACTGTGTTATCAGATTGTGTTTCTCATCAAATATTTCAATGTTACTGTCACTATTTAAATATTCAATAAAGCGTATTCCTTGCGTATAGGGTTTCCATATAAGATTTTTAATTGACTCCATATATGCAGGAAAATCAGTGGCGGGTGATGTATAAGTAAAAGATCCCGCTCTTGATTCGATGACAAACAAATATCCATCATACAATAATAATCCATCAGTTTCGCACCATTCTTTTTTCTTGGACTGTTTGTTCGGATGCCATTTATAATAAATATTACGGTAAACTTTTGCGTCAACTAATATTGTTTCTAGATATTTGAAAGGGAGTTCTTCTGATATTGTTTTTTGTCGCTCATTCCATATATTAAGATACTCTGGTTTTAGTCTACAGATTGTCTTTTGCAAAACCCTATAAAGGTTGTCTAATAACGAAGTCAACTCAAAGCAATAATAGTGCCCATTAATTTTAATGAATGGGCGTTTAAATGATGGCCAAACACGCAAAGGCCAGCCCTTGAATATTCCATCGGCGAAAAACTCCTTATCTTGGCCTGGTTCCCAAGATAATTCATCAAGAAGAATTTTAGGTAAGGACGTAATTTTCTCAATATCACAAAGATCTGTGCCAAATAGCTTCTCGAATATATTCGAAAATTCTTCCTTCAATTCATTGTCTTTAAGTGTATTGATCACCTTTTGTTTATCTATAGCAGATGATTTATGATCAAGTATATCTGGGGCTTTATTCTCAATAAATTTTTTCATGTCAACTAATGCATTACCAAGGCCTCTCTGAAAGTTATCTTGTATTTTTAATATTTGCTCAATAAGCTGTATAGCAGTTATGCTAAACAATTCATATAACACGTCAGAATGAGATAATAATAAATCTTTAAAGTATCGCTCTTGGTGACAATTATAACGTTGCATTCTTACATTGCACCAACACATTTGAGCCACATAATAAAATTCATCAAAACCATCATCATAATTCAAGTTATTTTTTTTATCATAAGCGGTTCTACATATGTGGTATTCTGTATTAAGTATAGTAAATAATTTATCTACTAGGTCATGTAATCTATTCCAAATATCTTCTGATATTTCGGTGTTGAGTGGGCATTCTGATTTAACTGATGAAATTACACTTTGCAAGTAATCAACCATTCTAAAAGAATGCGTTTGATCAAATTTAACTTCACTTTCTGATTCAATTCCAATATGATGAATCATCATTTCTTTAGATGCTTTATTTAATAACTGCTTGGGTGGTAGTGTCTTAACAATATTCGCTATTTTGATAACAATATTATCAATTTCAGAAACAACCTTTGGATATCTTTCGGCAAGTTCTTGTTGTGTTTTTTTCTGTTGGTGCTCATGCGTACTATCCATGCACTAATTCCTATATTCTAATTTAATTTATTTATGTCTTGTAAGACAGCTCTTTTCTATTTGCAGTCTATATTACCTTATAATTTTTCTTAAATTGCCGATGCCAAACTAATTCCTGAAAACGAGAAACAGCATTCTTATATGAAAAACAACATTCATTTTTAATTTGTCCCAAGCGTGAATTAATCCGGCCATTTGCTTTTGTAATCACCCAATCGCCGAACAAGTCTTTATCCAAGACAAGTGTATAATAACGTGTCCCTTTCTCAAATCGCAGATATTGTCCTCTCGAAGACAGCTTACTCATATTTAAAACCCATCTTTTCCAATAACCCATCAAGGATATCAACGTTGCTCCAATCAATTTCGAGTTTACCTCTTACTCCATCCCAGTCAATTGTCACTTTCGAACCAAGATGATCAGATAGTCTTGTTTCAACGGACTTTAAATTTGGATCTTTGCTTTGATATGCTTTTGGCGTGTCTTTTTGAGCACTCTTGGCCTCTTGTTCTAATTTTCGAATTGACCAGCCTCGTGAGACGCAAAGATGCCCTAATCCACATTGAATCTCTTTTGGTAGTCCAGCTAAAATTTTACCATGGCCTTCTGATATTTTACCTTCTCTTAAATAGTCTTGAATTTTATGATCAAGCTTTAATAAACGTAATGAATTGGTAATTTTTGTGCGCGACTTCCCTACTTCATAAGCGACTTCTTCGTGCATATAACCAAACTCATCAATTAAACGTTGGTAGCCTTGAGCTTCTTCGATTGGGTTTAAGTTTTCCCGCTGAATATTTTCAATGATCGTAATTGCTGCAGCGGCTTCATCATTTAAGTCTCTGACTTCGCATCGAATTGTATCGTGACCTGCAAGCTGGCAGGCACGCCATCGTCTTTCGCCAGCAATAATTTCGTAATGATTATTTGTAATTTCTCTCACAACCACAGGTTCAATCAAACCGTGTTCTTTAATTGAATTGGCCAACTCTTGTAATGACGTTTCATCAAAATATCGGCGCGGCTGAAACCGCCCTCTTTCGAGATATTCAATCGGTATGTTTTTTTGTTCAATTTTTTGTTCGATCGTTTTTGACATTTATCTCACCCTCAATTTTAATTTCATCATATCATCATGCCTGGCCTTATCGAGTGAGTGTTGATAATAAGCTGTCATCTCAAGGCTTGAATGACCTAGGTTTTCTTGCTTTATCTGTAATTTAGAAAACGGAAAAAAATACTTTTTATTTCCTCAAAAAACACAAGAAACAAAAAATCATTCAAAATAACCGTGAAAATGTGGCAAAAAAACGAATTATTTTTATTAAGATTTTCTATTCTCATAAGAGCAGTCGCTTTAAGAGATAATTTCACCAAAAGCAAACCCCATAGAAAATAAACTCATGAGTGCGGTTTAGTCCAAACCGTCTTTTTTACAATGCAATCAAGTCTTGCGCCATCCATTGAAAAACCATTTTGCATTGCAAAAAAGACGCCATTCATTCCTGTTGGTCATTACACAGCTGATGGTGCGTATGATGAAAATCCAGTTTATAAAACCTTATCAAAGAAGTCTCCAAAAACCGACATTGTTATTCCTCCGAGAAAAGATGCGGTGTATCATGACGACAATCACGAGAAACGCAATCAGAATATTTTTGAAATTGCATTTGGTTCTGGCGGCCGAATGGGATGGCAACGGCGGCGACACTATGAGCAAAAAAATTATTCTGAATTGGCCATACAGCGTTACAAGCGCATATTGGGCAATCAAATGCAATCAAGAAAAATGGAACGACAAAAACAAGAAGCACTCATCAGCTGTGGCGTCCTAAATAAAATGACTAGCCTTGGCATGCCTGAAAGTTATAGAATGTGAAAAATCAATAAAATACTAGAGATCAGAGGTTAAGAAACAATGCCGGCATGCCTATAAAATTACTCTAAATACCAAGCGTCGTGGAAATCTGTAATCAACCCCAAATAACTTCTTGGAATAGGCCGTCTGTTTCTCAAATGTTTGCGCACAGAAAACATTGTTGACAATATAAATGAATTTTAATATGATGCTGATTGGGCAGACGTTTTGTCTGTTTTGTAAAGCTATTCTCCTAAGTAAGAAGGCTCAAGCTAGACTTTTGGTCATAAATAATGACCCGCCCAATAGGGCTTTTGCGTTGGAATAGCGTGATCAATAACACGAATACATTGAAGCATGTTTGCTTATTGTAGCATTATTTGGATGATCGTAATAAGTAATATGACGTTGCTGGTTTCGGCATTTGTAATAGAAACAATAAAAAGACATGGAAAGTATATTTTGGTTATTGAAGCGTTATTTGGATGATTGTGATGAGCAATTTGACGTTGCTGGTCGCGGTTTTTAGTGATGACTTACCCTGGTTATCCACTTCGGCTTGTGCTACACAGCAGGGCACTTAATCTTGAGTGGCCCGATTTATATGAGGAGAATTTAGTATGATAAATACTGAAAAATCCCTAGCGTTGTTACGACAACTTCGGGATAGCTTAGAAAATAACCAGGGTATAACGGCTGAGGAATGTGAAAAAGCGTTGGCCACGCTTGATCATGCAATTGAAGCGCTAGACTGTAGCCGAGCTACAGGAAAATTGATGAAAACCGATAAGTTACTAGTACTACTCGGAAAAGTCTTTAAAGTGCTTCCCAGTATAATTGATTTAATCAATAAACACTGGCATTGACTCAGTCGTATCACTTAAAGCATTATTTGAGGAATAAAACAATGGAACTCGGATTTGCTATTAAAAAGTGTCGCCAATTAAGACATATTACATTAGATACTTTGGCTGCTCGTACAAACTTATCCAAGTCATACCTTTCTCTTGTTGAAAATAGTAAGCGTGAGCTATCTATAAAAAATTTAGAAAAAGTTAGTAATGTTTTAAATATACCTATTCACGTAATTTTATATCTTGGTACAGAAAAAAGAAAAATAAATGAAATGACTCCTCAATTAAAAGATGCATTCGATAAATTAATATACGAGCTTATTAAGGGTGAATAAATCTTATTATCCATCTGGAAAAATTAAAACACTGGATGAGCTTTCACAAATGTTGGGCATTAAGGTCTCTAAGTTGCTTAGCATTGCCAACAGGTCACAGAGTTATTACAAACCAAACCCCCAACTTAAAAAAGATAATAGCTTGCGTATAACCTATTCTGTGAAAGAACCATTAAAATACATACAATCGAAGATTAAACGTCGAATTCTTGATCGGGTTTGTTTTGCAGAATATTTATTTGCCGGTATACCAAAGAAACAAGGCGTTAAAGAAAACGCCGCTTATCATTGTAGACAGGGAAAACCTCTTCTCTTAATTAAGATAGATATAAAACAGTTTTATCCATCAATCACTGAAAATCATGTTTTTAATATATGGCATGAGTTTTTTAAATTTCCAAAAGAGGTTTCCATGTTGTTAACACGACTAACAACGGAATTTAATCAACTTCCTCAGGGCGTTAGTACGAGCAGTCATCTTTCAAACTTAATATTTTGTCCAAGTGAACATCGACTTGTTCGTTTGCTTTCAGAAACAGGTGCTACGTATACGCGGTACGCAGATGATATTGATATCACTTTACATGATTCATATGAAAAAATTTCTTTAGAAAAAATTATAAGTGCAGTGATTGGTTTTTTAGGCAATTATGGCTTTAAATGTCATCGGGGGAAATTTGAAATTATTACCAATAGTCAGCGAATGTTAATTAATAATAGTGTGTGTATCAATAATGGATTGCAAAGTGCAAATAAAGAAAAACGGAAAAAATTAAAAAAACGCGTTTGTGAATATATGGAGGCTTATCAAGATAGTCCCGAAAACCCAAGGTTAGTTAAAGAATATCAAAGTATTATGGGTCAAATTTATCATATACTTTCAATATATCCACATGAAGATTGCCGTAAATTACTTAATAAATTAATTTGCAAAAGATAGTATTTTGTTTAAAAAGTAAGCGATCAATCTTTCCCGGTCTAGACAATCATTAACAGGCGTGATTTTCTTTAAATTTCCAAGGCATGAGTGCCTCAAATTGCTCGAGGGTTTCGCAAGTAGGGATTTTTGTTAAGGTATCACGCAGCCAATCGTATGTCCCTAGTGCCAGGCATGACTGGGTAATAAAATTAGCTCAAACATTAATGCCTATCCGGAAAGCGTACCTGATGTTTTTGGCGATGCCTTAACGTAAGCTCCAAGTACTCTAAAGAATAGAGAATCTGGATATTTAGGTACGCTTTTCGGATAGGCATTCAAACATTACCAAATAATTTGCGTGATAGCTGACCAACAGTAGAAAAATTGGAAGCTGAACTTCAAAAAGAAGAATGGACGGTTTTTCAGACTTCTTTAAAAAAATAGAGATAATAGACAAAAATTAATAAAAGTTCAGATTGAACAGATTTGGTGGTTGTGCCGCAAAACCCCATAGTGCAGCACATCTCCGGGTAAAGCCAGTATACCTTCGTAGAGTTGCACCACATCTTGAATTTACCCGATCAAGGTATATTTTTTATTTGCACTCGCAATTCTTTGACAACATCATCCACCTGTGGTCGATCCTCTGCACGCTGCGCCCAACATTGACTAATAAGTTTAGCAATGCCTAATGGCGTGTCATTGGGAATGCTTTCACGCTTTCCAGCCAATACCCACTGAATAATGAAGATGGGTAACATAGTATTACGCCAAGGCATTTCTCTGGTAGCTATTTCCCAAAATACGATCGCCAAACTATAAACATCACATGCTTTCGTAAAGCGTGCGTCTGGCTCAAAAAGCTCGGGCGCCATCCAAGGAAGTGT
>SDBS01004379.1_pt1 | contig 13824 bp, 11 predicted proteins | sample 2277091 | NCBI WGS metagenome assembly SDBS01 (sample SAMN10404972, study PRJNA504765) | marine sediment metagenome | isolation source: marine sediment core GS10_PC15, 163 cmbsf | place: Arctic Ocean: Southern Knipovich Ridge | collected 2010
ATTAAAACTAATTGCATTAATTTGTGTTGTTGCTTTAGTATTATTTGTAGTAATGTTGCTAATGGAAAATCTTGATTTAGGGTTTGCGGCGGCAGGTTTTTCTTTAGTAGGTCTGGGATTAGCGTTATTAGTTCGAAGTTTAAATTTAAATATTCACGACGTAAATGGACTTCAAGACTTTTACAAGCCTAGTACACATTCCATTTTTCTCGACAATTTCTTTGCAGATATTTTATCTAATCATTTAGATCCAGTTACATATCTCAAATGGGATGAATATTTGGCAGGAATTAATGAAATCTTGACACCCGCTTTTATTCAGAAAGTAAAAGAACTAGAAGAAGAAGAATTACCAATAACCTTCGCAATCGAGAAGATCTTATTCTTATATTATTTGAAGTTTCAAGATGTTTTATCAGAGGATCAATTTAGACAGGAATTAAAAGAGGTAATAGATGTAGATTCTGATACTTTTGATATTGATAAAGGCCTGAAACTTGAAGGTGAAAGGTGGTATTTTTCCACAGCGGACATTTATAAACTTTTTAGGTATATTAAAAACTACAATCCTGGGTTCTTTACCATAATAGATAGACTTCAATTAGAACTGGCTGATAATATCCAACGTATATCAAAAGATCCAATCTATATGGACTCTTCAGCACAAGAAGTGGTATTTTTGAATTCGGAATTAAATATAATGATTTTTCTTTATAATAACTCACCAGAAGCAAAAAAATATACTGTTAAAGTAGTTGCACCAGGCTTTGAACCAAAAAATATCAAACTTGATATAGAGGTGGAAGGTCGAGGCTCATTTAATATTCCTGAAAAATCAATTCCTCTAATATCTTCTGAAGGAAGAGATATTGTTGGTGTGTTGTCAAATATGTTAGAAAACGGTGATACTACCTGGTTAACCTTAGAACCGAGGTCAATAGGGGAACAAACGATCCAAATCTTCTTGCTTTCAGAAGATGGAACAATTATAGAGGGAAAAACTCGAGCAGTGAAAGTTTCAAAAGATATGAAAACTAAATTGAAAAAACTTGGCTCGATAGGTTCGCTCCTTGGCGGTTTGGCTGTTCCACTCGGGAGAATTTTGCCTGGAATGCTTGCATAATAATTTTTTTTTTATTTTTTTATCTCAGGATTAAAATTAGTTCATAATAAGGCTTAATAAAATAATGGAACACGAACCTAAAAAAAAAAGTGAATTACGCGTAAATATCTTAGCTCATGATGTAGGAAATGTATTTAATAATATTTTAAGTTCCATAGAATTATGTAAAATATTTTTAAGTGATTCACAGGAGATGGTTAAAGTTTCGGAGCAATTTAATATCATTACTGGGCAGATTGCCCGAGGAACAAAGTTGATGTCAAATGTTCGGGAACTATATCTATTTAATGAAACATCTGTTACAACTAATCCTACAGATTTTTATCCAATATTAATGAAAGCGATAAATTTTATTCAAAGAAATTTTCAGGATAGGGAAAATAATATTAATATAGAATCTTTAGATGAAAATGGCTATGTAAATGCAAATGAATTGATATTAGACATATTTGAAAATATCTTGATAAATTCAATACTTCATAATTTTAATTCTAAAATCACAATTCTTATTAAAATAACAGAAACTCAAAAATCAAATAAGAAGTTTATTAAATTTGAATTTATAGACAATGGAATAGGCATAAGCGATGCGCGAAAAAGAAAAATGTTCGGAGGAGACAATGACAAAGATAAAAACATCAAAGGGATGGGATTTGGATTATCGCTTGTAAAAAGAATCATCGAAAGTTATCAAGGAGAAATATGGATTGAGGATAGAATTAAAGGAGATTATACAAAAGGAGCAAATTTTATAATTCTAATTCCAAAAACAGTGGAAACATAATTTTTAATAATTACTTTTATTCTATGTTGAAATTAAATGATTCCATAATCAATTTAAAAAAAACCTTAGTAAAAACCAAATAATAAAATCAGCTGATCTTTTCGATTTTTTATAAAAAAATCCTTATATTTAATATTATGATCACTTTTTTTTGTTTTAAATTATAAAAAATCATATTTTAAAAACAATTTATTATATTAAACATAAAAAGATATTTTTCTAAAAAAAGAAAAAAATATTTGAGTTAATATAATAATATACCTATTAAAGAATTGAAAGGGTTTTGATTACTATGACTAATACTTCCAACGAAAAAATAGAACAAAAAATTATGGAATCTGGAGAGAGATATAAAAATATACAAGAGATAATTAATATTTTGAATTTCATGGAAGATTTCGTATATATTATAAACCAGCAATATATTATTGAATATGCTAATCCATCGCTTACCAATAAACTTGGAGATTTCCAGAATAAGAAGTGTTATGAGTATTTTGATACCCGGTCAGAAAAATGCCCTGAGTGTAAAATGCCTGAAATTCTTAAGGGAAATACTATTAGATCAGAATGGTTTAGTGATGATCTAAATAGAAATTATGATGTTATTGATTCACCTTTAAAAAATTCTGATGGGTCTATAGCAAAATTGAGTATACTTCGTGATATTACATACCGTAACCAATATGAAAAAACTACAATAGAATCGGAAGAAAAATATCGTAAAGCTTACGCGCAAGCTAATCTCTATAAGGATATTTTTGCTCACGATATTAATAATATACTCCAAAATATACACTCTTCAGTTGAACTTAGCTCTCTGTATTTAAATGATCCTGAAAAACTGCATACCATAAAAGAATTATATGAAATAATAAATGAACAAGTTAATAGAGCGAAAAAGTTAATTAAAAATATTAAAAAAATAACTGAGATCGATGAATCGGAAGTCGAATTAGAAAAAATTGAAGTCAGCCGAGAATTAGATAAGGCAATAGAATTTTTAAAGACCAGTTTTCCCAATAGAAATATAAAAATTCAGGTTAATACGTCTATAAAAAGATTCTATATCTATGCAAATAATCTTTTATTGGATGTATTTGAAAACATCCTAATAAACGCTGTAAGGCATAATGATAAAGCCAATATTAAAATAATTATTGTGATTGATAAAATAGTTGCAGAAGATAAGAAATCTATAAAAATAGAATTCAAAGATAACGGTCTTGGGATTTCAGATTATCGAAAAAAAGGAATATTTGAAAAAGGAACTCGAAAAGACCAAAGAAGTAAGGGGATGGGCCTCGGTTTATCACTTGTTAAGAAAATAGTTGACAGTTTTAAAGGAGATATTTGGGTTGAAGACCGAATTAAAGGGGATTATAAAAAAGGTTGTACTTTTATGCTTTTATTGCCAGAAGCAGAGTAAATGACTCTCTTTCTTTTTTATGTATTATAGCATACTAACCCATTTTAAAGTATTAATATAAACTTTAAAAAGGATATAGACAAATTTGAAATTATGGAATCTTATGATATAGTTATAATTGGAAGTGGTGCGGGATTAAATTTGATGAATACAGGGCTTCAAAGGGGCATGAAAGTAGCTTTAGTCGAGGAGACTAAAATCGGAGGTACGTGTTTAACACGCGGTTGTATTCCCTCGAAGATTTTGGTCCACCCAGCTGATTTAATACGAGAAGCAGAACATGCAAAAAAAGTAGGTTTACATTTTAAACTTGAAAAAATCGATTGGAGCTCGATTGCTAAGCGCATGTGGGAACAAATTGATGAAAGCAAACTAATGGAAAAGAGTATTTCCAATATTCCAAATGTTACATTATATAAGGGTATTGGTGAATTTACAGGAGAGTATGAAATGGAGGTTAAATCAATCAGTGGAAATAAAAGTCTTGGAAAATTTAGTGGTGATCGGTTTGTTCTTGCTTCTGGAGCAAGGCCATTTATTCCAAATATCGAAGGGATCGAAGATGTGGGTTATGTTACTAATCGAAGTTTTTTTGGAGATAAATTTCCTGACCAACCTTGGAAAAGTTTAATTATAATTGGAGGTGGTGTTATAGCTGCCGAATTTGCTCATATCTTTTCTGCTATGGGAACCGAAGTTACAATAGTAGAAATGCTTCCGAGATTAGTTGCGACTGAAGAACCCGAAATTAGTGACTTTCTTGAACAAAATCTCAAAAAGTTTATGACTGTGTTAGTTAATAATAAAGCAATTAGGGCATATGAAAAGAAACAGTTAAAAGTTATGGTCCTTGAAAACACTCAAACTGGTAAACAGATTGAAGTCAGTGCAGAAGAGATTTTCATTGCCGCAGGTAGGAAATCTAATGCCGACTTATTGAAAGTTGAAAAAACCGGTGTTGAAACTGATAGTCGTGGATGGATAAAAACAAATCAATATTTGGAGACAAGTAAAAAGAATATTTGGTGCTTTGGAGATGCTAATGGATTATTTCAATTTCGACATAAAGCTAATTATGAAGCTGAAATTTGCACCACCAATATTTTTGGATCTCCAGAAAACAAAAAATCTGTGGATTACTCCGCTGTACCATGGGCAATTTTCACCTACCCTCAAATAGGTCATGTTGGCATGACTCAAGTGGAAGCAATCGAAAAAGGCTATGAGATTTTTGTCGCAATTAAGCATTATTCTTCTGTTGCGAAAGGAAGTGCAATGGGCTTTGAAAAAGATGACGATGATGATGGTTTTGTAAAATTGATTGTCGATAAAAATTATAGAATCTTAGGAGCACATGTTGTTGGGCCTCATGCGGCAGTTTTAGTTCAACCCTTTGTCTATTTAATGAATTCGGGATATACATGTGACATACCGGAAATATCAGGAGATGAGGACCTTACGAAAGTTCCTAAAGCATGCCCTGAGGCCGGCTCGTTTATGCCAATATATCACTCTATGGTTATTCACCCTTCTCTTAATGAAGTGTCAGGTTGGGCAATTGGATCATTACGACCTGTTAATATTAAAAGTCAACAACACAATCACTAATAAAAAATTCATGTTTTCTGTACTATATCTATCTTATTTAATTTTTTAAATGTAAACAAAATGAGATCTAAGCAAACCAGCATTTAAAATTTTTAAGTAAATATTAACATGACATGGGTTTAAAAAAAGAAAGGATAGCACATTTTTTAATAAAACTTCAAACGATCAATTTTATAGACTTTTAAATTAATATTAAGATTAGATGGTTTTAAAAAAGATTAACATTAGTAAAAGTAGTACCATAGGACAAGTGTTTACCCCTGATTATATAGCAGAATTTATGGTTAAGAATGTTGTTAAATTTATTGAAAATTATAGAAAAAATATTCAAGAACTAAATGTATTGGAGCCATCTGCAGGAAAAGGTATTTTTTTAAAGTCTCTTTTGCAAAATGATTTTTCAAACATTATTGCCTATGAGATGGATATAGCTTTGAATCCGATTCTTTCCAAATCTTTTTCTTCAGTTGAATTTAGATTTGATAATTTTCTAGGTTCAGATATAAATGAGAAATTTGATATAATAATTGGTAATCCCCCATATTTAGGTCAGAATTATAATGCTGAAATTTTTCAGGATTATTTTAAAAAATATCCTATATGCGCTAAATATTTCGTAGGAAATATGGATTTATTCTATTTTTTCATCCATTTGGGGATAGAAAAATTAAATCCTGGTGGAATTCTTTCATTCATAACTACAAACTACTGGATTACTAAATCCCAAAAAACAGGAATAAAATATTTAAAACCACACATTATTGACGAGTGTTTCTTAATCCAATATATAGACTTATTTCAATTAAAAATTTTTGAAGGAGAAAAAGGTCAAAATAATTGTATTTTTGTTCTAAAAAAGAAGAAAGAACAAAATAATATTCGAAAAAAAAATATGAATATAGAAATAATTCGAGTAAATTGTAAAAAAAAATCTAATCGTAAAAATGAGTTATATAACCAATTGATCTTCGAAAAATTAACGAATAATATAGATTCAAGCGAAATTAACAGATTTACCTCAGTATTAACTAATAGAGATTTAATACAAGATGAGAGCTGGAATCTTATTTATCCAAAAGAAGTAAAAGCAATTGTAGGCAAAATTGAAAATTATTGTAAGATTAACGGAAAAATTTCATTTTTAAAGGATTATTTTTTAATTAGAAATGGTTTAATCCTTATAAAAGACTCCATTTTTATCCTGCGTAAGGGAATTAATCTAAAAGTTAAAAATGGTGATTACTTTATTTACATCAACGGAGAATTCATTAAACTCCCTGAAATTGAAAAAACCAGGCTTAAAAAGCTGTATAAAAGTAAATCAATTAAACCATATGAATATGACAAAGAAGATTATACAGGATATGCAATTTATTTTAATAAAAATGAATTTAAGACTCAATCTCTATCTAAACGAAATAACTTACTTGAAATGAAATATCCAATTCTTTCAAAATATTTAAAACAACATGAGAAAGAATTGCGAGAAATCTTAATCAACGCTAAAGAAAATCCAGAAAACTTTTATTTTCCAAGGAGAGGTTCTTTCATTAACAAACTTGAAGAAAATTACAAAGAAGAATTGCTTGATCTTGAACCTCTTTATGAACTAAGTGAAAAAATATTTTTTAAATTTATATCAAAAGAAAACATCTTTAGTTATTCTAATACATCTTATTATGCAACTTCCGATACATATTTCCTGTGGCCACGATTTTCAAATAAAAAAATAGACTATTTATTTATTCTTGCCTATTTAAACTCTAAAATCTTAAATTTTCTATTTAAAGTTAAAAACATATCTATAAAAAGAAGTAAAACTAAGCTTGAACATAGTTTACCTATTCCGATTTTAAAATCTTTCCATTCTGAAAATGAGAAGTTAATAATAAGAGTAATAAAAGCGTTAACTTTTTGTTTAATTAAATTTAATGAACTAGATGATGGAATAATTACAGAAGATTTGCGTGAAAAATTAACTCAAGTCAAAGATAATCTTCGTAAATTGAACAAGAAATTAATTTCTAAGTTCTATTTAGCTTTGGAGAAAAAAGACAGAAATTTCATTGTCATTCTAATAAATAAGCTATTTTTTCAATTGTTCTCTATTGATGAGGATCAAATCGAGTTTTTAATAAAAAAATTTTATTAACTTTAAAGAGATATATTTTTTTGCCCATAAATTTTATTAAATAATAATTCGGGAAGTAAAAATATGCAAATACCATAATTAATAAATTCTCTGAGATTGGTACTCTTTATCGGCATTTTTCTTATCCAGTTTAATAAGTATTAATAATTAATTAAATAAATTTTATATTAATTTAAACTTATTATGAAAATTAAATGAAAGAAGTTTAATCAAAGAATTATTTTTTAAATCTATTAGATTCTTTCATAATTATAAGTCTTATTTTATAAAAACGATAAATTTTTATCTTAGTTTTTTTATCAACTACTAAAAAACAACAAAAATATGTCAAGATGAACTTGTCAAAAAATAAAAATAGGTGAAAAATATGTCGGACGATTTTGACGATATTATTGACGAATTTAAAAAAATGTTAGATTTAGATTCAGATGCTTTTGAAGTGGATTTTTTATTTATACCTGCATCTGATGTTGATTTAGATTTAGATCGTGATAAAAAGAATATCAAAGGTTTTAAGATATCATATCATTTTGAGACAGGAATGGAAAAACCTGAGATAAAAGTTGAAAGCAATGTTGATAAGAATAAAATTCGAGAGTATTTAAAGGATATAGATTTAAGTAAACATCCGAATTTGAAGAAAATAATTAATCCAAAGACTATTAAAGAAATTGATGCAAGTAAGCTTTCTTTAGACTTTAAAAATCAAGAAAATGACTTATACGTTTTAGAACCTTATACAGAGATTATTGATAGAAAAGATTTATCAGAAATTGTATTGGAAATTCCAGGAATGGAAGAGGATAATGTGATAATAGATTTCAGTGGAAAAGGCAGAAAGATAATGTTTACAGCAGAAAATGAGAACCGAAAATATACAAAAAATATATCTTTGCCGTTTAAATCATCTAAAACAGATTATAAATTAGAAGTAAATAATGGCATAGCAATTCTAAAAGTGCATAAATCAGATAAATAATTTATTATTAGAAACTAATAAAAAAACTTGTAAAAAAAGAAGTAAAGAGGAATGAATCATGAGTGGAATAACTCGAGAATTTAAAGGTGAAGGTAGAAAAGTAAGGATAAAAGATGCATATAAGGGAGATGCTGGAAGAGGTAGAATTAGACTAGATCCAGATGTAATCAATGATTTGGATCTTAGAACTGGTGATGTAATTGAAATCTCCCATCCAATGGCTCAAAAAAAAACAGCTGCCTTGTTATACCCTGGAAAATTAGAAGATAAGGGTAATAATGCAATTAGAATAGATTCCTCATTAAGGAGGAATATCGGCGCTTCTTTAGATGACATTGTAAAGATCCGTAAAATTGAAGCGAGTTTAGCAGAAAGAATTACTTTTGCTGGATTAGAAGAATCGGTGATAATACGTAAATCTGAACAACTAGTTAGAATGTTAGAAAATCGCGTTATTACTAAAGGTGATATTTTAAGCTTTAATGCGATGGGACGAAGAATTGATTTTATTGTAATAGATTATGCTCCTAAAGCGGATGCTGTTAGGATTCATTTAGATACAAAAATTACTATTTCAGAAAAAACTCATAAGGAACTTGAAGAATTAGAATCCCGAAGGGTTACTTATGAAGACATTGGAGGATTAGAAGGAGAAATTCAGAAAATACGTGAAATGATTGAATTACCAATACGACATCCTGAATTATTTAAAAGAATAGGCATAGATCCTCCTAAGGGAGTATTACTTCATGGACCTCCTGGAACAGGAAAAACTTTGCTTGCTAGGGCAGTTGCATATGAAACTGAAGCTCATTTCATAACAATAAGTGGTCCCGAAATTATGAGTAAATTTTACGGTCAGAGTGAAGAGAACCTCAGGAAAGTATTTGAAGAAGCTAAAGAAATGTCACCCTCAATAATTTTTATTGATGAATTAGATTCTATAGCTCCTAAAAGAGGTGAAGTTACTGGTGAAGTTGAAAGAAGGGTTGTTGCTCAATTACTTTCATTATTAGATGGTTTAGAGGGGAGAGGTGAAATTATTGTTATTGGAGCAACAAATAGAGTAAATGATATAGATCCTGCTCTTAGGCGACCTGGTAGATTTGACCGAGAAATCGAGATTGGTGTTCCAGATACAGATGGTCGATATGACATTTTGTTGATACATACTCGTGGAATGCCTTTATATGATGATGTTAATCTTCGCTTACTAGCTGAAAAAACTCATGGATTTGTCGGAGCAGACGTGGAAGCTTTAACTAAAGAAGCAGCTATGCTTGCAATAAGAGAATTAATACCAAAAATTAATTTAGACAAACCAATTCCTCCAGAAGTGCTAATGGAGCTTCAGCTTAAAATGGAACATTTTCAAACATCTTTAAATGGTATCGAACCTTCAGCTTTGAGAGAAGTAGTAATTACTCAACCTACTGAAACTTGGGATGATGTTGGAGGTTTAGAAGAAGCAAAACAGCAATTAAAAGAAATTATAGAATGGCCTTTAAAATATCCCGAATTATATGCCTATTTAAATTCAAATCCTCCCAATGGGATCTTACTATTCGGGCCCCCAGGAACGGGGAAAACACTTTTAGCTAAAGCATTAGCTCACGAGAGCGAAATCAACTTTATCTCGGTAAAAGGCCCAGAGTTTTTATCTAAATGGGTTGGTGAAAGTGAAAAGGCAGTAAGAGAGACATTTAGGAAAGCAAGAGGGGCATCTCCATGTATTATTTTTTTCGATGAAATTGATGCTATAGCTGGAGTGAGAGGTAGATTCTCCGGCTCTCAAGTGTCAGAACAAGTTGTTTCACAATTACTAACAGAAATGGATGGTTTAGAAGGGTTAAAAAATGTAATTCTGCTCGCAGCTACAAATAGACCAGATATGCTCGATCCTGCTTTATTGCGATCTGGAAGATTTGGTAGACATATTGAGATAACTTTACCAGATAAAGAAACACGCGTTGAAATACTTAAAATCCATCTTATAAACAAGCCACTAGCTTCAGATGTAGATATCAATCAATTGGCACAACAATTAGAAGGATATACTGGAGCTGATATTCAAGCAATTTGTGAAGAAGCAACGTTATTGACAATTCGAAAAGTAATTACCGACACAACTATCAATACACAAAGCTCAGATTCCATGAAAGGAGTAAAAATTTCAAAAGATGAATTTGATGATGCAGTGGGAAAGATTTTGAAATCTGCCGATAAAGCTCGAAAATCTCATGAACAATATTCAAAAGAACCTTCAGAAGAATTGTATAGATAAGATTTCTATTAATTTATAAAAAAATAAGATAAATTTTTAAAAATAAAGTGAATTAAAATGGAACTAGAGGAACGAGGATCATTGATAAATATAGATACTTTATTAGAACTTTTAGGAAATCCAACTAGAAGAATTATTTTAGCTAAACTTGCAAAAGTACCTCACGCTACTTCAGAATTAGCAAGATCTCTTGATATCTCTAGACAAGCAGTACATCAACAATTAGAAATCCTGAATAACAATAAAATAATTGAAAGAATAAGTGATGAGAAAAGGGGAGTTAAATATCGAATAAAAAGCAATTTATCTATAAGGATAGACATAGCACCAGATTATTATGATATAAATTATAGTATTTCAGAGGTGGATGAAAAAACAATGAGTACTAGGTTTAAAGACATTGGTTGTGAGGTAGACTATAAAAATATTAAGAGTCCGAACAATAAAATCAGATTTATCGGAGAAAAAATTAAAAGTACTGAAGACAATATTAACATCCTTGAAAAAAAAAGAAAGATTCTCCTCAACAATAAAGAATGCTTCATACGGGAGTTAAAGAATATTATGACAAATAAATATGATAAGAAACTTCGCCGTGAACAACCTAACCTAGAGAAAGAAATATTCTTTACAATGTTTTTTAATCCAGATAGATACTTTAAAAGAATAAATATTGATTCACTACTAGACGATATGTTTTTCAGTGGAATGGATCTTATAAGAAGAGATATGACAAAAGTTTCTATCGATCATTTATTAAGAGATTTATCAAAATTTATGGACTTCTTACGAGAAGATGAGGATGATTGGTTTTTCGATATTTAAAACCTCATCTTGTATTACTAAAACGAATTTTTCTAAGATGGAGGGACTATTTTGAATCTTCAAGAATTAAAAAAACAAATGCCTGAAATATTCGAACAGATTAAAGAAGATGTAAGAAGAGTATATGGGCGTCATCGAGCCGGATTGAATCTTGGATTGGTTGAGATGGGTATGTACAGAGGTGGTTTTATAGGTGGAATGCATTTCCATCCCGGAACGAATATAGTTATGAATAAAACACCCTTAAAAGTAATTCTAAAAGAACAACCATATAAAGTTGTTTGGGCTTATACGTATCACATTCTCTTACATGAATATATTCATTCTTTAGGAATTCTCAATGAACAGCAATGTCGAATGGTTACACTTAAAATAAGTGAAGAAATATTCATGGAACCGGACCACCCTGCAATTATTCTCGCAAAAAACGGTATCGGCACGTATTTCCCAAATTTACATTTAATTTATGCTCAACCAGATCTAAGGCCTGAAGGAATCCCTATTGAATATATATATGAATTTGATAAACAAAGTTATGATTTCTATTCCTAATTCTATCATATCGTTTGAAGGATTTAGATATAAAATGTTTACACCTACTAAAAAAGATGTAAATTTAAAATTTGAATTCCATCATAATTTAATATTTTGTAATAATTCATTTTCGAAAATTTTATTTTTACTTTAGTTTTACAAGAACATAGAAAAATAATCAAGTTATAAAATAGCATTTTTGCCAAATGGAGGATTAAAATTTCACAAGCTAAACAGGATGATAAAAAGTTCGAGGAGGAAAAGGAGGTAATTAAGAAGGATATTGAAGTCAATTTAGACCAATTTATACTTAAATGGAAATTTCAAAACATTGATAAAAATTGAAAATTACTTCTGTAATTTTCAAGAAAGATCCTTCTATGTGGGAAAAAATTTTATCTAAGATTGAAAATATTCCTAGTTCTGAACCAAAATTATTTCAATTAATTATACCTAAATATCCCTTTAAGAATTACTTAGATAAATTGATTGAGTTATATAAAAAAGGAGCATTTCCTAAAGAAAGAATAAACAATCTGTACTTCGCTTCTAAAGATCGCTTAAAATTATTTTCACCAGAAGAATTAGTAAAACTAATTAAATTCTATTTCAACGAGGTTCAGAACAAATTAGATGGTGTGAATTTATTTTTTCTTGATAGATTATTGGAAGCACAAGAATATGTTGTTCCTAATGAGGTAGAAGATTTTATTATGGAAATACTTACAGCATTTGAAGACCTTGATGATTTCAATGCATATCTGCCTCCATTATGGAATGAATTTATTGAAAAGATATCAGATCAAAATCCTAATTTTAATACTAAATTAAAGCAGATCATTTTAAATAATCTTAGTTCAATTCCAATAAGAATCATAATCAACAATATTGGATCGCAGATTGAAAATTGGCTTCAAAAGGATTATGAAAAAACAATAGGCATGTTAAGAAAGGTTTTAAAAATTCAGGATATAAAAAATTACAAATTAATAAATATCTTTAATGAAAAGAGGATTCAACTTATAAATATCGAAGATCAGATAAGTTTTTGTAAAGATTTTCCACAATTTATTGGACTAATAATGGGTTTTCATACATCTGAATTATTAACTCAGAAAAAAATTACTTTATTCTTTGAGAAACTAATACTTTCATTTCCTTACGATTTTAATATTTCAAAAAGGACATGTTTAGAAATTGTTCGTGCTACACCTAAGATGGATCCAGCTTTAATCAAGGAACATATTGGAGTCTTAGATAAATTAAAAGGAGAGACAATTAATGAATCATTAAAATTTTGGCTAATAGAAGCAATAAAATGTTTAACGAAAAAGATAGAATAAATAGATAACCAATGGCTTCGAATATTTTATAGTACTTTTAAACTTCCTTTTAAATTATAATTCCAGTTAGCACCAGGAGTTGTATTCATGATTGTGTTTTCTTTCATTATTTCTTTAAGTTTTTTAAAGTATATCTCAAGGATTTCTAATTCCATCGCTTCTCCTTTCTATTTAATAAGATAAAATTTTTATAAACTTCTAAATCTGAGAAGAGTCTTATGGAAAAAGGAGAACTCCCGAGGGATTGGGGTTAGGGTTATCATTGGTAAAAAAAATAATAGATAGCTATGATGGGCAAATTTGGGTTGAGGATAATGTTAAAGAAAATTATAAAAAAGGTAGTAATTTTGTAGTTTTATTACCAACATTTTAGAATAAAATGAAAAATTTGAAAACCAATATCAGACTATTCAATTAGAATTTCTTCTTCTTGTATTATAGTTTTTTCTCGTTTTTTCTTCCGTAATATCCGGGAAAATTTTAAAGGCTTTCCTTTGTAGTTTAGCTCTGCTAGGGCTTGATTTTGGTAAGTTTGAATAAGTTTATTTGATAAAATTTGCCAGTCCCTACAAATTGCCAGAGTTTCAGAATCGTTTCTCAACAGACTTTCATGAGATATTATCCGATTAAATTCCTTTGCTAAATTTTCAATTAAATTTGAATCTGCTCCCTCAAGAAGATCACGGCAAAATTCATCTGCTGAGTACCAATCAGCGACTCTTTGTAAATCACGATGAATTTGGGTGAGTAAAACATTACGGGG
>SDBS01004380.1_pt1 | contig 13823 bp, 14 predicted proteins | sample 2277091 | NCBI WGS metagenome assembly SDBS01 (sample SAMN10404972, study PRJNA504765) | marine sediment metagenome | isolation source: marine sediment core GS10_PC15, 163 cmbsf | place: Arctic Ocean: Southern Knipovich Ridge | collected 2010
AAGCATATTCGGCACCAATCCCGCGCTGGCCATTACCGCCAGAAAGACCATAAACTTCAGGTAGGTGCTTAGCACCTTTGTAACGGGGTTAGTCAGAAAGTCGCCCACCGATCCCATATCAACGTTGCCGGTGGCATGGAACTCAATCTCCATCTTCGGTGAGAGAAGAGCGATCACCACCGCGATAAGAGTCACGGCCGCAAACAGGTAAATAGTCTTGCGGTCAAACATCTCGACCACGCAGTCTCTGGTTACGCCTCTCATGGCGTCGCCTCTTTGGAAGCGGTGATGGTTTCAATGAACGACTGCTCCAGGGTAACTTTCATCGGTTTGACCGACCTGATACTAATCCGCTTCATGCGTAGTTGATCTATGATCTGGTTTATATTCTTCTCTTCGACCAGTTCGGCAATAAGACCCTTGGAGGAAATAGAGATAATCTTGCCCACCTCCGGCGGGATTGTGATAATGTTGCTGCCGATATCCGCCTCTACCTCGAACTGGCTGGCCCGGCTGGTCAATTCCTCGACCGTGCTGAGGCGTATCAGTTTGCCCCGTGACAGGATAGCCACCCGGTCGGCAACGGCCTCCACCTCGGACAGCAAATGCGAATTGAGCACGATCGACTTTCCTTCGTCGCGCACCTTCTTGAGCACCTGACGAATCTCAATCTTGCCGACCGGATCCACGCCATCCGTTGGCTCATCCAACAGGAGAATCTCCGGGTCACACATCAGTGCCTGGGCCAGTCCAATTCGTTGGGACATCCCTTTGGAGTACTTTTTGATCTTCATGTTGACCCACCGGTTCATATCAACCAGCTCCAGTAGGTAATCGGTGCGCGTATCAATTTCGGACTGTGACATGCTATAGAGGCGCCCGGTAAGCTCCAAAAACCCCAGCCCGGTCAGATGTCCGGGAAAGCGATGGTTCTCCGGCAGGTAGCCAACCTTTTGTCGCGACCGTGGATCTGAAGGACTAAAACCGGCTATGGTGGCGCTTCCCGAGGTTATCTGTGTGATCCCCAGCAGGACTTTGAGGAACGTCGTCTTGCCCGCGCCGTTCGGCCCCAGCAGGCCGAAGACTTCTCCCTGCTCAACGGCGAGCGTCACGCTGTCCAGCGCGACCACACCGCCTTTCCTCACCCCACCCGGCAGGGCCTGCCCTTGACGGCCGGGGTAAATCTTTGTCAGCTCATGGACATCTACGACGTTCATTTCACCTTCCACTCCAAATCTGCACGTAACCTATATCAGAAACTACGGGCGTGTAAAGTAGAAGTTTTGTCAATTAGCAGTGGGTGCGGACTCCTCGTCATATTGAGTCGGCCTGAGTAGGTCAGGACCCTTGCGGGGTTCTGACATAAATCCACCATCATCGCGAGCGACCGAAGGGGACAAAGTGTAACTGTAAAACCCCAGCTACTGGCAGATACAACCACTTGCAGATCAGAACATTACGACAGATCATGCGTAATACTCATGAAATAACCGGGCTAGCCAGATCCAGAGTAGTATTCCAGGAATCTGTGTTCAGTAGAAGATGGTAGGTTGAGCTGTGGCATGGGCATCTTGCCCATAATTCACGGGCAGGATGCCCGTGCTACTCCAAACGAATACGCAAACCTATTTGCGGGACACTGCACTAGGAAGTCTTGTTCTCTTTCAATTTCTCTCTGAGGGTCTTCCGATCGATACCAAGTATCTCGGCTGCGTGCGTTTTATTGCCACCCACACCGGCCAGGACATTGCGGATATGCTCTTTCTCTACTTCGGCCAATGTTCGATGGAGCCGCTTCGGGCGTGGGGCTGAAAACCGCATCAACGAAGGCAGATCGGGTGCATCGACGACGTCGCTGTCAGTCATGACTACTAGTCGCTGGACGACATTTTCCAGCTCCCTCACGTTTCCGGGCCAGTCATAGCTTTTTAGGGCTTTCAGAGCATTGTCGGAAAAACGAAAGGGTGGTTTGCCCATCTCCTTGGCAAACTTGCTGGTAAAGTGGCGAGCCATAATCAGGATATCATTTCCTCTCTCACTAAGAGGCGGCACGGCAATAGTAATGACGCTCAGACGGAAAAATAGGTCCTCGCGGAAAAGGTCCTTCTTGACCAGGGTTTGCAGGTCCTTATTGGTCGCCGCCACTATACGCACGTCGACCTTTCTGGTGCGTGCGTCACCAACCATGCCGACTTCTTTGTCTTGAAGGACGCGAAGTAGCTTAACCTGCATGGCGAGGCTGGTCTCGCTGATCTCGTCAAGGAAGATGGTGCCGCCATCGGCAGTTTGGAAAAACCCGGCGCGGGTTTCCGTCGCTCCCGTAAAGGCTCCCTTCACATGCCCGAATAGCTCGCTTTCCAGCAAACCCTCAGGGATTCCGCCGCAGTTGACGGGAACAAAGGGGGCTGATGCCCGGGGACTGCTGTAGTGGATGGCCCGTGCCACAAGTTCCTTGCCGGTTCCGCTTTCCCCTGTTATGAGAACAGTCGCGGCTGTCATGGAAGCCTTGCCAATCGCGCTGAAGACATTCTGTATCGCTTCTGACTCACCAAGGATACCATATGACTCCGGGATGTTCTTATCCGACCGGGCGCGTGCGGCTCGCCGAATCTGGAGTTTATCCAGGGCGTGCTCAACGGCGCTGAAAAGCTCCTCGTCAGTGAACGGCTTGGCAAGATAATCCTCGGCTCCGTACTTCACGGCCTCCACCGCTCCACCGATCGACGCGTAGCCGGTGATCATCATAACCTCGGCGTCCTTGAAGTTCTCGCGAACATGTCTGATCAGATCCAGGCCATCAACCCGAGGCATTTTGTAGTCCGTTATGACGAGATCGATTGCTTCCGTGTCGAGAACCCGGAGCGCTTCATCCACTCCCGGCGCCGTATACACCTGGAAACCTTTTGAGGTCAGGTTTCTCTGTAGCACTTCCAGTGTCTCGGGGGCGTCATCCACCACCAGTATGCGTTCCTTTTTCCCAGGTTCAGCCATTCCTGACTCCTTTTTCGCCGGGCGCCGCTTGCACCGGTAGTCGAACTGTGAACTTCGTTCCCCGACCAACTTTGCTTTCGACCTCAATCGTTCCTCCGTGAGAGGTGACGATGCCATGAACAACTGACAAACCCAGGCCCGTTCCTTCGTCTACGTCCTTGGTTGTAAAAAACGGGTTAAAGATCTTTTTCATAACCTCGTCGCTCATGCCGGCGCCGGTATCCTCAACAATCAGCAGCACGTGACCATCATCACGGGCGGTGGTGATTGTCAGACTGCCGCCGTGGGGCATCGCTTGAATCGAATTGACCACCAGGTTGGTCAACACTTGAAGCAGTTGCGAGCGGTCGGCCGTGATTTCAGGCAACCCCTCCGACAGGTTACGCACCAGCTCGATCCCAATCTTGGCACACCTGGACTGAAGAAAATGCAGCCCGTCTTCCACCAGGCTATTGAGGTTTACCTGAGTTTTCTCCGGGGTGGTTTCCCTGGCAAATACCAGGAGTTTCCCTATCACCTCACGGGCATGCAAAGCCGCAGAGATTATTTTTTCTATGTCCTGCCGGGTCTGGTCGATCAAGCTTTGATCCTTGGTTGCCAATTGGGCGAACCCGAGAATGTTAGCCAGCGGTTCGTTCAACTCGTGCGCCAGTCCGGCTCCCAACTGACCGATTGTCGCCAGGCGGTCGGCATGTCGCAGTTGTTCCTGTAACTTTAACTTCTCATCTTCAGCCTGCTTCTGTTCGACAATGATCGATACCTCGCGGGCGATGGCGTCGATAAGATTGCGCTCTTCGTTCAAGAAGGGACCTTCGTCAAGCTGCGGTTTTTCCCAAACGTAACCCACTTCCACAAAGCCTCGCTTATTCCCATCCACCACGATATCAGCTCTCATGCTGTGGGCCGGTTTCCTGAAGCCGCTGGTAGCGTAGGCGTGCTCATCCAAAACAATCCGGGCGCAGCAGACGTCCGGATACAACCAACCAGGCGGGAGCAGCTCCACCGTTTTCTGTAATACTTCCTCCAGGGAGATTTCCGGTTGTGCCACCAGCTTGGCAATACCATAGAGACAGGTCAGCTCCTTGACTCGTTCCCGCAAGGCTACCTGGAGACGCCGGTGAGCGAGAGCAATACCAAGGGTCTGGGCCACAAATTCATACGATTCAATTTGTTGCTCGACGAAGAAGTCTGGGACTATGCTCTCCAACTCCAGCAGGCCGATACGTTCCAGACCGGTCTCCACCGCAATCAAAGCCAATGAGTGGGAACCCTTGCTGACGCTTATGCCCAACTCGCGGCCTGAGTCCGTGGATGGAAGACCTGAAATCGGAAGACCCGTGATATCCCCTGACCAAAGGCTGCCATTCTCTGTGAACCACGGTAAAGACGAATCGAAGCGCTTGCCCACGATATCGCTGCACAATTGCTCCAGAGCGCTATTTTTGCCTGAACTCCACGTGAATTCACTGCTTTGATTGCTCACCGGAGGTGTTTCTTCAAACCTGAAAGACTGCTTCATGTGTCGGCTCAACTCACAGCGGTAGCGGTGGCCGCGATCGAACAGTACCAGTCTGACCACATCACACCCGCTGAATTGAACCAGCATTTTGGACACTTCCTTAAGAAACTGTGCTCGCGGAATACCGCTATCGGCCCGTTCCAGTATTCGGTTGAACAGAGCCCGGAAGTCTGCGGGCTGCCTGGAGCGATCCAGATTTGTATGGGCTTTTGGCTCCCGATTCTTCATACTGGCCTACAATATATGTGCGAAGCATCGGAAATGTCAACCGGAGGCCGGAACACATACAGTGAGAGCAACCTACGGAAACGACAATTCGTTGACTGCCTCGGTCAGGTTCTCGACCCCAGCCTGCTTCCTGGTAGAAGGGGATTGCTCATATGAGTTGTTTCCTGCCTGGAATGCCGTATAATTGCTCTGTCCAGTAGAAGCAAGGGAGTGTCAAAACTATGAGATGTGGTGATCAGACTGAAGTTGGGAAGATTGAACACATCATCGTCAAGCATGCTGAAGACGCCTTTGTCAGTCAGCTGGGTATCGATGCTCAGTGGAGAGGCTTACACTACTCAGGCCGTCCCGATTTCGCCAAAGCTTCGGAGGAGTACGATAGGTTTGTTGCACTGCTGAGGCAGTCTATCCCCGAGATACACTTCCTACCAAGGAACGACAAGGTGGGGCTTGATTCAATTTATGTACGTGACGCTCTGGTCACCACCGGTAGAGGCGTGATTCTGTGCAACATGGGCAAGGACCTGCGTCGGAACGAACCGTCGGCTGCCGGAGACTTCCTTGCTAAACTGGGTGTCCCAGTGCTCGGCACCATAACCGGTGAGGGCAGGCTGGAGGGCGGCGATCTCATCTGGTTTGACCGAAGGACCCTGGTTGTGGGACGTGGTTACCGCACTAACGACGAAGGCATCCGCCAGTTGAGGCTCCTAACTGCGGACATTGTTGACGAATTCGTTGTTGTTCCGCTTCCCCACTGGTTGGGGCCATCGGGTGTTATGCATTTGATGTCTTTCATCAGTCCCGTCGACCGCAATCTGGCTTTGGTGTATTCCCGGATTATGCCGGTCCCGTTCCGCGAGTGGCTGCTCCGCCGGGGAGTAAGACTGGTAGAGGTTCCCGACTCTGAATACGCAACGATGGCCTGCAATGTTCTGGCTGTGGCCCCTCGCAGATGTATCATGCTGTCGGGAAATAGGCAGACAAAACGGCTGCTTGAGGCTGAAGCGGTTGACGTTATGGAGTATGACGGTGACGAGATCTCCCGGAAAGGCGCCGGTGGTCCGACCTGCCTCACTAGGCCCTTGTCGAGACTCGACTGATTCTGTGCGGTCCAAACTCGGAGGACACCGTACACTCGGCGTTCAAGAGAGGCCTGGAACTATGAATTCAAGTTCCTGCCTGAGCACTATTGGCTGCTGGAACGTACGGTTTTAATTTCCATTTCCCGGCCCTGTTATTCCCCCTTTATCTCCTATTGAATTAAATACCACAAACTTAACCCCAGAAACCGTAGGATTCCACCGGAAACCGCTAAACTAGCCAATACCCCCGCCTTTGGCGGGCTGTGGGTTTTATTGAACCGGAATGCGGACCTGGATTTCGCCACAGAGTACCTAACCTAACAGGTGCGTTTGAATGCGATAGTGGACAGCAGAGTCGTCATAAAGCAACTCGCTGGGTGGGGTGACGGCGGCGCGAAGCGCAAAATCAGACTTGCCTGGCGGAGAGGCAGGGATTCGAACCCTGGAAGGAACTATTCGCCCCTTAACGGATTAGCAATCCGCCGCCTTCAGCCTCTCGGCCACCTCTCCGTTACTGCTCGCAAGAGCAATAAGAACATAGTAGACGGATGATAGATTTTCAAGGGTTTTTCCGCCCCATTCAGTTTGAGGCTCAGGCGGGCTTGTACTCAGAGAACAAGACCTGGTTGGCTTCCATGCTCAACTTGCACCACTTTCTCGTTTCAGCGACCTGATGGTAAACGATGCCGAATGGCCAACATGGCCGACAGCCGATCTTTGGAGATGGTAATGCGGATCCGTCGGCGCGTCGAAGTTTCCGTGGTTGTCACGTTATTGTTCGTCATAAGGGTCCCTATGCAACCGGGTTGGAAGCCTGACCGGATGCAGACAGGATTCTCCAGTAGGCCCGTTCTACCACTAGGGTTATCTCGTAGCTCTTGAAAGGCTTGGTAATATATTCATCGGCGCCGAGCAAAAGGGCGTCCTTGACGGTATAGGTGTCGCCGTAGGCGGTCATAATGATCACGCCGATATCAGGATACTTCTTTTTCACGTTTTTCAACAGCTCAAAACCGTTCATACGGGGCATTTTCATGTCAGAAATGATAATATTGATCTTCTCTGCTTTTAGCACTTCGAGAGCCGCCACCCCGTCCTCGGCCGACCTGATTTTATACCCCTCCCGGGAAAGAATCCTGTTTAGAAGGTTTCTCATCATCTCTTCGTCGTCGACTATCAAAATGGACACAGAACTCTTCATGCGACCGTTCCTCAATGCAATAGCGCCAAAAAGCGCGTCTAACTATCCATTCTCATAACCCTTACCCCTGCTCAGCGGGTTAGAGTCGAAGTCAATTCCGCTACGAAATCCTCTAACATGACCGGCTTATACATCACCCGGCAGGCGCCCTGGATACCCGCTTGGAGGACCAGCTTTTCAGTGGCATTTCCGGTAATGACCATAATCGGCACGCTGGGCGACATTTCCTTGATGATGGTTAAGGTCTCGAGACCCGACATCTCCGGCATTATGAGGTCGATTGTTATCAGATCGTACTTGTTGACCTTCACTTTTTCGACCGCCTCGGAGCCGGTATTGGCCAGTTCGACATCAAAGGCGTCGCTTAGCCGGCAGAAATCCCTGAATACTTCCCGCACCCATTTCTCATCATCAACAATGAGGACCTTAAATGGCTGTCCTCGCTGCCGGGCAAGCTGTTCCAACTCATGTAAATCGACCGTAGGCATGGTATTCCACCTGTATTACAAAGGCTCAGATTTTGCACATTCCCGCTACACAACTACCCTGACGCGCAGCGAGCGATTTATATTGCCCCCATCAAGCATGGCTGAATCTAATGACAGCGCGCTGCAAAATACGACTGATACGTGCCTGTCTTTACCTGCATCAAGGTTTTGTGTATATGTCCTATAAACCCCTTGACTCACGCGCGGTACTCCATTTCATCAATATATGGGTATTATCGTCACTCGTTGGGTTTACTCCAGTCCGTTCCCGCGCCGCCGCTGGTTGCCAATCCTTTCCAGAGTTCTGCGCCACTGTTTGGGGCGGCTGGATCGTCAGATGCTCAGTTTTCCCGTCTTTGACAGGGAACTTAGAATCCTACTGCACTGGTCAAGAATCGAGCGGAGCCTGATTTCAATCTGGTCCGCAGTGATAGAGTTTGGCGAAACGTTGTCTTCCCCCTGTTGGAAATTACGCGCGGCGTTGATAACAACGGTAAGCTCCCGGACCACCTTGACGGTACCGTTGACCAATCGAATGAAATCCGGTTCCAACCTGGCGAGCCGTTCGGAGTTCCCCTTGGCCTTGGCTAGATAGATAGCCAGGTTCAACGCCAGAACTTTCACCTCTTCATTCAGGGCGTCGACCTGGTCAACCAACTGCAGATCCCTTTTGCGGTCCGTGCCAGCACTCACCGGGCGGCCACCAACTGTTTGATCTTTTGCATGAGCGCCCCAAGGTCTGAGGACTTGACGATATAACCGTCGGCGAGCCAGGACTGGAAATCTGATTTGTAGGTGGTGTAGGCGGAGTTTAGGATTATGGGTGTCTCAGGAGCCGTTTTGCGCAGTTTCTGGAGGACCTCAAGACCGGACATATCGGATAGTTCAATATCCAAAACGACCACCCCAAAGTCGTCCTGCGATACTTTTTTAATGGCTTCGGCGCCGCTGGAGGCTGTATCAACCTCGTAGCCAGCCCGGCTCAGCTCCTTTTGGTACAGGAACCTGATCATCTCCTCGTCATCTACGATCAATATACGCTGGCTCACTTTGGTCCTCTTCGATGAGTGGGAGTTCGATGTACAAATACGGCAGGCTGTCGTTCCCAACAGCCAGACCGAATTCGCCGCTATGATACTTGATTGTCTCTACAGCCACCAAAACCGTGAGACGCTGCGAGGCCTTATTATCAGAGAAAATCTGCTTGAGAGCCTTGATGGTTTTCTCTTTGCTGTCATCCGGACAGAAAATCTTGACCAGCACACAGGCTCGTTTGTCCTTGCGTTCGGTGCGAACCTCAGCCGTGCCGGGAGGAATAACGTCCTCGGCGACAAGTTTCAAGATCTGGTAGACGGCGTGCGACAACTGGTCGGGGTTGCCGTGCACCATCAGTTTATCATGAGCAAGAGAGAGCGACATTTCAACATTCCGTTGCCGCAGCCTGCCCAGCAATAGCTCCAGGCTTCGTTCCACCAAACCCGATAGCTCTATTGGCCGGTTCTCATTTTTGCTGGCGCGAGAGAAATCTAAAACGTGATCGACGACCGACTCCGTGCGCTTGATTTCGCTGGAAATGATGTTGAGATATTCCCGTTGTTCATCGCTGAGGTTGGATTTCAAAAGCAGGTTGGCAAAGCCGCCCACGATAGTAAGCGGATTGCGCAATTCATGAGCCACGGCTGAAGTCAGTTCGCCTATGACGGACATCTTTTCAATCTTTATGATCTGATCCTGCGACTCGGCCAACTGGAGGTTCATCCGCTCCAACTGTTCTACGCGCTCGTGCTCGGCATCATACAACTTCGCCCGTTCCATCGCCACGGCGGCCTGGTTGGCCAGTACCTGAAGCAGCTGGACGGCGTCATCGGATATCGGCTGTTGGGTTATGTAGTTGTCCGCAGCGAGAAGACCCATGAGATTGCCCTTGCTCACCATCGGCACCAGGGCGATCCGGGGCGTCCCCAATCTCTCAACAAAGGTTGTTGTCGTGGAATCAATTTCTTCAACCTTCTCTAGATTGATCCAGGTTCCGGATTTGCAGGCGCTGCTGATTAGTGAGTCACCGTTCAGATCGACATGGAGGTCGGCAATCAAACTGGTGAGCGCATCAGTCCCGCTGCCGGCTTCGCTCTGGTGCGCATCCAGCAGTTCGCTCAATGAAAGCCGCATAGAGTCAAGTCTTTTCCAGATACGTCCCGCTTCCTCGGCGGAAGAGGGACCGATGGCCATGTGCCCGTGGAGCTTATCTGCCTCTTCATCATATAAAAACAGAAAGGCCCGATTAAAACTAAGCCCCTGCGAGGCGGTTGCTCCGGTGAGGATGATCTTGAGGATCTGTCTCAGTTCAAAGGATGAGGAAAGAGCCGCCGCCACCTCCGAAAGAATTCGCAACTGTTGCCGAACGTTGTTCGGATCAGCAGCCTCCCGATCAGAGCTTGTACAATCCTCAACGATTCCCCATACCTCTTTATCGGCGCCGTCGCCCGATCGGGTCGGGATACCGACAAGGTTCAAGACCATGAAGCGGCCGCGACTGTTGGTACAACTAAGGTTCTTGCGAACGAACGTTAAAGAACCGTTGATAACATCTTCAAATTGTTCAGCCAGCCCCGTTGCCGGGACACGGTCAACTTTGGAAATATGCAGATCGTCCCAGACGCCATAGCGGTCAAGGGCTAATATATCGGCCGCGGCGGCGTTGAACTGCGTGACATATCCCTCCTCATTGAGCCGAAACAATCCCATGCCCAGGCGGTCAAGGCCGTCCCAGACGACGGTATCCTGCAACCAGATGGCGGCGCATGAAGAAGTTTCACATGCTTTCATGCGAAACCCCGGAAAGATTGATCTCCTCCCCGCCGTGAGCAGATGGGGAGCTATTTTGTACCATTACTCTCAGTTCCAATACCTTGCGGTTCAATGAACTCATTTGCAGGGCGGCGCTTTCTATGCGCCGCAGCCTCGACAATGATTTCTGATTAGCGGCCGTTTTTTCCCACAGAAGGCACTGGACGTTGCCTACAATTACTGAAAGGGCATTGTTTATCTCATGATTGATCGCAACGGCCAGCGGGGCGATCTCACCCAATCGATCTGTGACCGGTTTTTTTGTCTGCACCTGTTGCAGTTGTTCTCGAGCTTGCTGAAGATCGGAGCGAATTGATTTTACCCGCTTCTGATAGTTCACGCGTTCTATTGAAAGCGCGAGTTGGTCAGCCACAATGGTCAGCAGCTTCACGTCATTGTCCGTAAAGGCTCGCGCCTCGCCGCTGCCCAGATTCAGTACACCGATGAGTTCCTCCCCCGCCAGCAGCGGCAGCGACAGGAAGGTAGCGTACTCGCTGTCCGGGTCAAAGCTGCTGATGCTGGACCGCTCCGACAGGAGCAGCGGCTTTCGGTTGTGCGCCGTCCAGCCGGATAAACCCCGGCCCGCACCTACCGACAGGAAACTCAACAATTCGACTCGGCCACCCAGGCCGGCGACCTCCTCCAGGCGGTCTCTGTCACGATGCAGGAGGTAGAGTGTGGCAGCGTCAAAGATAACGATACCCTGAATAAGCTGCAGCACCTTTACCCAACCGTTTTTTTCCTGCGGGAGCGCCCGACAAGCGGCGGCGATGTCGATCATCCGGTTGATCTTGTCCCAGGCGACGTTGTTGTCCTGAAGCTTTTTTGTTCGTCCCATGGCACAGCGACTCATCTTAAACGTATGACTTTCCCCGCTTGCTACACCACGCGCAAAGCGAGTCTCTCCTCCAGCCGGTCAAAAAAACTTATCTTGTCAGGCGCCGTCAGGTGAATGTCCGGATCATTGACGTCGTCATCCACCGTAGCCTGAAAAATACGCGGACCCTTTTGTTCAACCTTGAACGATTCCGCGAGGAGAAACCTGCCCCTCCGAACGTCGATAAAACGCAGTTCACCCCCTATGTCTCCGACCGTTTCATACTTGTGAAATACCAGCGGGAGACTAAGCCAAGCGGTGCGGCATATCGGGAAGTTACTCCTCATGAGGCGTCACCCGTTCGCGATAGATATACCTTTTCAGAACATCCTGAACCGTTTGGGTAAAGTTGGACAGGCTCTCCGACAGCATCTCCAACTCTCCTTCTGAAAGCTTGTCAAGCAGGTAGTCTCTGCCGATGAATTCTATCCCAACCAGATAGCAGCCTTCGTCCTGGTCGACCCGTTTAATTGTTCCGAGAACATTGTCCAGGCTTTCGGCTCCCTGCAGGGAAAAGCGCATGGCCACGATGTCACCTTCGTTCAGCTGCTGGTCGATTTCCACCAGAACGCCGCCGGCCGAGATATTGAGGATATTGCCATCGATCATATATCCTTCCCCCGCGGGCCAGAAATTGCCGAAGATGTCCTTGATCTTGTTAAGTGACATGGGGGATAAAATCTCAAGTCGCACGAACTGACGCTGATTCTCCCTGTCTAACCGAAACGGCCGGCGGATTTTGATATCCGTGTCTTTCACGTCCACGTCTGTGACAAACTTCACTCTTGTTGTGTCTTTCATTAGTGTCTCCCGCAACTCAATGTTGTCGATTATCTTGCATCCATGCTGTTATCTTATTGTGTAATTCAATCCTTTCCCGTTCACCGTATTCAAACAAGATCTCATTCACTCTATGCCATCGGTATCGCAGCCATGTTGGATTTACCCTGCTCGACCGCCAACTCAAGGATTTTCCGCGCCAGCGCCGTTTGTGTCCGGTCGTGCCTGTTCTTGTGAATAAATTCCTGTCCGTGTCGGATGGTGCTGTTGAAATACTGCCGGGCTTCGTCGTAGTTACCAGTGCGCCGTGACAGTTCCGCTATCAGATACGATGCCTGGATCTGCTGATTACCGGGGGCAATGTCGCGTCCGTCCGAGAAAGCCGCCTTGTAGTACTCCACCGCTTTTTTTAGCGCCTCGTGCTCGTTGGTAACCGTCCAGCCCCATTCGCTCTTAAGGTTCAGGAGAAAGTCGGTAAATGAAGGATATTGCCGAAACGCAAGTCCTGCGTCGGACCCATGGCCACCCAGGGCAACGGATTTGTACTCTCCCAACAGGTCATCAACCTTGCCAAATCCCCCCCGGACCTGCCCAAGCGCCTCTCGTACGGACGTGATGACCTCATCAAACCTGTCACGGTAGGGATATATCTGCGATTTGAGTTCAGCGGTAATGTCTTCGGCGTCGAAATGGGAGGAAAGGTGCTCTGAAAACCTGTTCAGTTGATCTTGAATCTCCTGCATGGCATTCTTGAGCATTTGGTGCTTGGTGTCAAGGTCAAGCATAAGCCCCTGCAAAATCGACTGCTGCGGATTTCCCCCCTGCTCCAGGCTCCGAAACACCCAGCCTATTCTCAGGTAGAAGCGGCCGATATCAAGCTTGCTGTAATGCTCGGTCAGTTGTTCATCAAAGATAGCCAGGTGGAGTTTCAGTATCGCCGACTCATGGGGATAGCGTGAAATGTCGATTGCTTCGCCGATCTTCTTGACAAAGGAATCGACTCCGGCAAGCTGATCGAGGTGCTTTTCTTTGATGGTTTTCAGGCGGTAGGTGCGGTAGGTGTGATCGTTTTTCCAGTCTTTGAAACTGGCCGACAGCTCCCGCGAGTAATAGCAGTTGCTGCAACAAGCGATGAAAAAGATCAACGGATTGTAGTTCTGATATTTGGGATAGCGCCACTTGATACCGGTCGGACAGAAATCGGTGTCGCGTCCCTCCTCGACATATGCCCCCATGCGTACCGTTTCAAACTCGTTGATTGTTCTGCAAAGGGGACATTCCACTTTGGTCAGAAAAAATGGGCTGTCGTTGGTCATGTTTAACTCCGCTGGTTACTTAGCTCATTCGGTCCGGTTCACCCGGTCAAGGCAAACTTCTCCTGCACCATGCCGCGAAGTTTCATCACGGCTCGAGTGTGAATCTGAGACACTCGAGATTCCGAAATGGACATCACTTCGCCTATCTCTTTGAGGGTCAACTCTTCGTAGTAGTACAGGGCGATGACCAGTTTTTCCTGCTCGGTGAGGCGATCAATAGCCACCACCAGGAAAGACCGGAGTTCACCCTTTTCAATTTCGCCTAAGACGCTGTGGGTCGACTTATCGATTACCGTTTCTATGCGCGGCACCTGCCGGTTGTCATCCTCCCGATATATGACTTCGTCAAGAGAGAGGATGCTTGTGCTGGAAACGTCGTCGAGCGCCAAGTGCAGTTCGCTCACGCTGATTTTCATATACTTGGCCTGTATCGGCAAACTCTATCGACTGTCTGCCTTCTTTGAATGCCATTAGAAACAGTTCGAGAAGCCTCA
>SDBS01004381.1_pt1 | contig 13822 bp, 14 predicted proteins | sample 2277091 | NCBI WGS metagenome assembly SDBS01 (sample SAMN10404972, study PRJNA504765) | marine sediment metagenome | isolation source: marine sediment core GS10_PC15, 163 cmbsf | place: Arctic Ocean: Southern Knipovich Ridge | collected 2010
GATTAGGGTTTTGGAGTGGAGAAGAATTGAGCCCGAAGAAAGAGAGGATATTTCAGAGGATATTTCTTTTAACTTTGAGGTTCAAACAATTGAGGTGATGGAAAGTCATTTGAAAAGAGGGGGGCCGGAATACGGGATTTTAGAATCAGCACCCCTCAAGGTGTAATTTTTATGAAAATACATTTTATTGGTATTGGTGGAATTGGGGTTTCGGCTTTGGCTCAATATTATTTGGAAAAAGGAAATAAGGTTTCCGGTTCAGATTTAGTTTCTTCGGAAATTACTGAGAACCTTAAAAAGGGCGGGGCTAAAATTTTCACCGGAAAACACAAAGTAAAAAATCTACAAAAAAACACTAATTTTGTAGTTTACAGCCCGGCTGTTCCGGAAAATAATCCCGAACTGAGAGATGCAATGAATTTGGGAATAAAATGCTTGAGTTATCCTCAAGCATTAGGAGAATTAACAAAGAAATACTATACAATAGCTGTTTGTGGAACCCATGGAAAAAGCACAACCACAGCAATGATTGGTTTGGTTTTAATCAAAGCCGGACTTGATCCAACAGTGCTTTTGGGTACGAAATTAAAAGAGTTTAAGAACACCAATTGCAGAGTAGGGGAAAGTAAGTATTTAGTAATTGAAGCTGACGAATGGCAGGCATCTTTTTTAAATTATTGGCCCAAAATTATCGTTCTAACCAATATTGAGAAAGAGCATTTAGATTTCTACAAAAATTTGACTCATATTTTGAAAACTTATAGAGAGTTTGTTGGACATTTATCACAAGACGGAGTACTAGTGGGGAACGGAGACGATGAAAATGTCTCAAGAATTAAGAATAAAGAATTAAGAATAAAGAATAAAGAATTTTCTCTTAAACAAAAAGAGACAAAAATTTTAGAAAAGATTTTAAAAGTTCCGGGAGAGTACAATATTTATAATGCCCTCGCTGCTTTAACAGCAGCTCAAGTTCTAAAAATCCCTGATAAAATTACTTTTAAAGCTCTTTCTGAATATCAAGGTGCCTGGCGCCGCTTTGACATTAAACAGTTTCAGGTTTCAAATCTTAAGTTTCAAGTGGTAAGTGACTATGCCCATCATCCAACAGAAATTAAAGCAACATTAAAAGCCGCAAGGGAAAAATTTAAAAACAAAAAAATTTGGTGTATTTTTCAACCTCATCAATATCAAAGGACTTTTTATTTATTCAATGATTTTGTTAAGGTTTTCTCCTCGGCTCCAATAGATAAATTGATTATTACTGACATTTATGATGTGGCGGGCAGAGAAAAAGGGAAAATTAAGAAAAAAATAAGTTCTAAAAAATTAGCGTCAAGCATTAATCCGCCAGCACTTTATATTCCTACAATTAATGAAACAAAGAATTACCTCAGAAAAAATCTAAGAGGAGGAGAAGTTGTAATAATAATGGGAGCAGGGGACATTTATAAATTAGCCGACGACTTTCTCTTATAAAAAACAAAACAAAAAAAGAACGCGGTAAATTAGTTAACATTTTACCGCGTTTTTGGTTTGTTTGAAGATTCTGAAAAAAGGTCTGAATGCCTTACTGCTCTCTGAGTATAAAGTTGTATTCTTTCTGTTTTATCGAAATCGCCGTCTTCACCTTCTCCTCCCGGTCCACCAAAATCGCTTGGCCGAAAGGCTCTTATTGATATCGTTATATTGGAGTTATCAGTCTCGGGGTCATTAATCATTGTTTCCCCTTTCTTTACTTGTCTGGGCCATTCTGGATTCCCTTAAACTCTGTCTAAGTCTTGCCCATCTATATCTACGTAACCTAAAGAAATATATAATAAGTCCTGCAGCTACGAACAGCAGCAAAGAATAAAATAAACCAGATTTCCAAAAATGCCAGGTTAATTGCATTTTTTGGATGAGAAACCAGCAAAACAAGCAAATTGTGCCGAAAAGAACCAGAAAAAAAGTCGAGAAAGCCGTTAAAAAACGGGTTCTGAAGGAAATTCCTAGTGTTGCCATGATTTTTCTTCCTTTACTATCCAGCAACAACTACTGCGAACGCCCTGCACTGATACTCCCCATATGGTTCTTTAAACTTAACATTTACCTTGACTTTTCCCTTGGGTTCTAGGGTTATGGGTCCCCCTCCAGGAGAGAGTAGCTTTATTTTATTCTTCTCTCCTTCTTTCCAGGAGAACATAAACGTTACCTTGACTCTGATCCTGACTGCAAAAGTGTTTTCTATTGTGGTGAACATCTCCCGCTTGAGTTCATCTTTCACCATCATTTTTTCGCCAGAGAAACACTTGCTACAGTCAAAAACTAGGCCCGGCTTCGGCTTGGTCGTAGGTTTTGTTGAGGGTTTCACTACTGGTTTGGTGGCCGGTTTCGACTCAAGTACTGGTTTTTGAACAGTTAAAGAGGATTTAGTTGTGATTCCTTGGTCAGATGGTGTGTTTTGTGATTCCTTCACACTCAAGACGATAACGACAGACAGAATCCCAACCGTCAGAAGCACTACAGCCAGGCAGAGACATATCCAAAAATCTCTCTTCAGTTTCATGGCGTTTCTCCTTTCGTAAGCAACCAGAATAAAAGGATAGGGACGAGACGACTACTACCCCAAGCAGCAGCACGCATATTCCAAAAAAACACGGGGGGAACGGCAAAGTTCTCCGGTTTTTCATTATTTACCTCTCAATAGGAGGAAACACGCACCCGTCCCATATCCAAACAAAACAAGCAAAGGGAAAGACCCCGAGCATCTACAGTTGTTAAAGGGCTAAATTAAACTCTTTTATTATATTAAACCTTTGAATAATTGTCAAGATTTGTCAAAAAAAGTGGTTCTAAGTTATCCACTTGTCTATGGGTTAAAGGAATGTTAAACTGTAAACAGTTTACAAAATAAAAACTAACTTATAGTATATCTTTTTCTGCCCACTTCGCCTCGGCGAAAGCGAGAAGATCTCGCTTTTCAGAGAATAAGAGAGCAGGGGAATATATACTACAAAAGGTCAATTATGAATATAATTTTTTGGATTTTAGTAGCAGTTATAGTAGTAGCTCTGATAATCTATTTATTAGCAGCGAAGAAAGGAAAATCAAAGGGAGCAGAAATTTCATCAGAGGGCCCGCCAGAAATTCCGACAGAAACCCCGCCAACTCCGCCAGCAGAAGGTCCGCCAGCAGAAGGTCCTGAAGTCTAAGATTATGCTAAAAAAACCGCGAAATCTCTCGCGGTTTTTTTGTTGACCTTTCTTCTTTTTTAGAAGATAAAATGATAGAATTAAATTACATGAAAAAATTGCTACTCGTCAATAAAAAAGATAAGGTTATTGGTTTTAAAACTAAGGAAAAATGCCATCAAGGAAAAGGAGTTTTACACCGGGCCTTTTCGATCTATCTTTTTAACAATAAGGGAGAACTCTTAATTCAACAGAGAAGTAAATTTAAAAAACTTTGGCCTTTGTATTGGTCAAACTCTTGTTGTAGTCACCCCCGTAAGGATGAAAGTTATGTAAAAGCCGGGGAAAGAAGATTAAAAGAGGAGCTCGGCTTTACCTGTCCTCTTAAAATGGTTGATAAATTTCAATATCAGGCACGATATAAAAATGTGGGTTCGGAAAATGAGATTTGTGCAATTTTAGTTGGGGAATATAATGGAAATATTAAATCAAACCTTAAAGAAATAGCTGATTGGAAATGGGTTGAAATTAATAAACTAAAAGACGATTTTAAAAAAAACCCTGACAAATACAGCCCTTGGTTTAAAACTGGGTTAAGAAAATATTTAAAAAAGAAAGAAGAAGAATTGAAAGTAAAAGACGAACTAACGACCGTCCTACAAGAAACAACAAAGATTATTAATCCGGTAATCAAAAAACTCTTAACTTCCTATATTGATAAAAAATTTCACAAGCTTGTGGATTACCAGGCCTCTACCGGAGGAAAAAGACTGAGACCCGGCTTAACAGTTATTTCCTGTAAATTATTAGGAGGGAAACTAAAAGATATTTTATACCCGGCAGCCGGGCTTGAAATCTTACACAACTGCACTTTAATCGTTGACGATATAATTGATCATAGTAATTTAAGAAGAAAGAAACCAACAACCTGGTTTAAGTTTGGGAAATCTATTGCCGAGTGTATCGGAATAGATTATTCGGCAACTGTTTTTGAAGCGGCAAATCGTTCAAAAAAACCAGTCATAATCTCTGAAATTTTTGCCAGAACTTTGAAAACGATTTTTGATGGTGAAATTCTGGATATTTTATTTGAACAACGGGGAAGAGAAGAGGAACCATATATTGTTAAAAATCGCTATTGTAAAGTTACAAGACAGGATTATTATAAAATGGTAACTAAAAAAACAGCTGTTTTACTCCAAAGTTGTTGCGAGGTTGGTGGAATCTGCGCCGGGGCGACAAAGAAACAATTAGAAGCCCTAAAAAACTACGGTTTTAATCTGGGAATAGCTTTCCAAATTCGAGACGACCTTCTTGATATATTTGGCGACGAAAAAAAGTTTGGCAAAAAAATTGGCAAGGATATAGAGGAAAGAAAATTAGGCAACATTGTTGTTCTCTCTGCCTTAAATGAGCTTTCAAAATCAGAGAAAGGAAAAATTCTGAAAATAATTAGAAAAAAAGAAATCAAAAATAAAGATATTAAAGAAGCAATAAAATTAATTAAAAAAACAGAGAGTTACCAAAAGGTCTATCATTTAGGAGAGAGTTTTGTGAAAAAAGCTAAAGAAAACTTAAAAGTTTTACCCCAAAATAAATGGAACAGAATTTTAGAGGGGTTTGCTGATCTTGTAATTCAAAGACAAAAATGAAAATTTTCAACAAGACAATTGAAATCCAAACAAAAAAACAATTTGATATTGTTGATTTAACCGAGAAAATTATATCTTTTATTAAAGAGGGTGGTATCAAGAACGGTTTAATTAATATTCAAAGCCTGCACACAACTGCCAACGTTTTTGTCCAAGAAAAAGAACCCTTACTTTTAGAGGATATTAAAAAATGTTTAGAAAGAATTGCCCCTCAAAGCATAAATTACAACCACGATGATTTTAGCGTACGAACAGTTAATATTTGTGAAGACGAGTGTCGTAACGGTCATAGTCATTGCAAGGCAATAAATTTACCAACCGCTGTTACTTTAAATTTGATTGATGGTAAGGTTCAGTTAGGCAGGTGGCAGTCTATTTTATTTATTGAGTTAGACAAAGCAAGAGAAAGAAAAGCCCAGATTCAAATCATAGGAGAATAGAATTTTTAGAGTTATAAAAAAAACAGCTATCGTTTTGATAACTGTTTTATTTTTATCTTAAACCTCTTTTTTGTAGAAAGTATAACAGAATGCTCTAAAAATAATTGCTATAAGTATTCCTTCCTGGATACTAAAAATTATTGTCCATCTCCATGTCAGCGATACTTTTATCAATAAGATAGAGAATGACAGCAATATTCCCACGGCAGTAATCTCTGCCAAGGTGGCGAAAAATGCTACTCTGAATGGCTGCCAACAATTTCTTCTTTCCCACCAAAAGGTTAAGTTATTCACAAACAATTCAAATATATAGAAATAAATTGAACCAACTACAATAAGTAGGGGATATTTAGCCCAAGAATTAAAGGGTATTTCACCTACTCTAAGGAATAAATAAATTAGATGAGTAGATGCCAATCCCCACAAGAGGACCATCCACCAAGGTGTTGCGATAAAACACCAACCTTCTTTTCTATAAAATAATACTCTTTTTGTTAAGTATGGATCTGCCAGAAGAGGTTGAAATAAAGAACCGGCTATTATTCCAGAAATAAGCGATTTAGCCAGTATTGTATTTTCTAAGCCAAATCCTAAGAATAACAGCGCAAAAGAGATTGTTATTAAGCCACTACTAAAATCTTTTTTCCGGCCTAATTTTTGTTTTATAAAAGACCCAAAAAGGGAAAGTAGTACTAAGAGAAAACTCCCCAATACAATAATATCTGATCTTTCCATTCTTCAATCTCCTTCCTTTATACCATGATGGATTTAGATTTTAAGGTTCTACGCTCTCCCTTTATAGCATTATTAAATTTATTAATCAAGAAATTATCATAATTCTGATGGATATTTTTGTTTTAAAGAATAAAGTGGTAAAATTAAATTGATTAAACTAAAATATATCTGAATGCCCAAGATTAAAAAAGTCTCAAAATTAATTTTTAATGAATTGATTTACGGGGGACATCTACAATCATTGGGGGCTGTAAGTATTATTCTTGTTTCAGCTCTTCTTTTAAAACTGAAAATTACTTGGGATATTTTGTTTGTTAGTTATTTGCTTATTTATCCTGTTTATCTACACAACCGTTCTAAAGAAATTAATACAGACAACCTATCTAATCCTCAAAGAACCCAACATCTTAAGAAATATCTAAAGTGGACGCCGGTTATTTTTTATTTCGTAATTTTTATTCTTGTTGGAAGTTTGATTTATTTCAGTAATCTCCGAGCATTAATTTTTGGCCTGTCTCTGCTTATTTTCGGGCTTCTTTATACGTTAACTTTTAAAAAAATCACCAAGAAAATACTTTTTTTAAAAAATATATATGTCTCAGTATTTTTTGCTTTATTACCATTTTTTTTAATTATTTACTATTTTTATCCTCTAACGGATTCTTTAACAATTGGCGTCTTGGTATTATCGGGGTTTATATTTTTAAAAACCCTTTTAATGCAGATTTTCCTTGATATAAAAGATATTGAAAGCGACGAAAAAGAAGGATTACGTACCCTTCCGGTTATATTCGGGAAAGAAAAAACTCTAACAATTCTTTATATATTTAATCCTTTAATTACTATAGCCGTACTAATAATTTTTTCTCTTTATTTGAATATTTTTCCAAAATCAATACTACTGCTTATTTTTACCGTTCCTTTTTGTTTTTATTGCTATAACTTAGCGAAACAAAAATATTTTGGTTACGTCCTTCAAGGCGGAGAATTTCTTTTGTGGTCATTTTTAATCTTTATTGGAGATAAAATATTATGATAACAGAGCTACCCCTTTATAATAAAATATTAATCCTTTCAATTGATTTTATTGGTATTTGGTTGGCATTTATAGCCTATAAACATATTCCAAAAAAGAAATTAAGTAAGATATTTTTAGGGAATATATTTTTAATGTTTGTCTGGGTTAATTTTGCCTACCTTGCCAGATTGATAGGACGACAACAGATTTATTGGGCTTTAATATGTTTAAAAGTTGCCTGGTTTGCTACCCCTCTTCTCTTCGTCTTTCTTTATTTTCTAGTTGTTTATTATCTAAACAAAGAAAAAGAATACCGTTTTTTAAACAAGATTATTTTATTAGCGGGTGGAGGCACTGCCTTGATTACAGGATTTACTGGCTTAGTGATAAATAAGATAAAATTTGTTAATGGAGATTTAAGTATACTCTATGGTAAAGGAATGTTTCCCTTTTTGGGAATTGTTTTTTTATTTATGTGTGCTCCTTTATACCTCTTGTTTAAAGAATATGTAAAAAGTTCGCCAAGAGCAAAAATAAAAATAGAGTATTTATTGGTTGGTATTTTTATATTTTATTTAGCCAACATTATCTTCAATATAACCTTTCCCATATTGTTAGATATAGCCCATCTTTATTGGATAGGGGACTATTCCGCTATCGTATTGGTTGGCTTTATTGCTTATGCAATTATTAAACAAAATTTATTTGGTATTAAGGTTGTTCTTACTACGGTTTTAGTTGGTTTAATTGGTATCCTCCTTCTAATAGATGCTTTGGCCTTTACAGAGGAATTACTTTTCCGGTTTATAAAAGGAGGTGTTTTGATAATTTTCCTCTTTTTCGGTTATCTGCTTATAAGAAGTATTTTGCGGGAGATTTATTATAGAGAAGAACTTAGAAAGGCTTATGAAAAATTGAAAAAATTAGACCAAGCGAAATCCAGGTTTTTATCTATAGCATCCCATCAGTTGAGAACGCCTTTAACGATTATTAAGGGATACATTTCTATGATTTTAGAAGGGGTTTACGGAGAAGTAAATGAAACAGTTAAAGAAAAATTAAAAAGAACCTATCAATCTAATGAAAGATTAACAACGTTAGTCAGAGACCTTTTAAATGTTTCAAGAATTGAAGCCGGAAAAATAGAAATGAAATTTGAAAAAGTGAATTTAGAAAGTTTAATTTCTACTTTAATAAAAGAATTAAGTATTCAGGCTGAAAAAAAGAGGCTTTTCTTAAAATTTGAGAGGCCGGAAAAAAAGTTGCCGGAAGTTTCTGTAGATAAAGAAAAAATAACACAGGTAATTTTAAATATTATTGACAACGCTATAAAATATACTGAAAAAGGAGGGGTTACAGTGAAAATCAAAAAACCAACCTCTAAAAAAGTTCAGATTATAATTAGTGACACTGGTATAGGAATGACAGAAGAAGATATAGCTTCACTTTTTGAAATTTTCTCTCGAGGGAGCGTCAAAACTTCTCTTACTACCGAGGGAATTGGCTTGGGCCTTTATATCGCCAAACGCTTTATTGAAATACAAAAAGGTAAAATTTGGGCAGAATCTAAGGGAAAAGGGAAAGGGAGCACATTTTACATAGAGTTACCGATAAAATAGGTGTTTAACCCAAAAGTAAAAAAAACAGTTATCAGTAAGATTTCTGTTTTTTATTTACTTTTAATTTTTTGGAAAATTAGGTAAAATAGAACAATGGTTAAAACGAATCCAAAAAAAATCGAAGAACTGTTGAGTAGGGGAGTGGAGGAAATTATTGAAAAGGAAAGTTTGCTGAAAAAACTGAAATCCGGAAAGAAATTAAGAATTAAACACGGCATAGACCCGACCGGTCCTCAAATTCACATTGGAAGGGCTTCTCAACTCTGGAAGCTTCGCGCTTTTCAGGAACTGGGACACCAGATTGTCTTAATTATTGGAGATTTTACTGCCCAGATTGGCGATGCCTCTGACAAAGAGACAATGAGAAAACCTCTGTCAAAAAAGGAAGTTAAAGAAAATATGAAAAGTTATACAAAACAAATTGGTAAAATTTTGGATATGAAAAAAGTGGAATTACATTACAATAGTGAATGGTTAAATAAAATGAAAATAAAAGACTTGCTTAATTTAGAAATGAAATTTACTGCTCAGCAAATGATCCAACGCCGGAATTTTAAAGAGCGCTGGGATAAAGGAAAACCGATTGGTTTACATGAATTAGATTATCCATTGTTTCAGGGATATGATTCAGTAGCCATTAGGGCGAATGTTGAAGTCGGGGGATTTGACCAGCTTTTTAATCTAAAAACCGGGAGGGGTGTTCAAAAAATCTATGGCCAAGCCCCTCAAGATATTGTAATTCTGAAAATGCTTTATGGTTTAGACGGCAGGAAAATGTCAACCAGTTGGGGAAATGTCATAAATATTTTAGATAAACCCAAAGAAATGTATGGGAAAATTATGTCAATGAAAGATGAATTAATTAGCGATTATTTTGAGCTAAGCACCAAAATTTCTTTAAAAGAAATAGAAAAAATTAAAAGAGATTTAAAAGGAAAAAAAATAAATCCTAGAGAGGTAAAGGCAAAATTGGCAAGAGAAGTTGTGAAACTGTATCACGGAGAAAGAACAGCCGAAAAAGCCGAAAAGGAGTTCAACCGGGTTTTTAAAGAGAAAAAATTACCGTCAAAAATTTCTGTTTTTAGAACCTCAAAAAAAGTTTATCCAATTTTAGACCTTTTATTTGATTCAAAATTAGTCTCATCAAAGAGCGAAGCAAAGAGAGTAGTTGAAAGTGGGGGAGTGAGTATAAACACTCAAGATAAAAAAGTAAAAATCAAAAATTGGAAAGAAAAGATTAAAATAGAAGACGGGATGGTTGTCCAAGTAGGTAAAAGAAGGTTTATTAAGGTAAAAACAAAATAACAATGAAAAGAATATTAACTACTGAGAGTTCAAAATATCTCGGGAAAAAAGTAAAAGTTTGTGGTTGGGTGAATACAATAAGAAGTCACGGAAAGATTCTTTTTGTTGACCTTCGAGACAGGAAGGGGATTTTACAATTGGTTTTTGTTCCTAAAAATAAAGATCCTTATAAACTTGCTGATGAAATTCGACCGGAATGGGTGATAGAAGTAATTGGGAAAGTCGCTAAAAGGCCAAAACAAATGGTAAATCCTAAAATAGAAACCGGAAAGATAGAAATTTCAGTTCAAGACCTAAAAATCTTATCAAAAGCCAGAACCCTGCCATTTTCTATTAAGACCGACGGTAAAGAAATAAAAGAAGAAAAAAGATTAAAATATCGTTATTTAGACTTAAGAAGAAAAAGGATGACAAAAAACTTAATCTGCCGCCAAAAAGTTATTCAGTTTATGCGAGATTTCCTTCAAAAAGAAGATTTTGTTGAAATAGAAACTCCGATATTAACAAAATCAACTCCTGAAGGGGCAAGAGATTTTTTAGTTCCTTCTCGTCTTTATTCCGGAAAATTCTACGCTCTGCCTCAAAGCCCCCAGCAATATAAACAACTCTTACAGGTTGCTGGTTTTGAAAAGTATTTCCAGATTGTTCGCTGTTTTAGAGACGAAGACCCGCGGGCTGACCGCCAGCCCGAATTCACCCAATTAGATTTGGAAATGTCTTTTGTTGAACAAGAAGAAATTTTAGATCTAATAGAAAAACTTTTTATAGCTCTTGTCAAAAAACTATTTCCTGAAAAGAAAATCATGAAAATTCCTTTCTCAAGAATTTCATACCGGGAAGTGATGAAAAAATACAAAAGTGATAAGCCCGATTTGAGAAAAAATAAAAAAGACCCAAACGAATTGGCTTTTGCTTTTATTGTTGATTTTCCAATGTTTGAATGGAAAAAGGAAGACAAAAAATGGGGTGCTGTTCATCATCCGTTCACTCGTCCCAAAACCGAAGATATAAAGGAGATGAAAAAGAATCCTGAAAAGATTTTGGCTTATCAATATGATTTTGTCTTAAACGGCTTTGAAATTGCCGGAGGAAGTTTAAGGTCTTACAAGCCGGAGATTTTAGAAGCAGTCTTTGAGGTTCTGGGACACAAAAAATCAGAGATTCGCCAGAAATTCGGTCATCTTTTAGATGCCTTTAAATACGGAGTGCCTCCTCATGGTGGAATTGCTCCCGGTATTGATAGATTTTTAGCAATTTTATTAAACGAACCGAATATCCGTGAGGTTATAGCTTTTCCCAAAACGGGTGACAGTCGCGACTTAATGATGGACGTCCCTAACGACGTGGCGCTTAGCCAATTAAAAGAACTCCATTTAAAAGCAGGAAAAAAACCGACTAAGAAATCATGAAATTAAAATACGAAATTAGGGTTTTTTTATTTTCTTTTGGTTTAGTTTTGCTTCTTGGATTTTTTTGGTGGGGAATGAGGGCCCTCGAAAAGAATTTAGAGGACTTTTTTTTATGGAAAATAACTCGCTATCAAGAAGTCCTTCCTGCTACAACATCCAATCTTCCTCAATTTTTAAAACCTACCCGAAACTGGAAAATAGAAGACTTAGAAATCGGAGCAAAATCAGCCATTTCTGTGGTGGATCACGAAAAAGTTCTTTTTAAAAAAAATGTATCTCAAAAATTGCCAATAGCGAGTTTAACTAAACTTATGACAGCTTTAGTGGTCTTAGACGATTATAATCTTTCTCAGTTTGTGGAAATAAACGAAGAGGCAGTTTTACAAGAGGGAGAAAGAGGAGAATTAAAGACAGGAGAAATTCTTTCTGTCAAAAATCTTTTATATATTATGCTTATAGAGTCAAGTAATGATGCCGCCTACGCTCTAAGCGAAATAATAGGAAAAGAATCTTTTGTTGACTCAATGAATCACAAGGCAAGAAATATAGGTCTTAAGAATACTTATTTTGGGAACCCTACCGGTCTTGATCCAATAGATTCTTTAACTCCTCCAAATAATTTAATAAATTATTCCACTGCTGAAGATTTAGTGAAATTAACTGAGTATTTATTGGAAAATCAGCCGTTAATTTGGGAAATTCTTGCTTTTGAAGAATTTGAACTTTATAGACCGGATGGCACCTTTCATCATAAACTTACAAACACTAATGAATTCTTAGGAGAGTCCGTTCTGTCAGCTAGGGGATGGCAAGGCAAATGGCAGACCGAAATAATTGGAGGTAAAACTGGTTGGACGCCAAGAGCTAAAGGGTGTTTTCTTTTGGTTTTAAAAAACCCTGAAAACGAAAGTCATCTAACAATATATGTAATTTTGGGTTCGGATAATAGATTTGAGGAAATGAAAAAATTAATTGATTGGATTAATAAAGCCTATAAGTGGTAAATATGCCAACTTTCACTTTTGATATTATTAAAATCTTAGTTCTGGCTACCACGGCCTCAATTTTGGCGGCTATTTGGTGTCCGCTATTAACTCACTTTTTATACAAACATAAATTATGGAAAAAAGAGGCAAGAACTAAAACAATCAGCGGAGAGCCGGCTTCGGTTTTTTATCAACTTCATAAAGAAAGAGAAATAAGAGCACCTCGTTTTGGAGGGCTTTTAATTTGGGTTACAACCCTTCTGGTTGTTTTTTTATTTTATTTTCTCTTTAAATTTTCTGATAATTTCTGGATTCAAAAATTTAATTTTTTATCAAGGGGGCAGACCTGGCTTCCTTTATTTACTTTGGTTGTAGCCTCTTTAGTGGGACTTATTGATGATACTCTTCAGGTTTTTGGAAAAGGAAAATATGTTGGGGGTGGAATGACTTTAACCCGACGCCTTATGATTGTTATTTTAATTGGAATAATCGGAGCTTCCTGGTTTTATTTTAAATTAGATTGGGATAGTATTCATATTCCTTTACTCGGGGATTTTTCAATCGGTCTTTGGTATATACCCCTTTTTATTTTAGTTATGCTTGCCTGTTGGTCGGGCGGCATAATAGATGGCTTAGATGGATTAGCCGGAGGGGCTTTTGCTACAATTTTTGGAGCTTTTACAGTTATCGCGATTTCCCAAGGGAAGGTTAATTTAGCTTCATTCTGCGCAGTGATTTTTGGAACATTATTAGCTTTCTTATGGTTTAATATTCCCCCTGCCCGATTTTATATGGGAGAAACCGGTATATTAGGATTAACTACTACCTTAGCAGTAGTGGCATTTTTAACCGATTCCGTAATTGTCTTGCCAATAATCGGAGGACTCCTAGTAATTGAATCGGGTTCTATAATACTACAGCTTTTATCAAAGAAGTTTTTTAAGAAAAAGATTTTTCTCTGTGCCCCGATTCATCACCACTTTGAAGCCAAGGGTTGGCCTTCATATAAGGTTACTATGCGATTTTGGGTTATAGGAATCGTTATGGCTATTATAGGGGTGGCTATAAGACTGTTGGGATAAGGAAATAAATGGCGACAAAATAAAAGAGGCATAAAGAATTTTTTCTTCATGCCTCTTTTTAGTTATCATCGTCAGTAAGCGACTTCATTTTTTCAAAAATTTGCCGAATAGCTTCGTCTCTCTGATTACGAACATCAAGTAATTTTTGAATTGCCTCGGCTAAAGAGGGGTCTAAGACCATAATAGAAACCAGTTCTTCTGTTGTGGGATTATGATGCCAAAGTCGGTTTATAGCAGCCTTTTCTAAAGGTCTTATTTCTGAAATAACAGAAAGTAGTTGTTCGTTGGTGGGTCTTTGTTCCAAAAACTGTTTCCATAGTTGTTCCAGCTGTGTTTTTTTATTAAGCGGTTTCATTTTATCTCTCCCTATTTTTAATTTTTAAATGAACTATTACATTATATA
>SDBS01004382.1_pt1 | contig 13821 bp, 17 predicted proteins | sample 2277091 | NCBI WGS metagenome assembly SDBS01 (sample SAMN10404972, study PRJNA504765) | marine sediment metagenome | isolation source: marine sediment core GS10_PC15, 163 cmbsf | place: Arctic Ocean: Southern Knipovich Ridge | collected 2010
CCTCTAAAACACTCCTAGATACTATCCAAATCTTTATGTGTAAAACCAAGGTCACCCAAAATGGCAGCTAAAGTGCCTTTAGGTATATCGCCTGTGCCCTTAGGAATGGTGGTAAAGCGTTTGTTCATGGGGTTCCACCAAATTTCATGGGAGCCGGGCCCTTGTCGGGCAAACTCACAGCCCATTTTGCGAAGTTTCCTGGTCAACACGCGGTAGGTCATACCGATACAAGGAGTTCAGCATGAAAGGGTGGCTTAACGGATCGCAGTGCCTGGGGAAGGGGAATACCTTTCTCCCGCATCGCCTCAATCAGGGACTGGGCGACATCTGGTGCTAGACGCAGTACCTCCTCCACTGTTTCGGCCTGAACCAGAAAACCGGGGAGAGTCACGCTTGTGGCAAGATAGCCACCTTCTTCCAATGCTTGAATCTCTAAAGGTAAAACATATTTAGCCATATTTCTCTCTCCCTAGCCAGACGGTTCCAGTTCCTTCACCTCAAAGACCCTGATTTTCTGCCGCTGGGCAAATTGCCTGGCCTGCTGACTAAGGCCAGGAATGGCAATAAAGACCTTATTTAGAATACCGATATCATAAGCCTTATTATCAAAATCAAAAAGTTTATCCAGCTCTACCGGTTCTTTAGCTACTGCAACGCCAATAGTGATACGATGAGTTATGATAGCATCATCCCTGACCGCCAGCACATCAAGACTATGCTTAATTCCAGACCTGCCTTCAACCTCAGCATTCTCCTTCACTTGATAGCCGAGATGCTCCAGGTATTCTACCAGTTGTGACCGGGACACGTATTCAAAGGTGTGCTCCTTTATTCCTTCCCCTGGTATGGGAGTCGCACCAGCCAATACCGCCTCTATGTCCTTAACCTCAAGCACCCTTATCTTCTGTAGTTTACCGAAACTCCGTGCTTCCCTACTCAAAGGAGGTGCCGTAATCAAGATTTTATTATGAATGCCGCTATCATAGGCGGCATCATCAAAGTTAAATATGTCCTCCAGCCCTATCTTATCTCCAGTCACCCTAACCCCAATGGCAATATTATAAGTAATGATGCCCTCATCTTTAGTAGCCAGCATGTCTATCTTATGCTCAGCACCGGACCTGCCCTTAGTGGTAGCATTTTCAATTACCGTATAGCCGCGTTGCCTCAAAAACTCTAAGAGCCGTGGTTTGGGCTCGAGTTCATACTCCAGCCAGCTCTTCTTGTCCTTATTAAGATGGTAAGAATAGATATGTATCTCGGTAACTCTATCCTCAGCGGTGAGCGAAGCGCACTTCAGACAGCGCCATCTTATCAAGGGTATGTTAAATATCTCACCACAATCATGGCACTTACGGAGCAGTCCCTGACTCTGGTAGTCTACTCCAATAGTTCGCAGCTCCTGTCGGCACTTGGGACATGTATATCTTCCCTTGTCTACAAAATCCTCTTCAAGCCCAACATATTTACAGGCAAAGTGCTCCAAGATTCTGCCCCGGGTAATATTTCCCGAGCCACATTTAGGGCAGTGCGTTAATGGGCTCAAATTTACTGACTGGCACTGAGGGCAACTCAGCAGTCGGTCAAATAATACCCTGCCTAATATTTCCTTACCAGTCAGGGATTCCAGAACGCGCAATCCTTCTTCACTGGTAACCCCCAATACTGACTCAACGTAGGGATAGGAGAAGCCCAGAAGGGTAGTGAAGTCGAACTGGGGTCTAATGTCAACAATATCTCCCGCCAACATCTCAGCCGCTAATTTTACGGCTTTTTCATCTCCCCATGCTACCGGTTCCTGTGGCTCATCTAGTGGGTCTGGAGGTGTATTTTCGGGAAAATTAATTATTTTAGCCACGATTTTCCTCCATTCAAGATAATTGCAGCTAAGTATAAGCCGCCAAACAGCACAAGTCAATAAGCTGCCTTGAAAATCACCAGAGCTGTATCGGGTTCTCTACTTGACTTAACACCTGATAGGCTTTAGAAGGCTCCTTTAAAGACAGTTTTTTATCTGCTATGCTTCGTCGTCAGCGATACCGGCTTCGTATGATTCGAAAATGAAGTTCAGGTCATCCTGCAAAGCAAACATCTTCTCTTCAGAGAAAAGCTCATCATTTATGTCAAACATCAACTTCGTTTCGCCTTTGTCCATTCCCACGATGTGGGCTCTGAGGCATTCTTTCTCAGCCCCGTCCTGCCCGGCTCGAACCTTAAAAATGAGGTTACCTCGAAACATAAATGAAGAAGTATTATCCGGTACGAGGTATGTTTCCAGCTTGGACTCCCTTATAATTGCTCCCTGCTTCAGAGCAAAGTCTCTCACTTCATCATATAGCAATTTAGGGTTTACATCGCTATATGTTTTCCTGATTTGCATTTTGCCTCCCTGTGTGTCTTCTGAATTCCCCTCTGTTTTCTATTCTCTACTTTTTATGTAATAAAATTATACTTGCCTTAGTTTCTAGTGTCAACTTGGGGGCTGTTCCCCTTCAGTCTCTGGTTATCAATAAAGCTGACTGCAAAAAGAAGCAGGCCGCTAACCAGTAGAGCACCCAAATCTTGATACTTTATGTAAAATTATTTGCTGCTCCGGCCTACTGAGCCACCACCGATAAGCGCCGCCATTGCTCCTAAAGAGGTGACTCTCAACCTATTTTTATAAAACCCGGCAATCACCGGTAGGATCACGCCAGCAGAATAGACTGTATAGCCTAAAGAAGAGAATTACCCCTCTAGGATTAAAGCTAAAGAACACACGCCCAAAGGCACTATCGCATTATTTTCAGGCCCTCGACACCATACCCTAACTCAAGCCACACACCTGCACTCTAAGCCACAGAAGCTCAATTGCGCCGGACAAGATGAGCATGAATCTCTACGGGAGGCGCCACTTCGCCCATTTATCCTTATCTACCTCTCCATTGTAAGCTTGTTTGGGAGTTACTCCTCGCGCTATAGCCGCCGCGGCCACAGCCTTGGCTATGTCGCCGACTATAAAGGGAATAGCGCCCATTCCCAGGAGGGTGGTGAAGGTTACTGGTTCTCCTTTTACTAAGTTGAGCCATAGTCCAAGTTGAAGCAGTCCCGGAACATAAATCAGAACAAAATTGGCAAAGAGCATGAGCCCGAGCATACTGAAGAAACTTCTTGACCTGATATACTTATCGGTGAAATGCCCCAAAAACAGAGCAGCAAAGATAAACCCGATTATATACCCTCCGGTGGGCCCAGCGAGGTAACCCCAACCGCTGTTCAAAGCCGCAAACCAGGGAACACCCGCAGCACCTAGTCCGGCATAGATAACCAAACTTGCACCTCCCCACCATCTACCCAGAAGCACACCAGCTAGAAGCACAGCAAAGGTCTGACCGGTTATCGGCACCGGGCTCCATGGAATGGGAAACCTGGCCTGGGCCAGAAGACCGGTAAGGACAGCCATACCTAATACTAAAACTAACTTCCATGGTATGCTAAGTTCGTATCGCCATTTGAAGATATCAAGCTTGGCTCGATTGATTGTAGTAACTATCTCCAATTTATTTCCCCCTGTCTTTTTATATTCTTAAATGAAGCGGAAACCTACATCCCGGTTAATCCTCCTTTCATTAACCAGATTTAGTTTGTAAGTCAACTATTAATCAAAAACTAACCCGCTCTAAGTGAAACACCACCGATTTCGCCTATATCAAATTTCACGGTAACACCGGACCTTACTCAAACTGCTACCTGACGAAGCGCTAGTTGATGTTTCCCTCAAGGGGTTGATGGCTTCACTAATACTAAGGAATTCTGAAGGTGCATAAAAAAGACGCTTACTATCCGCTAAGATTTCACTATATTGGAATTACCGCCTTGTCTTTTCGTTACCCAAGATGGCAATCTCAATGTCCCTACCACAATGGGGGCAGATCATATTAAGGGTTATGGGCTGCTTCATCACTCGTTCGGCAACCGCAGTAACTATGGAGTCGATATTATCTAAACGGTTGTCTAACATATCCAGGCGCCTTTTTAGATGCTCCATATCCAGCGCTCGGTCTTTTTCAACTATACCGGGTTCGTTTCCCTGTACCAAGTTTATATCCTCCCAGATATTACAATTAAACTTATTATACGCAACCGATGGTACCCTGTCAAAGTTTATTTATACTATTCATCGATCCCAAAGAAATATTGATTTACTTAAGCTTGATGGCGTATACTATTTCAAATAATAAATTAGTGAGGAGGTATCCAAATGCCTGAAGAAGTAATCGGAAAGGTAACTGATTTCTTTGCCAGGCCTGTAGTCGCCGGTATTGAGCTAACCGCAGTTTTAAAGATGGGGGATAAGATCCGTATTAAAGGTCATACCACCGATTTAGAATTCGTTGTTGACTCAATGCAGATTGACAACGTAAATGTGGACCAGTCTAAACCTGGCGATTTAGTTGGTATCAAAGTAAGTGACCGTGTAAGAAGAGGGGATATCATCTATAAAGTTACCGACTGAAAATATCACTGCCATTATTTATAAGTACTCAAAGATTGAGGTGACAAACTGAATTCCTACCCGCTGTACCTCCACAGTTAACTAGCGCCTAGAGTACTGTTATATTTAGCCTATGCCCTTGACCAAGTTAGCCATCTCGATAGCACTCATCGCCGCGTCAAACCCCTTATTCCCTGCCTTAGTTCCGGCTCGCTCGATAGCTTGTTCCAGAGTATCAGCCGTGATGATACCATAGATAACTGGAAGTTCCGCATCCAGTCCCACCTTAGCAATGCCTTTAGTGACCTCAGCAGCAATATACTGAAAGTGGGGTGTTCCACCACGAATTACAGCAGCCAGGCAAATAAGTGCGTCATATTTTTGGGTCTGGGCTAACTTCTTGGCTACCAGTGGGATTTCAAAAGAACCCGGTGTCCAGGCGATATCTATATCCTCCTCCTTAACACCGTGGCGAACCAGTGCATCCTGCGCTCCCTCAAGTAACCTTTTAGAAACAAATTCGTTAAACCGAGAGATAATCAACCCAAACTTTAACCCTTCTCCTAATAATTTGCCTTCAAAATGCTTGCCCATTACTTCCTCCTCTTACACGATTATAGATTACCTTTTAGTCACTGGCAATATCCGGTACTCCCAGGTGGTGGCCTAATTTTTTCTGCTTCGTCTCAAGATAGCGAAGATTATAAGGGTTAGGCTGGCAGATAATGGGTATCGTCTCCATTACCTTTAGTCCGTAACCTTCTAAACCCACCACTTTTTTAGGATTGTTGGTAAGCAGTTTAATTTTATGTAAACCCAGGTCAGCTAGAATCTGGGCACCAATACCGTAGTCCCGCAAATCCGGAGCTAATCCCAGGGCTAAATTAGCTTCCACCGTATCCAGTCCTTTATCCTGTAGCGCATAGGCACGGAGCTTATTATGGAAACCAATGCCCCGCCCCTCCTGCCTCATATAGAGAAGAACACCCCGTCCCTCCTTGGCAATATTTTGCATTGCCATAGCAACCTGCTCACCGCAGTCACAACGAAGACTACCGAAGACATCGCCAGTAAGACATTCACTATGAACACGGACTAACACCGGCTCCTCGATAGATAAATCGCCCATCACTAAAGCTAAGTGCTCATCAGAATCGACATCACTTTTGTAGGCAACAGCTGTAAACTCTCCGTATTTTGACGGCAGCTTAGCCTCAGTCACCCGGTGAACCAGTTTTTCATGACGGCGGCGGTAGGCAATAAGGTCAGCTATAGTAACAATCTGAATTCCGAACCGGTCCGCCATTACCTCCAGTTGAGGCAGACGTGCCATAGAGCCATCGTCATTCATAATTTCGCAGATAACCCCAGCCGGATAAAAACCAGCCAGCCTGGCCAGGTCAACTATAGACTCGGTATGTCCGGCCCGCCCCAGAACCCCACCTTCTTTAGCCCGTAGTGGAAACATATGGCCCGGCTGCACCAGGTCCTCAGGTTTAGTATTCGGGTCAAGCACCACTTTGATCGCCTCGGCTCTATCCGCTGCCGAAATACCGGTACTCACCCGGTGTTTAGCCTCAATAGATACCGTAAAGGCAGTAGAAAAGTGAGAGGTGTTATCCTGCACCATCAAGGGGATTTTCAGTTCATCCAGACGCTTACCGATAACAGGTAAACAAATCAATCCCCGGGCATGCTTGGCCATAAAATTAATCGTTTCAACAGTAACTTTCTCGGCAGCTATTGCTAAATCGCCTTCATTTTCTCTATCTGCATCATCGACAATAATGACGAATTTACCCGCCTTTATATCATCGATAGCTTCTTTAATACTGGCTATTCCCATGGTTACCTCCGACGTCTAGAAAAACCCGTGCCCCTGTAAGAATTCAGTAGTCACACCCCCGCTGCTGGGCTGGCTAAGCTGTTCCACGTACTTAGCTATTATATCAACCTCCAGATTAACCAGGTCACCCACCTGTCTATCACCTAGAACTGAGTGCCTCAAGGTATAGCCCACCAGAGAAACCTGAAATGAGCTGGTAGCCTTAGTCACTACAGTTAGACTAGCCCCGTCAACGGCAATAAAACCTTGCTCAACAATGTAGCGCATGACCTCAGGGGGGGCTTCAAACATCACTATCCTTGCCCCTCCCTGCCCGCTAACCGAGGTTACTCTTCCCGTAGCATCAACATGCCCCTGTACTAAATGCCCGCCTACCTGCCCTTCCAGAGTTAATGGCAGCTCCAAATTAACCTTATCACCAGCAGAAAGTAATCCCAGGTTTGTCCGCTCCCGCGTTTCAGGCATTATGTCGACTGAAAACGCATCAGCATTAAAACTGGTTATGGTCAGGCATACCCCATTAACGGAAACACTCCCTCCCAACTCCACTCTCTGAAGAACATCACCGGCAGCTATAACCAGGCTCCCAGACTGTACCGAACTAACCTTACCTATTTCCTTTATAATGCCGGTGAACACATCCCACCCCTATCAGGCTTTAGCTTCGGCGGTTTTTGGAGTAACATAACCACTAACCATCAAATCTTCACCAAATCTTTCCACACTAACACGTTCTAACCTGAGTGAGTTAGCTACTTTATCAACTCCTTTGCCGCCAACAGCGGTTTTTGCCTCGCTGCCGCCAATGATAATGGGAGCAATAAAAACAATAACCTTATCTACCAGGCCACAGTCAAACAGAGAACCAAGCAGGATTCCACCACCCTCTACCAGAATACTGGTGATTCCCCTTTCACCCAAGATTTCAAACAGTTTCTCCAAATCCACCAGTCCTCCAGTCGAGGGTAATTCCAATAATTCTGCTCCAGCCCGGGTGAAGGCGCTGGTCTCCTCTGGCGTGATTGACTTACCCACTGCCAGCAGTGTCTTACCCGGCTCACCAAATAGCCGGGCAGTCAGTGGTGTCTGTCCTATATCATCGACCACAACTCGAAGTGGCTGCTTCTTTGCCGTACCCCCTCTTCCCCCACAGCACCGGCAGGTAAGAAGAGGGTCGTCAGCCAGAACCGTGTTTACCCCCACCGCAACGGCATCAGTGGTATAGCGCAAATTATGAACTTTTTCTCTTGATTCCTCACCACTAATCCATTTGGAATCACCACTCTTAGTGGCAATCTTGCCATCCAGGCTCATGGCAAATTTAGCGGTAATAAAAGGCATACCAGTAGTAATGAACTTAATATAGGCCTCGTTAATTTCTCTGGCCTCATCCTCATGTTCACCCACATATGCCTTAATACCCTCTCGGTCAAGTTCTTTCTTACCTCGTCCAGAAACCAAGGGGTTTGGGTCAAGCATTGCCAGACGGACTTCAGCGATGCCAGCCGCAATGATAGACTGGCTACACGGAGGAGTTCTACCGTAATGGCAGCAGGGCTCCAGAGTAACATACATCACACCCCCTCTAGCTTGTTCACCGGCCTGCTGTAGCGCCACAATCTCAGCATGTTCAGAGCCAACTGGCTGGGTATAGCCCTGCCCCACCACCACATCATCCTTAACTATGACCGCCCCTACCGCCGGGTTAGGACTAACTGACCCTAGAGCCAGTTTAGCCAGGGAAAGCGCCTGCGCCATGTAGTCCATAATTAAGTCTACACCTTACGACTTATTTTTTCATCATTACTAACTAGTGCCATTCTAACACCTCATTTTCAAAAAGCGCAAACATAAACGCATCAACAACAGTACCTAGAGGATAAAACATTAGGAGAGCCCAAGTCAAACCCGGCTCTCCTAAATGCCAAACTGCGGCTAAATATAGCCTGGATGTCCTTATTATTGAATGCTGTATACCACCTGAACGGTTAAACGGATCTCGTTTTCTCCCGGGCTGATAGACGTAGTGGGTACCGGCGCTGGTGCGGGTACTACACTAGACTCCCAATACAGGTCACGAGTAACAGGAAAGTATATACCGCCCTCGCTAATGTAGGTGGGATTACCAAGCTCCACTCCCGCCAGTTTGGCTAACTGCTCTGCTTTGTCTTCAGCATCCTCCATCGCCTTTTCCCTGATTTCCTCATAATAGTCAGTCGGGTCATCTATGGTAAAGCTGATGCTTCTCATTCTGGTATAGTCGCCACCAGCTTCAGCGACAGCGTCAATAATAACCCCGGTATCATCTACCTCTCTAACCTTGACTGTTACCATATTGCTCACCCGGTAACCAATCAGTATTTCCTTATCATTCTCCCACCTTCGTAGCGGGTAGATACTAAAAGACTGGGTCTTAATATCCTTCGAAGCGACACCGTATTCATCAAGCACCGCCGTCACCGCCGCCATAGCTTCAGCCGCTTGCTGCTGTGCCTCAGCCACGGTTTCTGCTTGGGCCTCTACACCCAGGCTAAGTATAGCTACATCCGGTACGACACTAACCTTTCCCTCCCCAGTTACCCAGATTCCGGTGTTTTGCTGACTAAGAATTATGTCGCCACTCCCGGGTAACTCGGGTAATTGTTGTTCCGGGAAGCCAAAGTCCCCATAACACCCGATCGCACCCGCAGTAATCACCACCAGTGCTAGTAAAACAGCCAGTAACAGACTTTTTTTCATTTTCATACCTCCCTTTGGATTAGGAATCACTATAAGTTATAGTTACATCTACTATTATAACGCAAAAACGAGACTTTAGTTAGCCTTGCTCGATGGGAAGCAGTATACCTAATCTCACTAACTTCCTGATTAAGAAAGTGTTTATGGCAGAAAGCTAAACTGGCAGGATAAAGAGTAATAAGGTATAATTTAGATTGACTTTAAAGCAACCATAAAATGAGAACTATTATCCGTGAGATTATTGGGTTAGTCTTACTTTCAGTAGTAATCTTCTTACTGCTGCAAGTGTTAGTGCCGAGATTTGAAGTAGTTGGCTCCAGCATGAAGCCCAGCCTTCATGACGGACAGAGACTTTTAGTAAACAAGGCTGTTTATTTCTTCCGCGAACCGGAAGCAGGTGAAGTAGTAGTCTTTCAGGCTCCTAACAACCGACAGGCCGACTACATTAAGCGTATTATTGCTCTACCCGGTGACGTTGTAGAGGTCAAAGAGGGTGTGGTATATGTTAACGGCTCACCGTTAGATGAACCTTATATTAAGGACGAACCCGGCTACACACTCAACCCCGAAAAAGTCCCGGAGAATAACTATTTTGTTCTTGGTGACAATCGCAACAACAGCAACGATTCTCATAATGGCTGGACAGTACCCCGTCAAAACATAGTCGGCAAAGCCTGGTTATCAATCTGGCCGCCGGGGCAATGGGGACTGATTACTACCTATCCTTTAACAGCACAGCTAACCAACTACATACCTGAACAGATTGCTGGAACTTATGTACTCTCAGTAGACTAAGGGGGAATTGAAGTGACACCAATTAATGCGCAAGAAATCCTTCTTCAATCGGGGGCCGTACTCAACGGACACTTCCTGCTCACTTCCGGACTTCACTCTCCTATCTATTGGGAGAAGTTCCGTGTGCTGCAATACCCGAACTACACTGAACAGCTCTGCCGCCTGATTGCTGACCACTTTCGCAGTCAGAACATCCAGGTAGTAGCTGGACCTACTACCGGCGGCATCATCCTGGCTTTTGAAACGGCCAGGCAGTTAGGTGTTCGCGGCATTTTCGCTGAAAAAGAGAGCACTGGAGAAAGGTCTTTTCGGCGAGACTTCGGCATTGTTTCTGATGAACGAGTCCTCATCGTCGATGATATCCTCACCACCGGCAATTCCATTCGCGAGGTCATGGCAGCCGTAGCCAGGCAAGGAGGCACAGTGGTCGGCATTGGTGTGCTAGTTAACCGCTCCGAGCAGAAAGTGGAATTTGGTGTTCCATTCTTCAGCTGTCACCACTCCACAACCATAACCTACACACCGCAGGATTGTCCCTTATGCGCCGCCAAAATTCCCTTGGTCAAACCTGGTAGCAGCCAAAAACCACCAAGTTGACGCAGCAAACCAGGGTAAATAAAACAGGTTTTCTCATAATCACCGCGAATTCGCACCGGGGAGGTCTACCATGGAGCCCATAGCCCTAATTGTTATAATCGTGGTCATTGCCATACTGGGCATCTTTCTGACTTACTACCTCACCAGGTTGAGATTTGAGGCTAGCTTCCGACAGTGGCAGGAAATTGAGCGGCGGAGATGGGAAATCGAGATTGACAAAGCCCGCAAGGCAGCGATTATTCAGAGTCGAGCCGTATTAGGTGGTAAGTTCGTCGAGCAACTAGCCCCATACCTCCCCGAATTCAAGTATGACCCCACTGAAGCCAGGTTCATCGGCAGCCCCATAGACCTGATAGTCTTCCCCGGACTAGCCACCGGGGACCCCAAAGAGATAGTGATCATAGAGGTGAAAAGTGGTAAATCGGCTCACCTAACCCCCGAACAGAGAAAAATCCGCCAGCTGATTGAAGACGGTATGGTTAGATGGGAATTGATTCAGCAATCTACTGAGCAAGAGACATAATAGCTCACGCCATCGGTTCGTCTCCACTAGGGTATTGACACCTTCACAAAAAGGACTATAATAAAGCTCCAACATGTGAAAAACTAATATAATACCGGTGTAGAGGAGCAAGGGGATGAAACAAGGGTACTGGTCATCGCTAAAGTAAGGCAGTGGTTAGTGCCTTTTTTGGTTGGTTTCCCATCGGGTATTTACTTGATATAGAGTGGTCAGTATACCTCATGTCGCCTGGGTATCATGTTTTGGATAGTGCTTCAGGCTGCGTTTAATTATTTCCACTAGGCCAGTATTTTCATACATCTCGTACATTCTCTGCACTAATTGAAGCATCCGCTCGTTAATTTTATCCTGGGCATACCCCAAAGTTTCCAGTTTTTCCTCTATACTCTTTAGTGCTGGTTGAAACGACCCTAGGGCAGTATGGAACTGTTGTGCCTTATCTAAATCCTGGCTTAAGCTACTAACCTTCAGCTCCAGCTCAACTACTAGTTGCTCACTCTGGCGAAGTAACTCCGCGAGCTCTGCTCTTTGAGATTCACTAGCCTGTAGTTTTGCGTGCGCCGCACTAGCTGCCTGCTGGCTTTGCTTGGTTTTTAGCTCAGACGCAAGGCTAGCGCTGGCCAGACAGGCCGTACAGTAGATAGACGCTCCTTTCTCTAATTCAGTTCCACACTGAGAGCAAACGATATGGTAAGACTGACTTTGTTTGGTCGAGCGGCACTCCTGGCAGCGGCCGGGTACGGTAAAACCTTTCAACTCATAGAACTCCTGCTCAGCCTCGGTAAAGACAAACTCTCTACCGCATTGGCGACAAGTTAAGTTTATATCAACGTCTTTCGCCATTTGTAGACTCCTTCATCATATGATGATTCTTGAATTACAAACCATGCGACCTCTTATATTATTCTAAACAAAATAGTGTCTAATTTCAAACAAAGTTTACACGATATTCAATACTACCGCAAATCAAACATATCTTACCAGATTATCACTTTTTTATAAACAACATGGACGCCTGTTGTTGGGTAGCGGCCCCGGGTGCCTATTATAGCTTATATCCCGCCGCTTCGCATCTTTTAGCTTCGGCCAAATTCCTTTCTCAACTGTCCTGAGCTGAGGTGAATCATGGTTGGCCGGCCATGAGGGCAAGTATGAGGGTTGCTTACCCGCTCCAGTTGGCGAGTAAGCTCACGCATCTCTCCGTCAGTTAACACCCGCCCGGCTCTTACTGCACCATGGCAAGCCATAGTGATAAGCATGTTCTCCACCCAGTCGCCCCCAAACAGGGAATCCAGAGCCTCCCTCACCGCCCCCATCCAGTCCTTGTCATATAACAGAGCCGGTACTGCCCGGACCAAATAGGTTCTATCGCCAAAGGGCTCAATAGCGAAACCGAACTCGGCTAAGCTCTCATAACGTAACTTCAAAACTTCGTCCTGCTGGGGACTAACCTCAAGGGTTACTGGCTCCAGCAGCCCCTGCGACTCTACCTTCTGTTGCGCCTTCTGCTCTTGCATCTTTTCCAGGAGAATACGCTCATGAGCGGCATGCTGGTCAATAAGATACAATCCATCCGGTCCTTCAGCCACGATGTAACCATTCAAGATCTGACCTAATACCCGTAGCGCCGGTAAAGATACCTGAGGAGTCTGTAGAGGTGTTACTGGTAAGCTGGTAAGCCGTTCACTGCTGGTTGAAGTCCATAATAACTCTTTTTGTTCCGACCGTGCTATATAAGTAGCCGTTGGCGCTTCAATTTTAGGCACTGGCATTAACCCGATTAAGGTCTGTCGTACTGCCTTCTGGACAGCACTGAAAACCAGCCGTTCATTTTGAAATTTTACCTCGGATTTAGCGGGATGAATATTAACATCCATCTGCTCTGGCGGTAATGAAATATTGATAATCGCCACCGGATGTTTTCCCGGCATGAGAAGCCCGTGATAAGCCTCCTCTACCGCCCAGGCCAGCAGACGACTAGACACCCAGCGGCGATTGATAAAAAAGCTGAGGTAACTTCGGCTTGAACGGCTTATGGTTGGTGAACCTACCATACCGCTTACCATGGGTGGGGAGAGCACATCACCACCCTCCCATTCTCCCTCTCTCTGCCCCAATGCCATCATATTGTTGGCTACTTCCAGGCTATAAACCTCGGTCACACTATCCACCAGTCGACCACTGCCGGAGGTGCGTAGAGTTACTTTACCATCGATCAGCAAGCTAAATTTAACCTCCGGGAAGGCCAGGGCATATTGACTCACCACGTTGGCGATACGGCTGTTTTCCGTAGCCGCCGACTTGAGAAATTTCAGCCTGGCCGGTACCTTACGGAACAAATTGCGCACCGTAATCGTCGTCCCCTGGGAGCGCCCCTGGCTGCCTCGATTAGTTACCCTACCATCCTTTAAGTTAAGGTAAGTACCCACCGTCTCGCCAATTGCCGCAGTAACCACATCTACTTCAGACACCGTGGCGATACTGGGTAAGGCTTCCCCACGGAAGCCAAGGCTGCTAATTGAATCGAGATCGGCCAGGTTACCTATCTTGCTGGTAGCATATCGCTCAAAAGCCACCTCTACTTCTATCGATGGTATCCCCACTCCGTTATCAATCACCCGAATCAGGTCCACCCCGCCACCCCTCACCTCAACCGAAATCTGGCTTGCGCCAGCATCCAGTGAATTCTCCACCAGTTCCTTCACCACCGAGGCCGGCCTCTCCACCACCTCCCCGGCAGCGATCTGGGACACGACTTCTTTATCTAAAACTTTAATCGGCATAGCTAGTTAATGATACACGGTTTCGTGTAACGTGTCAATAGTTTTTCCTCTATTTTCTCCAGTT
>SDBS01004383.1_pt1 | contig 13821 bp, 11 predicted proteins | sample 2277091 | NCBI WGS metagenome assembly SDBS01 (sample SAMN10404972, study PRJNA504765) | marine sediment metagenome | isolation source: marine sediment core GS10_PC15, 163 cmbsf | place: Arctic Ocean: Southern Knipovich Ridge | collected 2010
CTGGGGCTGGAGAAGGTCCCAAGGGTTGGGCTGTTCGCCCATTAAAGTGGCACGCGAGCTGGGTTCAGAACGTCGTGAGACAGTTCGGTCCCTATCTGTTGTGGGCGTTGGAGATTTGAGAGGGCCTGCCTCTAGTACGAGAGGACCGAGGCGGACAGACCTCTAGTGTACCTGTTGTGGCGCCAGCTGCACCGCAGGGTAGCTACGTTTGGAAGGGATAAGCACTGAAAGCATCTAAGTGCGAAGCCTGCCTCAAGATGAGATCTCCTTTAAGGGTCGTTAAAGACGATGACGTTGATAGGTCGCAGGTGTAAAGGCAGTAATGTCATAGCCGAGCGATACTAATTACCCGTAAGCTTTCTCTGTGAGCTTAAAAATTTTGCTCTTTTTCCTTTACGTTAACCATATTGATGATCTTTAGGTGACTATTGCGACGGGGAACCACCTCTTACCATTCCGAACAGAGAAGTTAAGCCCGTCAGCGCCGATGGTACTGCATTTGTGGAAGAGTAGGTCGTCGCCGACTTTTATAACCCGGGTTCTTTTGAGCCCGGGTTTTTTTTTGGGGTAATGCAGGAATAAAAGGGCAGCGGCAGGGAAAACATCCAGATTACTACCAGGAATGATAACGCTGGTCACCGAATATTGACCATATATCTGTCAGATCCCCCTCTTTACAAAACTGAACTCTACTAAGTCAAACCTTCATGGTAGTTTCACCTATCAATATCAGTCGTTTATAAAAATAAGCAGGCATAATTTGAATATCGTTTTTGTGTTAAATACCTTCAACCACTGTAAATAAATAAATATCATTTTCAAATTCAATCATATACTAAAATGCACAAATCTTCCTTTCTCACAATCTCAGTGTCTCTGTTTTTCATGGCATCTTCTTTTCTGCTAAAAGCTCAGGTACCTGGGAATGGCCTGGTTTTCGATGGTGATGATGATTATGTAAATGTTTACACCACCACCTCGGATGAACTGAATCCTACTGAATCATTAACGCTGGAATGCTGGGTTTATCTTAATGAAGTCCCGTCAAGCAGTCATAATCCTCATCTGATATCGCGATTCAATTGCTATTCACTTACCATCGGGGCTGGTGGACTTGCCACGGCATATATTCAGAATGATGAAGGAGCCTGGTTCTCTGAAGCTGGTACCACAACAATCACCACAAACAAATGGTACCATCTGGCGACCACATACGATGGATCCAATCTGCGTGTTTTTGTCAACGGGGAACTGGAAGGTACAACCACTGCAAATGATACAATGGCCCGGACTACATTAAATTTCAGGATAGGAGCAAGAAATGCCTATGTGACCACCACCAATACCAACGGAATCATTGATGAAGCCAGGGTCTGGGATATACCCCGTACGCAGGCTGAAATCCAGGGTTCCATGAACCAGACCATTCCTGGCAGCACCCCGGGTCTTGTTGGTTACTGGAGGTTTGATGAAGGTTCCGGGATCAATACAGAATGTGAAACCACTTTTGATAATGATGGAACTTTAATGCATATGTCATTGCCCTCGGCCTGGACAACATCTACGGCAGCCATGGGTGAAACCTCCATTTTTGCAGAATCTGCAGAAATTAACGAAACGTCTGAATGTGCTGTTGATGTTGATTTTGGTTTAAGTGGCGAGGGACCTGGGTCCGGCCGTTCTATGGCAGTCATGCAGGTGAACGAATTGCCAAACAATGTTTCAGGATTATACCCTGACAGGGCCAGTGAGTACTGGGAAATATGGTCTGAGGACCCGGATTTTGACGGAGATTTCACGGCAGATGTACGTTTTCACTATGATGATATCAGTGGGCTCCCGACGGAATCTTCATTGGAGCTCTACAGGAGGGATGATGCCAGTGGGAGCTGGACTGCTGTTAGTGGATTCAGTGTGGTTTCAAATGATGGTGGATCCTCCACTGCTAATGATGGTAATGGATATGTTGAATTAACTATTACCGAAGGAACTACCGGAGAGTTCAGCGGTCAGTATATTCTCTCATGGTCTGATGCACCTCCTGTTATTTCAGATATTCCCGATCAGTCAGTGGCAGAAGGATCAGCTTTTGCAACCATTAACCTGGATGATTATGTAACAGACCCGGATAATGCAGACAGTGAGATCACCTGGACAGCTTCCGGTGAAACTGATGTGACTGTTACCATCACTGACAGGGTGGCTACCATCACTGCTGATGATCCGGAGTGGAACGGGAACAATGTGGTGACCTTTACTGCCGAGGATCCTGAAGGGGAAACCGACAGTGATAATGTAACTTTCGAAGTAACTGTAGTATTTGATCCCCCGGTTGTTGGTGATATTCCTAACCAGGAGATCGTTGAAGGTGCCAGCTTTACCACCATTACTCTTGATGACTTTGTGACAGATGCAGATAATGATATTACCACCATGACCTGGACAGCCAGTGGCCACACAGATCTTAGTGTTGACATAACTGACAGGGTGGCCACCATAACAGTGAGTGATCCTGAATGGAACGGAAGTGAGACCATTACCTTCCAGGCAGAAGATCCGGATGGAGAAACTGGTTCTGACCAGGCTACCTTTACAGTAACAGCGGTGAATGATGCTCCTGTGATAGATATTATCCTCAGCCAGACCATTGAGGAGGGGGGAAGCTTTACACCAATTGTCCTTGACGATTTCGTATCGGATCCCGATGATGCCGATAGCATGCTTACCTGGACAACGGCCGGTGAAGTTAATGTAACTATCGACATTACCGACCGGGTTGCCACCGCCACAGTAAATGGCCCTGAATGGAACGGTAACGAACGAATTACATTTACAGTGGAGGATACGAGCGGATTGCAAGATTTTGTACATGTAAGATTCATTGTGACTGCTGTTAATGATTCACCGGTAGTGGCAGATATTCCGGACCAGACTATAGCCGAGGGCCAGAGTTTCAGCCAGATCAACCTGAATGATTTTGTCTCCGATGCCGATCATCCGGATGACTCACTTAGCTGGACAGCCATGGGGCAATCTGATATCACAGTAACCATTGTAGACCGGGTGGCCACGTTTACAGTCGATCCGGAGTGGAACGGAAGTGAGACAATAATCTTTACAGCCACAGATCCAATTGGAGCTTCTGATGCGGACACAAGCGTATTGACGGTAACAGCAGTTAATGATGCTCCAACCCTCAACAAGGCAATACCTGATACATCAGCAGAGGCTGGAAAAGCATTCTTATTTGTACTGGATCCGGCTACATTTGCAGATGTTGATCCGGGAGATATCCTGGTTCTCAGTGCAGGCACACCTGCCTGGTTAACCTTCGATCCTGCAAGTGGAACATTCTCAGGTACACCTGCCGACGCAGATAAAGGGATGTTAGAGGTCATAGTAACAGCGACGGATGGCAGTTCAGCAACTGTTGCAGATAACTTTAGTATCGAGGTTATATCCTATGTTGGCATCAGCAATCCACTGGACGGACTGGAGATCAAGCTGTATCCGAATCCAAACAATGGCAGATTTGTCATAGAAAGTGATATGTTCGAACTGAAGGATGTTGTGCTGGAGATCTTTAACGAGAAGGGACAGTTGATATGGAACAGGGAAATCAGGGATGAGATAGGCACACTGCATGAATCAGTTGATCTGGACAATGCAGCGAATGGCTTGTATCTCCTGAGAGTAAGAAACAGAACAGGTAGGATCAACAAGCGGTTCGTAATATCGTACTAGAAGACGCATTTATAGCTCAACTGTGCTTTTTTTCCTGCCCATACCGGGTGTTAACGCGAAACTTTGTGGACTTCTTCCATGAAGCGGAGGAGAATGGGAAGGGAGAATGGATGATTTTCTGATTCGCGGATCAGGGTTTCAGGGTGCCACTGTACACCCAGTATGAATGGATGCCCATCCAGGTCGACAGGTTCAATAGCTTCAATGATCCCGTCCCGTGCAAAGGCAGCAGCCCGGAAACCCGGTGCCAGGTTTTCCACAGCCTGGTGGTGGCTGCTGTTTACAAAGCCGCTATCAGGAACGATGAGATCTGATAACATGGTGCCTTCAACGATCCTTACCATATGCTCACCCCCTTTCCGGTGGATGACAGTGGTATCATAATCAGATGGTATATCTATGATCAGGCTCCCTTTATAGGCCACATTCAGTATCTGGTGTCCACGGCAGATTCCCAGGAGCGGGATGTTATTTTCCATAGCATACCGGATCATCCTCAGTTCAAGACTGTCCCTGCGGTTGTCAATGGACTCACAACGATCCGTTTCCGAAGCTTTCCCGTAAATCACAGGATTGACATCGGGTCCCCCGGAAATAATGATCCCATCAGCCATAGATAAATAATAAGCTATTGAATCAGTGCTTACCGTATACATATTGACCGGTTTGCATTGTCTGCCGGCCATCGGCAGCCACTCCGCAAATCTGTTATCATAATCTTTTGAGATCAGCACCAGGCTTGTGGGGCCGGACTGGCAGGCAGCTGCAATAAGCAGGATCGCAGCCAGTACTTGAATGATCGCTTTTCTGAACATGTTTTAAAATTAATAATTTTCTGCTCTCATTTACTCCCGATATCAAAACCGACCAGAAAATCCTGGTTTTTTGGATTTGATCCTTGTGGCAACTCACTAAATCCAGGCTTTTTGGCGTTATAAATATTATTTCAGCTATTTTTACTGCACGATGCGGATTCAATTTCTTATAATAGCATTAATGGTTCCTTTTCTTGCTTTCTCCCAGGAGATCCCTGAAGAAAATATGATCAATGAACCGGCTGATACGACGCAGACCTTTATTAAGATCTGGAACCTTACAGAGGATTTTGCCGTCATGCGGGATAAGGAGATCGATACAATGAAGACACAGTTCCAGATCTACGATCCTGTGTTCAGCAATAGTATTGCAAATGCTTTCCTGGGTAACACGGGACTCCAAACCCAGAATTTAATATATTTCAACCGGGAGGAACAACCGGATTTTTTCTTCATGCGCCCCTATACTCCCTATTTGTATACACCGGAAAACAATACCTATTTTAATATTATTAAACCCTTCACCCTGCTGGAATATTTTTCAACGTTCGGTAACAAGCAAAAACGGGAGGATATATTCCATGCCGTTCATACCCAGAACCTTTCCCCTTTTCTTAACCTGGGATTTGATATCCGACTGCTATCTTCAGCAGGACTTTACAGCCGGCAAATAGCCAAATTGACCAATTTTAACCTGTTCACATCCTATACAGGGCACGATTATTCCTTCCATACAAGTTTGCATGTAAACAATTCAAGTGCAGAGGAGAACGGGGGAATCGCTGATGACAGCATCTTTTTTAATGAAAACATCGATGAAAAAGCCTATGACATAAACCTGGAAGAAGCAGATTCAAGGATAAAAAGCCTGATGTTCCACTTCACCCAAAGGTATAAATTCGGCAAGGAAGAACAGGTCGTGGACACCACAAGCGAGACTGGGTTCCGCAGGTTACGGGAAAGGACAGTAAAAACAGGCTCATTACTGCATACCTTTGAATACCAGCGGAGTCACAGGCTTTATACGGATGAAATAACAGATATGAACCGGGATTTTTACCCGGCATACCTGATTGATTCCATGCAGACCAGGGATTCGACATATTTCAGATCCCTCAGGAACACCTTCCAGGTCATGCTTGATGAGAATCCGCACCGTAAGAATGATTTCGGGGCCAGGGCATTTATCTCCCATGAATGGGTGAGATATGCTTTTAACAAAGCTAATGACACCCTGGTTTCAGGCGGGGATACCAGCATCCAGAATCATAAATACTACCAGTACAATAATGTCCATCTGGGGGCCAGTGTATTGCATACTGTAGGATTTGGATGGGACTGGATCTTTGCCGGACAGTTTTACTTAACCGGATACAGGGCAGGAGACCTGCTACTGGAGGGGAACATTACGAAAGAATTCCAGGGTAAGAAGGGGGAATCCAGGATCAGTATCTCGGGGGAGTTTTCATTACAGGAAGCGGATCATTTCCTGAATTTCTATGAATCAAACCATTTCCGCTGGTATAATGATTTCAGGAAGATCAAAGATATCCGTGGATCACTGCAGGTAAGCAATGAAGCGATACAATTAGATGCCGGGGCCCACCTTTCCCTGGTTACTGACCTGGTTTACCATACTGATTCTGCGATGCCGGCGCAGCATGGGGGAGTGATTTCTGTGATCGGACTTAATCTGCACAAGCATTTCAGCGCCGGGATCTTCCATTCTGATCACCGGATTCATTACCAGCTCAGCAGTGACAACAACGTGGTGAGATTACCCGACCTTTCCTACTATACCTCAAATTATATTTCATTTACCGTTGTTAAAAATGCCCTGACAGCTCAACTTGGATTTGATCTATATTATTATACCCGGTACCGGGCCCTGGCATTTGCTCCTTCTTCCGGACTATTCTATAATCAGGATATCATGGAATTAGGGAATTATCCATACCTGAATCCATTCCTTACAGCCAAATTGAAACGGACCCGCTTTTACCTCAGATATGACCATCCCTATGCCGGTCTTATCAAAAAGAATTATTTTCATGTATTGAATTATCCCATGCCCGGGAGGGTATTCAGGTTTGGATTATCGTGGACATTTTATAATTGATACGTCTAAATAAACAAGGTATTCGTCAAAGTTAATTTTGATGGTGCCGATGCATTTGGTATTTTGGTCCCAAGCTTAACGCTCATGTTCAAGCGATTTACATATTTACAGGGACTGCTACCAATCTTCCTCCTGTTAGCCGCAACTTGCAAGGACACACCTGAAAGGATTGCATCCGGGAGGGAAGTGAATGATCTTACCCAGATCCTTGAGAAGGGGAAGCTTATCGCCATCACCGATTATAATTCGACCGATTACTTTATCTACCGCGGACAGCCCCTGGGGTACCAGTATGATATGCTGCAGGACCTGGCTGACCATATGAATATTAAGCTGGATGTAGTGGTGAGCAATAGCCTGGAGGAAACCTTTAACTGTCTGCGTATGGGTGATTGCGACCTGATTGCCCTGAACCTTACGGTTACCATGCAACGCAGGAGCCAGGTTAACTTTATTATCCCTCATGGTCAGACACACCAGGTGCTGGTCCAGCGAAAACCTGAAAACTGGGAAAGAATGTCCCCGTCCCAGATTGACAGGGCATTGATCAGGAACCAACTGGACCTGGCCCGGAAAAAAGTGTATGTCCAGCATAAATCGGCATTCTACAGGAGGATGCTGAACCTTGCAGAGGAAATCGGTGATACCATTGAAATTGTGGATGTCCCAGAAGAGGCGGAAACACTTATCATGCTGGTGGCAGACGGGCAGATTGATTATACTGTCTGTGATGAGAATGTAGCCCTGGTAAACCAGACTTATTATCCCAACCTGGACATACAGACCGCTATCAGTTTTCCACAGAACCTTGCATGGGCGGTAAATTCAGAGGCTGCCGAGTTGAAAGAGGTGATCGATGAGTGGCTTAGGCAGTACCGTAAATCTACAAGGTACGCGGTGATCTATAATAAATACTTTAAGAACCAGCGGTCAGCAAGTATCGTGAAATCAGATCTTTTTACCCTCAGCAGTGGAAAGATCTCCGTCTACGATGACCACATCAAGGTATACAGTGAACAAATTGGCTGGGATTGGCGGTTGCTGGCCTCGATGATCTACCAGGAATCCCGCTTTGATCCAGGTGCCCGTTCGTGGGCGGGGGCATTCGGACTGATGCAGTTAATGCCTGTAACGGCGAAGAGGTTTGGGATCAACATGAATTCCCCCGCAAAGGACCAGATCAATGCAGGGACCCAGTTTATCAGGTGGCTCGATAAACGTTTTATTACATCCATCCCTGACAAGGAAGAAAGGATCAAGTTCATTCTTGCGTCCTATAATGTGGGACCAGGACATGTTTTTGATGCGATCAGGCTGGCGGATAAAAATGGAAATGATCCGAAGAAATGGCACGATAGTGTAGATGAATACCTGCTTAAAAAATCAAATCCACAATATTACCGGGACCCGCTCGTGAAATATGGCTATTGCAGGGGAACCGAGACCATTAATTATGTAAACCAGGTACTTGACCGGTATAACCACTACAGGAACATCATAAACTAAGTGATGATTTTCCCGTCCTGACAACTTCCAGGAATTCAGACAGGATCATGGCAGTTGCCCCCCAGACATGTTCCTCACCGATTTGAAAATATGGTACCCTGACCAGCTTGCACATGAGTGTCCTGAATTTCTCCCTGGTATTGCCGGGATGTAGCAGGTCTTTCAAAGGGGCTTCGATCAGGTAGGCTACTTCGGATGGATCTGGTTGGAAATCAGGTGATTCAGGGTAGCAACCAACCACAGGTAAAACTTCTATCCCGCTTACAGGTATATGCAGGCGGCTCAGGTTGCCAAGTATCCTGATCCGGCTATCATCTATGCCAATCTCTTCCCTGATCTCACGTAAAGCTGTCTCTTCCAGATCGGCATCGCTGTCTTCGAATTTCCCCCCCGGCAGACTGATCTGATTGCTGTGTGCCCCGGCATATTCAGGCCTTTTCATCAGTACTGTATGCCAGGAACCAGCCCTGATGAAAAGCAGGATCATCACGGCTGCGTTCCGGTAATAACCATGCCGGTTTTCCAGCCTGAGTTCAGGGGCCATTTTATACTGGGCCCTCCTGCCGGGTAGGATTGATTTCAAATCCTGTTCAAGCTCATCAATGAATATTTTATTGTTATCATTGGACATCTGCAACGAAAATAATGATTCTGTTGATATCATGTTTACCTATTCAAACCGGATGGCCATGGCCGGGCTTATCCTGGAAATGATCATAGAGGGTATGATCAGCATCAGGATAATGGCCAGGGCAGTCCCCAGATTCAGGGCAATAATGTGTAATGCGTTCAGGTTGACCGGGACTGTATTAAGATAATAGGATGACTGGTCCAGTTCCATGATGCCTGTGTATTTCTGCAGGAGACATATGCCAATGCCAATGATGTTTCCCCAGAATAATCCACGGATGATGAGGAATCCTGACTGGTACATGAAAATTTTGCGAATACTGACATTGGGACTGCCAAGCGCCTTCAGAATACCAATCATGTTTGTCCGGTCCAGGATCAGGATCAGTAATCCGGAGACCATGTTGAAGCCGGCTACCACCAGTATCAGGATCAGGATGATCAACACATTCATATCCTGAAGATTCAGCCAGTCAAATATTTGCGGATATTTATCGTGGATATTGATTACCTTCAGCCTTGATCCATCCTCTTCAAAGCCAAAACCCACCTTATTCATGACCATATAGGTTTGTTTTTCAAGGTCGCTGAAGTCAGCCAGGTTTACTTCAAAACCACTGATCTGCTCTTCCGTCCAGTCGTTCAGTTTCTGAATATGACGGATATCCCCGAAAATAAATACCTTATCGAACTCCTCCAGGCTGGTTTCAAAAATACCAGTCACGGTAAAACGACGCATCCTGGGTGGTTCCTGTATAAAATACATCAGGAAATCATCGTTAATATTCAGCTTAAGCAGAGATGCTATATATCTGGATATGAGCACTTTATTAGACCGGATGGAATCGGTGAGGGTAAGGATCTCACCTTCCCGCAGGTAATCCTGGAGAAATCCCCAGTCATAACCGGGACCGACCCCCTTTAATACGACCCCCTGAATATCGGATTTGGTTTTGATGATCCCTGCCTTGGTGGCAAAAACCTGTACACTGGCAACGGAAGGATCTTCCCTCAACTCCTTGAGAAATTCCTGCTTGCTGTTTATGGGCTGTGTTTCATAGGAAATGTTTGAGTCAAAATTCAGTATCTGGATATGAGCGGCAAAGCCAACCACCTTTCGGGAGATCTCGTTTTTGAATCCGGTGACAACTGCCATGGCTACGATCATGACCGCGAGTCCCAGGCTAATCCCAAAAATGGCAATATTCAGGATGGACCGGGAAATGCTCTTCCGGTTATCTTTACTTACAATCAGCTTTCTGGCAATGAAGATCTCGGTATTCACAAAAAATGATTTACTTTATGTGCTGAAGTTAATAAAATTCCATATAGAAGTTTTTGCGTTCCAGAATTTTAAGTACAACATTTTTAGCCATTGCAGCCTGTCTAATTTGGTCCACCGCCTTTGTAGGGGTGAAAATCGGTTTGAGATTTACCACACCCTTGCAATTTGCGGGAATCCGGTTTTTATTGTCCGGATTATTCATCCTGCCTTTCTGTGGAAACCTGTGGAGGTCCTTTGCCCTGATCGGTGAAAACTGGAAGCAGGTAGTCAGGCTCGCATTTTTCCAGACATTTCTTTTGTATACAATGTTTTATCTGGGGATCAGCTTGGTACCAGCCGCCATAACGGCAATTATCATCGGGGCTAGTCCCCTGTTCTCGGCCATCCTGGCCCATTTGCTATTGGATGATGACAAACTTTCCATGCGTAAAATGGTATCCATCTCCCTGGGCATGACAGGGGTTGTCATTATAGCAGTGAGCAGGGGGAGTTTCAGCTGGATGGAAGGAAAGGAATTCTGGGGGATACTGATCCTGATTGCTGCCAATGTTGCAGGCAGCATGGGCAATGTTCTGGTAGTTAAATACAGAACGGGCCTGCCTCCTTTGTTGCTGAATTCAGCCCAGTTAATGACAGGGGGATTGGGATTGATTATCCTGTCTGTGCCTTTCGAGGGACTCACCTTCGGGTTTAATGAGATACCATACTATATTTCCCTTGGCTGGCTTAGTTTATTGTCCGCCACCGCATTCAGTATATGGTTTATCTTACTCAGACGTCCCGGTATCAAGGTATCCGAACTGAATATTTGGAAATTCCTGATCCCGGTATTTGGAGCAGCCCTGAGCTGGATTATCCTCACCGATGAAAAACCGGAGATCATTGCTCTGATCGGCATGCTGCTGATTGGTTTATCCCTGATAGTATTGAATGTCAACCATGTCAGAAAAAATCACAAATTTGCAGCCGATGATTAGATCGGGGTACAACAAATCATTTTCCGGAAATCCGTGGCATCCTCTGCTGATCATGACGCTGTGTTTGTCCCTGCTTCTTGGGTTCAGTGAATGCAGGGGACAAAAAAAAATACTGCCGGGGGCGGACCGGACAGGCATGTATCTGCCTATGCTTAAAGGCAAAAGAGTTGGTATAGTTGCCAACCAGACATCGGTTATTGGCAATACCCACCTGGTAGACAGCCTGATATCCATCAGGAGTGCTGAGGCTATGATCCGAAAGGTTTTCAGTCCCGAACACGGATTCAGGGGCGAGGCTGAAGCCGGCCTGATCATTGAGGATAAGGTAGATGCAAGGACCGGACTGCCGGTTATCTCCCTGTATGGAAGGAACCGGAAACCCTCAAAGGAAGCTATCATGGATCTGGATATTATCCTCTTTGACATACAGGATGTCGGGGCCCGGTTCTATACCTATATTTCCACCTTGTTTTATGTTATGCAGGCCTGCGCCGAAAACAACAAGAAACTAATATTGCTGGACCGGCCAAACCCGAATGGATTCTATGTTGACGGACCGGTCCTTGATACAGCATTCAGCTCCTTTGTCGGCATGCACAGGGTACCGGTTGTATATGGGATGAGCATCGGGGAATACGCCAGGATGATCAACGGAGAGGGATGGCTGGGCAACAATCTCGAATGCAACATGGAGGTTATTCCATGCCTGAACTATGATCATACCATGTATTATACACTGCCCGTGAGTCCCTCGCCCAACCTTCCCAATATGAATTCCGTCTACCTGTATCCCTCCACCTGCTTTTTTGAAGGCACAGTAATCAGCGAGGGAAGGGGTACCGACTTTCCTTTTGAGGTTTTTGGACACCCACGTTTACAAAACATGTATTTTGAATTTGTGCCCAAAAGCATTCCGGGAAAATCAGCCAATCCTAAACTAGAAGGGGAAACCTGCATGGGCACGGACCTGCGTTATCTCCGCAACAGCAGGAAGCATGATCAACGGATCAACCTCTCCTGGCTGCTTCTTGCCTATGAGAATTACCCGGACAAGGAAAAATTCTTCATCCCCTTTTTTGAAAAACTCGCCGGAACAGCCCGGCTGAGGCAACAGATCATGGATGGCATGACGGAGGAGGAGATCAGGTCCAGCTGGTCTGATGAACTCGCAGCATTCAAGAAGATCAGGAAGCAGTATCTGCTTTACCCGGATTTTAAATGAACTGATTTATTCAGCATTTCTCCAAAATCATACCTTTACTTTACAGAATACATATATAAAATATGAAGCTTCTCATCATTGAAGATGAGCCAATATTACTTAAAGACCTCGGTGAGTTTGCTGGTAAGGAAGGGTATTTATACGAGTTGGCTCACAACTATTCTACCGCTGTGGAGAAGATCATGCTTTACGATTACGATTGTGTCATTCTGGATATTAATTTGCCGGATGGCAGCGGATTTGATATTATACAAAAACTGCAGAAACATCAGAAGTCGGATGGCATCATAATCCTGTCGGCCAGGGATTCATTAGACGACAAAATTATGGGACTTGGTTTGGGTGCTGATGACTATTTAACTAAACCATTTTACTACTCAGAACTTAATGCCCGGATCAAAGCTATTATCCGGAGAAAAAAGTTTAAAACCAATAAGGATATTATCTTTGGCAACATCCTTATTGACCTGGATCAACATTTGGTCAAGGTTAGTAATGAACAATTGAATTTTACTAAAAAAGAATTCGCCATCCTTACCTATCTGATAAGTAATCAGAGGGTCGCTGGTTCGAGTCCAGCCTGGGGAGCTGAGGAAATCAGGCAGTTATGTCTCTTTTATGGGTGTAACTGTTTTTTTATTTGCATAGGATTTGCACAAATAGGCCATATATTTCGGCATTTATTGAAATATCCCTTCCAGTTTGTCTCTCTGCTTTCAGTCAGCTTTATTAACCTTTAAATCATTAATCATGAAAAAATTAATTTTAATCATTACAATTGGAGTATTCCTGTTATTAGCAGGAGAGATGTCTTTTGCTCAACGTGTTGATAGTGTAATTGTTACTACGGTAAACACTACAGTTGTTGTCAAAGATATGCCTGGAGTTAGAGGGAAATTTGCATTCGAAGTTCCAGGAAGGAGCGTAATTGTTGTTTATGCAAAAACAATAAAAAAGTTTGGAACAGTAGGTTACTATGAAATATCTTACTTTAATCAAACCGGATATGTATATTCAAGATATTTAGTAGACGCTTTATCAAGGGAAGGTAGAGAAGCAATAAAATCAATAAGTCATAACATTACAACATACGAAACTAATAAAGATGCATTCTATCAAAAGGTAACATCACAACAGGCTGGGAGACATCCCGGACAGTCCTATAGTACAATATCGTATTTGACTCCGGGAGATGAATTACTAAAGTATAATAAGCTTAAAAACGTTTCATATACTATGTATGGTAGTTCAATCTGTTTGGGTATTATAGTAGCGGCTGCTGGATCAGAAATGGAACAAAATACAATAGTTGGAATAAGTGTTGATGTTGTCCCAAACTTAGTTGAAATTTAGAAAGGAAGAATCAGCCTTTGATGAGCTGATTCTTCCGGGAGGTTCCATAAAATGTTAAATTTAAATCAACAAATTTAATTAACATGGAACCTAAAAGTAAAGGTACTCAAAAGCGAAGAAATTTATCCTGGTTGCAGGAACAATCAGTAGACCTTAAAATCTCATTGCTG
>SDBS01004384.1_pt1 | contig 13820 bp, 11 predicted proteins | sample 2277091 | NCBI WGS metagenome assembly SDBS01 (sample SAMN10404972, study PRJNA504765) | marine sediment metagenome | isolation source: marine sediment core GS10_PC15, 163 cmbsf | place: Arctic Ocean: Southern Knipovich Ridge | collected 2010
TTTTTCGTCAGCTTTGATTTTTGCATAGTATTTTCTTGAAATTTGTCCAGTAATTTCGATAGTTTTAAAAGCTGAATTCAATTGTGAAATAATTTCAAGTTCATCGATATCATCTTCATTATTTTCACTATATTTTTCTACTAATTCAGAAGAATCTTGTTTTTCAAGTTTTTCTTTACGTGCATCTTCGATTGATTTTGTTTCAAGAATAAGTTGTGGAATTTCTTCTACCAGTTCATTTATTTCTGTAATATCATTTTCCAGTTTAGATATTTCAAATTCACTAAATATTGATTTAGCTTTTTTCTTTAATAAATTATAAATATAAGGGTCATTTGAAAGGTGAGTAAGAAACATCAAAATATTGGCAGATTTCTCATTATGTATATTATCTATTAGTTCTCCAACTTCCTTTTTAGTTTCCTTGTTACTGTGTAAAGTGTCACGTAGGCACTTTGCAATATAATAGTAATAAATAAAATCATAACATACAGAAACTTGCTGATTATCTTGTTTTAAGATTCTTGCATTTACAAGATTGTCAATAATTGAATTACTCCCTAAAAAATTATCAATATCAAAATCCTTCTTGAATTTTTCAAAAAACTGATTAAATCTTTCTTTTGATATTTCTATTAATTCTTTTTTATATAAAAAGTAACAAAACTCAACTAATAGATTGTCATAAAAAGTTATTACTTCTTGCTTCTTGTCAATTTTATGTAGCGACAGATTAATTAATAACTCATAATATGAACCGTATTGACTTGCACTTAAATCATGTTGTTTCCCCGATTCATAGGCTTGCAATAATGTTAAAAGAAAGAAAGGATAAGATGGAATAAAATTCTTACCAATAACTGTTTTTATCGAAGTTGTTACATAATCAAGTTCTTTGTAAACACTTTCTTCCAATATTAAATCATCATCCTCAATATTAATATTAAGCCATTTCCTTATTAATTTATCTCTTAATTTGGGACCAAATTGTATTATCTCAAAATGATTATAACTCTTTAATTCTTCTACTGTATTTTTTTTCTTACTAAGAAAATCCAATAGTAAAATAAGGTCTGTTCCTGTTACAATAATTTTACTATAAATATTTGAAATATTATTCAGAAAATTATTCCTGTGTGTTGGTTTTAGTTTTGATTTATCAAAGTCATCAACGATAATTAACTTTTTACTATTGTCTGTTTGTTTGAATAGTTCTATATCTCCATCATACTGTTTCTTAAATGCTTTTGAAATTATTTTATGAATATCATTTGGGGATGTATTGTTAATATCACTCCCTTTTAAATAGATCGGAATAATCTTGTTTTCAAAAGATATTTTATATATCATCTTGCAAAGTGAAGTTTTCCCACTTCTTTCATCACCTGTAAAAACAAACTTGAATTCATTATTGCTAAAATTAAGTAGCTTCTTTGAATTTATAAATTTGTTAAACGTATTCGTTGTACTAGGTGTGTAATTTATTGTTTTGAGGTCTGGAAAAACATAAATATCCCTTAATGTTAGTATCCCTTTTCTTTTGTTGGTGAAATTGGCACCTGGTTTAGTGATGAAATTAATTGTTGTTTGATTTATGTTGAATATTTGCTCTTCTAAATTCCTATCTCTTTTTATTTTATTCCAATTCTCTTCTTCATTCAATGACTTATAAAATTTCCCATTAAATTCAAATTGAGTTACGAGGTGTTGTTCATTTTCAAAATCAATTGTCATAATATTGAAATTGCTTTTTTCGAATGAATCGTCATCTTGTAAAGCAGCTGATTCTATAAACTCAGTATAGTTACCTTCAAAATTATCATTTAAATATCGTGAAAATTGATGTTCGTGTCCAGTTAAAATAAAATCAGAAGTGTTTTTCAAGTGATTTATTAAGCTATGAGAATTTTGTGGGGCATTCCAATTAAAAGGATGGTGGATAATACTAATGTTTAAATCAGATTTGTCCCTAAAAAAATCTTGATTTAAAAAGTTAACTGGGAAAATTAGTTTTCCGGGATTTTCTTTTAGAATAGAAATCCATGCAGAATTATACAAATATATTATTAATGATTTATCATTTGAAAATTTGACAATAAACTTATTGAAAATTTTGTTTTGTGTTTTGTTTTCAGGATTAGGACATACTTTCTTTTGAAAAGTAAAAAAGCTAGATTGAATTTCTGTCATTACAGTAATAACACCATCATCAATATCATTTTCGTTTTTTTGTATTCCATCAAGTGTTAATTTTCTGACTTTTTCATTTTCCTTTTTATAGTCAAAATCTCTATCATGATTACCAGGGGTAATGTAAATATTTGATGTAATATTAAATCTTTCTTTTATTTGCTCCTTCAAATTTTCAAAAAACGAGTATGCGACATCGTATTCATCCTTCTTTCCTGAAAAAGCAATATCACCACTAACTAAAATAATAATATCTGAAATATCAACAAAGAGTGTATTAATAGCATCAAGTATTTTGTCCTTCCTTTCCAATATTGGATTGTTTTTTTCTTTAAAATGAATGTCACTGAAATGAATTAATAATTGTTTCATATATCTATAATTATGTTTGTTTTAATGTTCGTTAAGGGAGATAGTTTACAAAGTTAAAGGCACATGCTTTACACTAAATTAGTGCTTAACCTTGTTGATTTTTGTTTCTCTCTTATATCTTTTTCATTAAAGTATCCTAAAAATACGCTTCTATAAAACACTTTCCAAATTCCGTTTCCAATTTCTTCCGCGGCCACTTGTTTGCCAGTTAATCCTTTAGACATGTAAGCCCAATAATAGGATTTCCATCGTATAGATCCATTTTGGGTAACGTTCATTACTTTCATGTGAGGTGAATATATGTATTTACTGATTCTTTCAGGAAATGGCTTACTAGAATATTGATGAATTTTGGATGGAGTTTCCATCCCTAAAGCTTCATGTGGTCTCACATAATTATACTCTTTTACAAAGTAATTTAATTTTCTTTGTTGTGCTTTTAAATCATAAGCAGAGGGTAATGCACAAGCAGCTTTTAAGTCCCGATGCATACGCTCATGCCTGCCATTTTGTTCGGGGTGAGCAGGGTCTGAAAATACAGGAAGAATACCCAGGTCAATAAACCAATATGACAGTCGGGTAAATCGTTGGATGGCAGAGACAGAACCAAAAGGTCCTCCATTGTCAGTATGCATCTGTTTGGGTAGGCCATACTTCCTAAAGACCCTTGTAAACTCAGTTTTAGCCGATTTATAGGTCTCTTTGTAATGCGCCTTGGCACTGAATAAGAACCTGCTTCTGGAGTCTGCAATGGTCAGTGGATGACAATATATTTTGTTGCCCATTAAGAACTTTCCTTTGTAGTCAGCACTCCATACTTCATTGCAATCCTGAGGATCAAAAATTGGGTAGATAGGCTTTACTCTTCTTAAGCGCTTCTGAGGGCAAACTAAGCCGTTTTTTAATAGTATGTTATGTACTGTAACCACCGATGGGATGTCATCCGGTGGAAAGTGGTTAAACAACAATCTGTGAAGCTTTTTAGCTCCCCATTTTGAGTGTTTTTTCTTTAAATAAAGAATCTTCTCCTGGACTTGTTTTTTTGTTTTGTTGGGGTGGTTTATTGGGGATTTAGGTTGATCCAAAAGACCTTCTATCCCCAATTTTTCATAGCGCTGTATTAATCGATATCCCGTTGGACGAGAGATCTCAAATACTTTACAAAGTTCTGTGATGGTATATTTTTCACAAAGCCATTCACAGATAAATTCTACTTTTTGTTCCATAGTTGTTGTTTCTTTCCAAGGCATAGTAATTTGTTTTTTATCACAAATTACGACTATGAAAAGTGTAAACTATGTCCCTTTAACTTTGTAAAGCATGTTCCTTTATCGTACCTAATGCACGCCAACGACTGATGTATGGTTTCGTAGCGGATTTCAAAGCGATAATGTTCAAATTACGCAATGAGCCAAATTTGCCTTCTTTAAAATAGTCAAATCGGCAGATTTGGCGGTGCTTGAAATGAACAATAAAGCCCAAATTCACAACGAAACCGCTATGAACTATACATTTTGTTGGCGGTATGTTATTTCTTCTTTTTTATTTGTTTTTTAATATAATTATATTTGACTTGAAGTAAATCTTTTACTAATTCAGTAGCCAGTTCATTCAAATAGTCCATATATTCATCCAATTCTATTCCTTGAAAATAGCTTTTGTCTATGAGCTCTTTTGATAATTTAGTTTTGATAAATTCAATTGTAATTCTCCCCAAATCACTATAAATATCATTTGCAATTTTCAATGAACCTATTTCAATTTCATTATCAATAAGTTTCCTTTTATGAAAAGATTTGAACTTTCTCTTTATGTTAGAATTGAACGTGCTTAATATTTTATCTGCACTGTCAAATTTTTTATTTATCAAGAGCTTAACAATCTTTGCAAGCTCTTCATCAGAATATTTTTTCATATTTTACTTTTTTTATTCATTATCATAGTACGAAGACGTATCAACTTCAATTTTATCAACTTCTGTAATTTCGAGTTCATTTTCGGTGTTATATTCAAGTGTTATTTGAAATTCAAATGGAAAGTTGTCATAAGTTTTAAAACCATCTCCTTTGTCTTGGTCTCCGTCAGAACCAAATTGTAATTCAACACTTATAACACCATCTCCTTTTACAAAAATTGAAGTCCCTGATATTTTCATCTCATCTATGTCAACATCTGTAACCTCATCAGGTCTCGTATGAGTTGATAGTTCGTCTAATTCGTCTGGAAATTCATATAGAACATAGTTGGTTAAAAGTGTTTCAATACCATCAATTTCTAATATTTTCTCTTTGGGTTGTGTTGCAATTACTACTTTAAATTTATATCCGCCCAAATTCCTTATGTAATCAGCCAATCCTGAAATATTTTTTCTTCTTTTAGGTGTTAGTTTTCCTGTCTTTACTTCAATTACAATTTGTTCATCTTCTTTTTTCACCACTAAGTCAGCCTGAAATTCACCTAATTTGGTTTCCTTTTCAACAGAATATCCTTTTTGAATATAGTCTTCTGCAATTTGTTCAATTGCAATGTCGTGAAGATGTTTTGTTAAATATTTTTTCTTTATTTCCATTTTACTCAATGTTGAATTTAATTAATGATGGCTTGTAGTTACCACATTCTATATAAACAACGTGGTCTTCATTGTCGAATGAGTCAAGTAAGTCTACGATTAAGTCTCCTTGTAAATCTGATAAGTCTATAATACTATAATCTTCTTTTGTAAGGTCAAAACTTCCTGCTATTCTTATTCTAATCTGTTGGTCGTCATTGTATAAGAAATCGTTTAAACTGTCCCAAACTGGTTTGCTTAAATTATCTGTATCAAGGTTAAGGTTCTTATTAAAAAAGTAATATATAGTAGCATAAATTTCACCTGTCATTAAAGTGTGTTCAGGGTTGTAAGAAACAAGAGCATTCTGAATTACATTTCTGTAATTATCCTTTTTCGTCCCTTTGCAACTATTGTATGAAAGTGGTCTATTTTTAAGAATAAAATTATACATATTTCCCTGCTATTTCCTTTGTTCTAATTACCGCCAACGGTTGTGTAAACGGAACGTCCGTTTATTAATATATGTCTCTTGTTAATCTAAATTGCTGTCATGCAGTCTTATATTATTTAAAATTAGATTTAAAGAGCTTATAATATTTTAAAAATATTTTTGTTCAAATGGTAACAAACCTATCTTGCTTTGTTGCATACTTAATTTAAGCAACTTTGGAAGTTAAATATACTCATTATCTCAGATACACATTCAAGTGTCGGACCAGGAGCAAAAGTAAAATCTATTCCATCATCCCTGATTGGGTAAATAAATTTGCTGATTTAAGTGATTCACCACCAAAAGAAGTAAAGAAGGCCAGTTTGGATAATATATAGGCAGAAATCAAGCCTAAAATGGGGAGAAAAGAAAAGAGCCAGATACCCCGACTCCCAATAGAACCGAGCTTGTGCCTGGTACCCCTATCCAACCAACCCAGATACCCTACAACAAGAGGCGTTGAGGATAAAAGTATTTCGAAAATACTTATAAATATATTAGTAAGAAGGTTTAAAAAGTATTATATTAGTACTGATGAATCAATCTAATTATCATGAAGTATGTTGTCTATTACAGGGTATCGACAAAAACCCAAGAGAATTCAGGCCTTGGATTAGAGGCCCAGAAAACAGCCGTTGAGAATTATTTGCGTAATCACAGGGCTGATGAAGTACCCCCTTCATTCACAGAAATAGAAAGTGGTAAGAAATCTGACCGACCAGAATTGATGAAGGCAATAGAGAGATGCAAAGAGGTGGGGGCAACTCTACTCATAGCAAAATTGGATAGACTTTCCCGTAATGTGGTATTCATATTAAACCTACGAGAGGAGTTACAGGCAGCAGGGGTTGGTTTCAAAGCCCTTGATCTTCCAGATGCAAACACCTTAACTTTAACTATCATGGCCGCTATGGCACAGCAGGAAAGGGAATTTATCTCTGAACGTACCAAGGCAGGGTTACAGGCCAAGCGCCTGCGGGAACCAGAGTGGAAACCCGGCAAGCCTGAGAACCTCACAGATGAAGCCCGCCAAAAGGCTCATGCCTCGGTCAGTCGTAAGGCCCGTGAAGATAGGGGGGTGAGATTTGCATACCACTTTATCACTCCTAGACGAGAAAAGGGCCTATCATACCAAAAGATAGCAGAAGAGCTTAACAAAGAAGGCTACAAAACTCGTCAGGGTAGAAAGTTCCATGCACAACAAGTTTACAATATTTGGAAACGCTTTGAATCAGATCGAATAAAAACCAAACCATCATGACTATCAAAAAAGTTAAACCAATCAAAAAAGATAAGAAAGGTAACATCATATTCACACCTTCCACCCTAGCAGCTGAGGATTGGATTCGTGCAGGTAGGTTGAAAAAAGAAGGAAAGCTAGAAGAATTGAAAAAGATGGAAGACACATCCATGTTTGAAGATACCGAAGATGAACAAGAAAACTCACAATCATGACAATACAAAAACTCAGGTTTGCCCCAATCATCAGGGTATCAACCGAAAAACAAGAACAGCAAGGTGAAAGCCTAAGAACACAGAAAACCCAAATCAAGCAATACGTGAAGTCTTTGGGCGGAGTCATTCCAGAATATTGTTGGAAATACTCAGGCCAGGAACACGCCACATCAGGCTGGGAACGAACACTATTAGATAAATTATTGAGAGATGCTGAAAAGGACTTATTTGATGCCATTATAGTTGTTGAGCCTTCAAGGTGGAGTAGGGATAATCAAAAATCAAAAGAGGGATTGAATATCTTTCGTAAAAATGAAATAAGATTCTTTGTTGCTACAATGGAATATGCTTTAAACAATCCAGTACATACGTTTTTTATTAGCATGAATGCTGAGATAGGGGAGATGCAGGCCATGATGCAAGCCCAATCATCAATCCAGAATCGTATTGCAAGAGCAAAGCGACGCATTCCAACTGCGGGAAAGTTGCCGTATGGCCGATTGTATGATAAGGAAACAATGAAGTGGTCTATTGATCCGGAGAAACAAGAGATAATAAAGCAGACTGCCAAAAGATATTTAGCAGGGGATAATATAATTAAGATTGCAAGAGACTTTGGAATGTCGTACAGCCAATTGTTTTTAACTCTTACAAAAAGAAGTGGAGCAGATTGGCCCATCCATTTCAAGAATGAGAAAGTCAATATTGATGAAATTGTTCCGTTTAAAATTCCTCCATTATTGGATAAAGCAACTATTCAAGCCATTAAGGAAAGATGTGATAAGAATATCACTTTGAAAAGAGAGAATAGAAAGTATGAATGGTTGTTAAATGGCTTTGTGTTTTGTGGTAGTTGTGGATATGCTTTTACTGGTACACCGAATCATAAGAAACGTCTTTATTATGCACATAGTAAAAGTGGAGAAGGTCATGCCAAATGTGGTCCTAAATCGTCCATTCGTGCTAAAGAGCTGGAAGATGCAGTGATGTTGGAATTGGTCAGGGCTTTCGGTAATCCAGAGCAGGTTCAAAGAGCTATTGAGCGGGCCACCCCCAATCGTGACAAACTCGAAGCCCTAAAACAAGAATACACCATCCTGGATAAAGAATCAAAAAGCATAGCCACTAAAAAGGAAAAGCTAGTGAAGGCTGTTGTTGATGATCTGCTTTCTGATGATGAAGTCAAGAAGCAGATGGCCATACTGCGTGACCGAGAAACTTCTATCAGTGATCGGTTGACCATAATTGAAACAGCTCTGGATAACACTCCTGACCCTGAGTACACCAAGCGTCTCAGTACATATGCTGGGAAGCTTCTTCAAGCGAAAACCAAAAAAGATCCAAAAATCATGCTCGATAAGTCTTTTAAATGGAAACGCAGACTTTTGGAAACTATATTATCTGGCACAGATGTTGAAGGTAAAAGGTTAGGTGTCTATGTCACGCAGACTGGAAATAAGGCTCAGCCTTGGCAGTTTGAAATAAGAGGGGTCTTAGATAATATCGTAATAGAATTGCCCTTATCTGATGATTATCTGGAGGATACGTTCCATTGGGACTCAGATTATTTTGACATAAAAGAGGAACTTAACAACCTTAGAATCAAATATGGTTGGTATTAACGAGTATGAGGCCTTCACTTATGCCGCTCTCTGATAAGCATTGATTTACGTCAGGAGTAATGTTAACAAGCTCGCGTCTGCTACTTGTTGAAAACCAGAGCTCTTTTTTGTAAGATTTCATTTGATAAAAATTTATTGAAAACAAGAATAAGGATTAAAGATTTAAGATAAAAGTTGATCTTGAAAGAAATTACTCGTCTGACCACTCCATTTGGTCTGACAAGTATTTCAGAGACAGCAAGTATTGTATCATTATATATTTTGAAACAACTACGTAGTATACTACGTAGTTAATACTGGTAAATGTGCTGATGTTTATGGCCTCTAAGCCTTATATGACAGTCTTTTAGCTGAATGTACATGTTAAGTATTAATTTACTTCCTCAGCCTTAGCCTTCTTTGTCCACCGTAGCCTTGGCGAAGGTGGGAGCCTCAGCCTTCTTCATCAACTATTCTCTTACAAATATGTGATAATTGCAATCTATACATGTGTCATCCAGCCTTAATGTGTCATTACCAATGAATTTCACCCATTTTGAACTGGTAGGAATGGCATAAAGGGGAACAAAATCAATATTCAGCTTATATGGGGTTTGCTCCCTGATCTCAATAATTCCTTTTATCAGTAGTGTATCATTCCATATTTTTTTATAATTGCCGATCTTATAAATAAGCAGTTTGTCAAAATCTGCCTGGAAATCGTCATTGGTGCCTCCACCGGATTCAATCAAGCTCCATTCGCCGTAGATTCCCATGTATTTTTTATCGAAAATTTCATATTTGTAGTAATCATTGTCCCTAAAATCCTTGGTACAGCTAATTCCTATGAAAATCAATAAACTTACAAAGATTAAATTGGGTATGGAGATGAGATTCTTACAGGAGTGTTTTTGTTTCATAATTTTACAACTAAATAAAACCCTTTCTTATTGTACTTCACAAAATAAAATTACTAATTATTTGATATTCAGTCAAGATTCTAAAAATAATTAAAAGAGATAATATAATTTTTAAAGATATCAGCCTGGACACTAAGACAATAAGACACCAGGGAGCACTAGAAAGGATTAATATTGGAAAAGAAAAAACTTGGTGACCCTTTGTGCCTTGGAGCCTTGGTGGCCAGAAATAGAAGATAGCCACTAAGTCACTAAGACACCAAGAAGCACCAGGAAGAATTAATATTGGAAAAGAAAAAACTTGGTGACCCTTTGTGCCCTGGAGCCTTGGTGGCAAGAAATAGAAGATAGACACTAAGACACCAGGAATTTGGATTGCTAATAAAGAAGCCAGATTATCCTGAAAAAATAGCACAATTAGTTAGAGTCCCGACTCGCCCGGATTAATCAGGAAAACACAAAGAACTCACATGGTATTAGATAATCCCAAGGTCTTTTTTAATTGCGAGTATCTTGCCATCCAATTTATCCTCCACTTTTGAAAAATCTTTTTTATGAAGTAGTGGCTCTTTTACACTCAGATAGAATTTTATTTTTGGCTCGGTACCAGAGGGGCGTACAGATATCTTCGATTCATCTTCTAAGAAAAATTGAATGACATTTGATTTGGGTAATGCAAGATAGCTTTCTTTGCCTGATTGCAGATCAAAACTCTTTTGGGTGAGGTAATCATGGATTCTGATAATTTCGGAATCTCCAAGTTTTTTTGGTGGTTCATTTCTAAATCCCTCCATCATTTTCTGAATTTCTTCGGCTCCCGATTTGCCTTTTCTGACTACATTCACCAGTGCTTCCTTATAAAATCCAAATTCAATATAGATATCAATTAGCAGCTCAAAAAGGCTTTTCCCCTTTGATCTGGCCCAGGCAGCTGTTTCTGCAAACAATGCACATGACATAACTGCATCCTTATCTCTGACAAATTCCCCAGCCAGGTATCCATAGCTTTCTTCACCTCCTCCAATAAATTTCTTCTTTCCTTCATTTTTCCTGATGATGTCTGCAATAAACTTAAAACCAGTGAGTACATCGAAGTATTCCACACCAAACTTTTTTGAAATATCCGCAATCAGTTCACTCGTGACTATCGTTTTACAAACATATTCTTTACCTTTTAACATTTTCAGTTCTGACCAACGCCTGAGAAGATAATAAACCAGTAAAGATCCTGCCTGATTACCATTCAGGATAATAAATTCATTCGAAAGATCTCTAACTGCAATAGCTACACGATCAGCATCAGGGTCTGTAGCCATTACCATGTCTGCATCCGTTTGGCTTGCTTTTTCCAGTGCCATTTTTAAGGCTGCAAATTCTTCCGGGTTGGGAGAGGCAACGGTTGGAAAATTTCCATCAACCACATCCTGTTCCGGAACATTTATAACATGTGAGAATCCAAATTGTTGAAGCACTTTTGGTACCAGATCAACACCTGTTCCATGTATGGGTGTATATACAATCTTCATCTCTGAATTTTCCCTGATCGCTTCGGGAGAAAGAGATAATTCTTTGATTTTATTCAAATAGATACGATCAATTTCTTCACCGATCAGAGTGATATTGCTTTCCGGCCCATTATACTTTACTTCTGTGATGGAAGAGATTTTTTTCACCTCTTCTATAATATTGTGATCATGGGGTGAAATAACCTGTCCTCCATCATCCCAATAAGCTTTGAAACCATTGTACTCCTTTGGATTATGGGAAGCAGTAATAACAATTCCTCCCTTGCATCCAAAATGGCGTATGGCGAAAGAAAGTTCAGGAGTTGGTCTCAGGGATTCAAATAAATAAACATGAAACCCGTTTCCGGAAAAAATTTCAGCGGCCGTTCTGGCATATAATTGACTGTTATTCCTGCAATCGTAAGCAATAGCAATTTTAATTTGTTCCTCGTCGGCAAAACTTTTCTTCAGGTAATTTGAATAGCCCTGTGTTGCCATCCCAACTGTATAAATGTTCATCCTGTTTGTGCCGGCACCCATTACACCCCTGAGTCCTCCTGTTCCAAATTCCAGATCCTTATAAAAGGCATCTGTCAATCCATCTTCATTGCTCATTAATTCTTTGACTTCTGCTTTTGTTGCCTCATCATAGTTACCATCAAGCCATGACTGTGCCCGTTTATAAACTATTTCTGTCAAATTAGAATTGTTCATATTAATTTTCTGATTTGTTAAATTAAACAAAGGCAGATTTGGATGGATGATCCAATTCATCCAAACATATTCTTAAGCCTTCTTCCCATTGAGGAATATCTAATTCATACTGTGCGATGATTTTTTCTAATGAGAGAATACTGTATTCGGGTCTCTTTGCCGGTAGTGGATATTCGCTGCTTTTTACCGGAACAATGGAACAGGGAAGTTCTGCCATCTTCTTGATTTCGCTTGCAAATTCGTGCCAGTTACAACTCCCCTTGCATGTGTAATGAAATATTCCGGGGATGAATGGCTTTGTTTTTTGTTCAACAGAGTTAATAATACTTAAAATGGCCCGGGCCAGGTAGCCGGCAAATGTAGGTGTGCCAAACTGATCATCAACTACTTTAAGTATTTTTTGCTCATGGCCTTTTTTTAATATGCTTTTTACAAAATTATGTCCATGAGATGAATAGAGCCAGGAAGTGCGAATTACCATTCCCAGTTCATAAGTAAGGCAAATTTTTTCTCCGGCAAGTTTTGTGCGTCCATATGCCGATTCAGGATGGGTGGCAAAATCTTCCGTATAAGGGGCATGCCCTTTCCCATCGAAAACATAATCTGTGGAAATATGTATAAGCCTGGTTCTGTGGGTCCGAATATTTTCAATAATGCGTGAAAGAGCAACCGCATTGATTAACAAAGCTTTATCCTCCTCTTCTTCGGCTTTGTCAACTGCAGTATAGCCGGCACAATTTATCAGATAATCAAATTTATTTGAGCTAAAGAAGTCCTTCATTGAAACAGTATCTGTAAGATCGAGTTCATCAATATCAATAAAACTGAACTCACACCCAACAAGCTTATGTGAGTATTTTTTAATTTCCCTTCCAAGTTGTCCATCGGATCCTGTTACCAATATGTTTATCACAAAAATAAAATTTAATAATTGTTTAACCTACACATCTGTGTGCTTCAATTGAATTGTCAAGGAGTTGCAGGGTCGAAGAGTCAAATAGTAAGAAATCAAGCTGCTCAAAATATGTTTTTAAGACCTAATAATTTAACAACTTTTTGACCTTTCGACCCTTTGACTTTTAGACTTTTTCTATTCCCCTTTTGACTTGTTTTACTATAAACTTAACAATCATCTTAAGGTTGAGGTCTTAATCTTTCATTATACATTCATTTCGGCTCTCGAAAATTCAGGAAAAGCTTTATCGCGTTCGGTCAGCATCATTTTTTCAGCAGGTATCTTCCAGTCAATATAAAGCTTTTGATCATTAAATAATATACCTCTTTCGGCCTTTGGGTTATACAATACATTGCATTTATAAAGTACTGTAGCTTCTTCACTGAGAACAGAAAATCCATGAGCAAAACCTTCGGGGATATAGAAAACCAGGTTGTTTTTACTACTGATCTCCAGTCCATGCCACTGTCCAAATGTCGGACTGTCCTTACGGATATCAACAGCTACATCATAAATTACGCCTGAAAGAACGCGCACAAGCTTTGCCTGGGCAAAGGGACTTAGCTGGTAATGAAGTCCGCGAATCACTCCATACATGGATTTTGATTGATTGTCCTGCACCCAGATTGTAGAGATACCAGCCTGTTCATATTCATTTTGGTTAAAAGACTCAAAAAAATAGCCACGATGGTCTTCATGTTTTTTTAGCTGAATAATTCTGAGTCCTTCTATTCCTGTATTTTTAACAATCATAATGTTAGGTTAACATAGTTTTGCAAAACAATTAAATATCAAATGTTCTTATACTGTCGTCAGTCAGCCTTAATAAATATTCACCATATTCATTACTGTTGTATTCTTTGGCCAGTTTTATGAGTTGTTCTTTCTCAATAAACCCTCTTTTGTATGCTATTTCTTCTATGCATGAAGCCTTCAATCCCTGGCGTTTTTCAAGGGTTGCAATGAAATTTGATGCCTGCAGGAGGCTGTCATGAGTTCCTGTATCGAGCCATGCCAGTCCTCTGCCCAGCAATTTAACATTCAGCTTGCCCTGTTCCAGGTAAATA
>SDBS01004385.1_pt1 | contig 13818 bp, 13 predicted proteins | sample 2277091 | NCBI WGS metagenome assembly SDBS01 (sample SAMN10404972, study PRJNA504765) | marine sediment metagenome | isolation source: marine sediment core GS10_PC15, 163 cmbsf | place: Arctic Ocean: Southern Knipovich Ridge | collected 2010
TCAAAAATGATGGAGTTGAAGTAAAATAAAATATAGAAAAAAATGTCAAAAATCTGAACTGGTCCGGATTTTGCGGAATTTGCCAGGAGGCTATAAAATTTAGACCAAATTTCAAGGAGGCAACGGTTGTGAAAACTTATATCATTGAACAACTCAGAAAGAATGCCACAGTTCGGGGCAAGCAAAAAACCTGGGTGTCGGAGCTTTCGGACGATCAAATCTACGAGATGTTTCTCAGGCTACGTAAGGATGAACCAGCCAAATCCATCATTTTTGAATCGCGTGTCTGATCGTTTGAAGATTCCATGGCTGACCGTTCAAGGTGTGTACGTTTTCCCCATTCAGGATGTCTGCAATTTGATGATATGTCTTTCTTTTCATTCCTTTGGGTTTCCTTCTGAGTCTTCTGATGTGGGCCACTGTGCTCGGAGCCACTTCATGATACGATTTGCGGCCTTCGCATTTCCCTGTTTTGACCTTCTTGCGTTGACGGGCAACTCTGAGCTTTTGTACCAACATCGATTTTTCGTATTCTGCAATGGCCCCGAGAACCTGCCGCACAAGCTTTCGGGTCGGATCATTGTTTAAGAGGTCAGCCCCCTCCAGGGCGCTAATGAGGTTGATGCCGTTTTCTTTGAAATCCTGAATGATGGTTTCTTGGATCATGAGATCGCGGGCGATGCGATCTATCTTTTCAACGATTACGGTCTTGATTCCGTGCCCGTTTTGCTGCAGATCTACCATCATTTCCGCTAAAGCCGGTCGGTTCGAGAGGGTCCCACTCACGCCTTTGTCCTTGTAAATATGACCGACTTCGATGCTATTGGTTGCTGCATAGCGCTTTATCTCTTTCTCTTGCCTGGTGAACCCATCCCCTTTGATCTGACCTTTGCCACTGACTCTCAAATATGCAAATGCTCTGACCATATGCCCTCCTTATTTAACAGATATATAACATGAAATGAGGAGGTTAGTCAAGTTTTTTTTTAATATTTCTGTAGAAAAGCTATAATTTATTTAAGGGAAAATATTAGGATTTTCTTTTTCGGCGGGCTTTTCCAGCCTTGGATTCGATCCGTTTATCCAAAATTTTTCTAAGAATTTTCATTGGGTCTTTTAGTCCATCTGCCTTCGCATCGTCTAAAGCTGTCATAAGCTTTTTGAGAAGTTCTGCTCTGAATCGAATTTGTTGGAGAGACATTTGTCTGATGGCCTTATTAAGCTTTAGGTCAACCCAACATAGCCTATTAGATTCTATTTGTACAATTTTAAGAAAAAAAGCGGCTTGAAAAGCGGATTATAAAGAATATTTTGCTCAGGAATGGTTTGACTAATAGTCGATATCCCCACTCTCATTAAAATGCGGACTACATTTACCAGTCCTCAATTTTCAGCTGGAAATAACGAGAGGAATTATAGACATAGTGCTGCGAAAACTGAAGCTTGCAAACACGGGGAAAAACCCCAATATTTGGTGGTCCGGAAAGGCATTGGATATTGATGTTTTGATTCACATTGTATAACGCATTCTGCAGTTCCAATACGCTTCAGATTCAGGCAAGAAATCCAACGTTTTTGAATGTAAAAAATTGTCAGATTAGCCGTTCAATAATTGTTTTTTCCAGGCCATTTTACTATGTTTTCTTGCCCAACGCCACGCTACAAGGAGATCAGGTAATCAACGACCATCCGAGTTGTGAATGGCCGCTGACTACCGAATGGCAGAATTAATTAAAAAGAGTTTGCATTTTCATCTTTCCAACTAGACTGTTCATGTCTTCATCAGAGGGGGGTTGCTCAAAACTTGACGCAGCTTTTAGAACCTTGGGTAACTCCTGTAAATCGCCTACCGTGTTGAGAAATATGCCGGGCAAACCCAAAACCCAGTGTACATTTTTTGTAATGGCCTCTTCATCGGACAGAGGTTCATACCATGTGCTGTGACTCCTTTTTTTATTTCCCCAGTATCCCCGGGCAATTGACTTGATCGTCTGGACGGCTATTTGATGCTCACCGCAGTATGAAAGGAGATTTTGAAATTCAGCAGAAAAAACCGGATCCTGCATGAGTAAATAATTGCAGGGTAGAAGTACACTGTCAAAAGCAAAACGTTCCAGAGTTTGCATATGAAAGCGCGGTGCATCAAGCCCATGACCGGTAATGCCGATATATCTGGTCAATCCTTTTTCTTTGGCTTCAATCACAAATTCCAGTGCGCCGCCGGGCCCCATAATGATTTCACGCTCGACCACATCCGTCAGGTTGTGAAACTGAAGCAGATCAACGCTGTCCACCTGAAGCCTATCCAGAGATCGTTGAAACTGATCCTTTGCATCCTGGTACGTCCGTTCATTTGTCTTTGTGGCCAAGAAGAATTGATCTCGATATTTCTTCATCCATGGCCCCAAACGCAGTTCGGCTTCCCCATATTTAGGTGCTGTATCAATATGGTTGACACCGAATTCCCACAAAAGATCCAATGTCCGATCCGCCTCATGCTGGTTGACCGCACCTAAGCTCACAGAACCAAAAATAGTTCTTGTACTCTGATGACCTGTTTTTCCAAAAGGTATTTTGTCCGTCATCGCATATCCCCCTCTAAAAAAAATATTTCGATAAAACGTAACAAAATCTAATTTTTTTATTATTATTGGTATGTTATATATGACTAACCTGTCTATTTTTTTAATTGTCAAGTCAAATTGGTAGCCGATCATCACCCCGAAACAAATATGAGGGTTGCACCGAAAGTTGCATCAAGAAACCTGCAACATTGTTCTGACATTCCTCGCGAATTGTCAATCAGAAATGGTGCATTTCAATCGACATATTACTTTGAGAACTGAAAATGAGTAATCCTTTTATGGAGAAGGTTACTTTAGGGTGTCACATGTTTCAACCGCCACTATGCTATCATACTTTTCAACCACCCTTTATAGGCACATGGGAACACCCCGGTTTCCTTCTCGCCTTTGGATTGGTATTCCTCCTGGCCGGTTTCCCGATGGTAGGTCATCCTTTCCTGGGTGAAAGATGCGCGAATAGGACACGGGGCCAGATTTTCCATCGATTTTTCATACCGGAGCAAAATGCGCGGTCCGGAGAATGCGTTAATTCCGGTATGCCACAATTTATCCAAAATTGAAATCATATCCTGGGTGATCTTGTTTTCGCCTGGAGCATCCTCAGCACCTTGTGCCGGAATATTTACTCCAAGGAGGGTCAAATCCTATTTCAGATGAATACAGGATTGGCTAATATCAGTAATGCGCCAGATGTCCTCAATGTTGTCGGCTAAAGGACGGACACTATTGTATGCTGCTATATAATTTAACTGCGAATATTTCGCTTGACCGGAACATTTTCTGATGATATTGAAAAAATTGGTAAGATTGGTAAGACCCATCTTACCAATAAGGAATGAATTCCATCGTGTTTCAAAAACTACTAAAAGGGACTTTTCAAAATAAAAGCTCCCTCATCGTCGAACTCATCGTTGAAAAGATTCAGGCTGGCGAATACGAGGTTGGATCAAAACTGCCGCCGGAACGAATTATCGCCGAGCATCTGGGCGTGGGGCGACCAAGTGTGAGAGAGGCAATCTGCGCTCTTCAGGTCGTAGGTCTCGTTGAGAGCAGACCGGGCGATGGCACCTACATTGTGAATACTGATCTGCAGCGCAAAAGCTCCGCATTTTTACTCATAGAGGAGAGCGACAATCCGTTTGAGGCTCTGGAAGCAAGGCGAACCATTGAAGCTGACACTGTTCGCCTTGCGGCAAAAAGGCGTTCCGAAGAGGAGCTTCAAAGTCTTAAATTGGCCCTGGATCGAATTGTTGAGTCCATCGCAAAGGAAGATTACGATCTCCTGCTCATGGCCGATAGGGACTTTCATCAAATAATTGCCAAAGTTGCAAAGAACACAGTTCTGGAAAAGATTGTCCTGTTCCTTGTAGAAGTTATGGCGAAGGAGTTGTGGACAAGAGTCAAGAAACAGGCTTTGGTGACCAATACCCAGGATCATTTAGCCGAAACCATACAGTCACACCAGGATATTTTCGATGCGGTAAAAGCAAAAGACCACCGGAAGGCCGTACCAGTCATGGGACGACACTTCGATGAAATCGAACACTTATTCAAATAGGTTATTCAGATATAGACTCGAAAGAAATAAATCCAAAACATTATATGGGGCCATGAGATAATCCCGGTTTTTTCGTATCGCGTTATTCCTAAATATGGATACCATATATGGCTTCAGGAGGGAATTGTGAATGGATGATAACAGGCTGAAAGCAATGAATGTTGCTATGGGTCAGCAAAAAGCAGACGTTGTCATAAAAGGCGGGAAGCTGGTTAATGTGCATACTGGCGAGATCTTGGAAGTGGATATTTCGATTTCTGGAAAATATATCGCCTATGTCGGTAATTCTGAACATACTGTCGGGTCTGATACCCAAATTGTGGATGCGTCTGGCCGCTATGTTACACCTGGACTAATAGAAACGCATCACCATGTGGGTGGCACGCATCTCTCCATGACAGAGTTTGCCAAGGTGGTCATTCCACACGGGACGGTAGGAATCGTCACGGATTTTTACGAGATGGGCATTATCGCCGGTAAAGAAGGGGTTCGCTTTTGTTTGGATGAACTCAAGCGGTCCGGCCTAGAGGTTATATTCGGTATTCCTATTGTTGCACACGTTCAGAACGATCCTTTTAACAATCTGGGAACTGTCAGTCTGGACGACCTTAAAGAGATGCTGGCTTGGCCGGACTGTCATGGTTACAACGAGCTGGTGATTTCTGCTGTAGCTCAAAAGGATGCGACTATTTTGGAACTTACCAATCTGACTCGTGAGATGGGGAAAATCATGGTAGGACATGGAGCTGACATCCAGACCCAGGAGCTACAGGCAGGCCTAATCGGCATTGGACGTACCAGTGAGCATGAGGCGATGAGTGCAGAGAAGGCAGCCGAAATGGCTCGGCTGGGGATGCACATTTTAATCCGCGAAGGTTCGGCAGCCTCTGATCTGATCCGGGTTGTAAAGGCTATCACCGAAATGGGTCTGGATCCGCGCATGTTCTCGTTTTCAACAGACGAGGATACTGCCTCCCGAATGATGGAACAGGGACATGTGGACCTAAAGATCCGAATGGCTGTGAAAGAAGGCATACAACCAACAACGGCCATACAAATGGCCACATTGAACGCCGCCGAAGCAAGTGGCATCGCCAACAAACTAGGCAGTCTGGTGCCAGGCAAGTTGGCGAGTTTACTCCTCGTTGAAGATCTCGGAAACTTCTCAATACGTGAAGTCATGTTGAATGGGCGTTTGGTATCACGTGATGGTCGGATGATCGTATCGCTCGAACCAGGCAAATGTCCTGATCATTTTATGAATACGGTACGAGTGGGCATGCCGATAACGGCTGAGAGTTTTCATATCGCACCTTCTAAAGGTGCTAAAGGTGGAAATGAAGCCAGAGTTCGAGTTATCGGCGTACAACCTGGTGTCCTGTATTCCAATGAGCTCTTTGAGAAACTTCCGGTGGTCGGAGGCCAAATACCACCAATGCCGGAAAAGGATATTCTAAAAGTCGCTGTCATAGACAGACACAAGGGAACGCATAAGATGGCGGTGGGATTTATAAAAGGTTTTGAACTCAAGGCAGGCGCTTTTGGAAGCGTGTATAGCCCATGTGTGGAGGATATGGTGATCCTTGGCACGAATGAAACCGATATGGCTGTGGTGGCGAAAAAATTGATAGAGATACAAGGGGGTTTCGTCGTCGTGAAAGATGGTGAGGTGAAAGCAGTCATGGAAACCCCACTATTTGGCATCTTATCGGTAGACCTGTTGGAGGCCATGATTCGAAAGTCAAAGCGGGTGGATGAAGCGATCCGATCTCTCGGCTGCCCTTTACAGGCTCCGTTTCATACACTGGCATTTATGGCATTTCCGGGCCACTTTGGAATCCTGAAGATGTGCAATGAGGGGTTGGCAAACGTCAACGAAGGTAAGATTGCAGATGTCATAGTTGATTGATGTTCGGGGAGTCGACAATCGATGTAAGCCGGAAGTGTTGATCGGCTATCATGAAATGAACAACAATTAAAAGGAGGAATGAAAATGGGAAAATCGACAATTGTAAGATTTTTTTTGTGTATGTTATTCTGTGCCTTGGTGTTCATGCCTGCACTGACATTAGGCGGCACCTCTAAATCGATCGAGATATCGTTGTGGCACCAGGAGAATACAGCCGAGGCCGTTTCTGCCTTTCAGGCAACGATCGACAAATTCAACAACGCTCATCCCAACATTAAAGTCACTCAACAGGCCAATGACTGGATGGAAGCCTATGAAAAGTTCGCAGCTGCCTTAACCGTCGGCAAGGCACCGGAGATGGTGTTCACCATCCCTGATTACACAATTACCATGCGGCAGACGGGAATGGTGCAGCCGGTGGACGATATCGTTAAAGAACTAGATAAAAAACATAAATTTTATCCAGCTATGCTAAAGCCCTATCACTATGAGGGGCACTATTGGTCAATTCCTGCCTTCGGAATGAATCACGGGCTCTGGTATCGCAAGGATATTTTCAAGGCGGAGGGGCTTGAAGTGCCGACCAATTGGAGAGAGTTGATTAAAGTTGCTAAAGCGCTGACCAAGGATGGTAAATACGGCATTGGACTCGGCGCCAGCAGACACCTGTGGACCTCGCAGAACCTCTACGACTTGATGATCACCAATCGCGCTGAGGGCCTGTTCGATGCGAACGGAGAGGTGATTTTCAATAACCCCAAGACCGTCGAGACATTGAAACTCTACAAAGAACTATGGAAAAACTATTCGCCTCCCGACAGCACCGGTTGGGGGTTCGCAGAACCTGTGCCAAATTTCATGAACGGCAACATTTCCATGATGTTCCACATGGGACATATCATCCTCTTTTGGGAGGATTCCACCGGACTCCCGCCCGATCAGTTAGGCTGGGCTCCCATTCCGTGGCCTGAGAACGGACAGAGGGGATCTATTGCTTACTCCAATGGGATTATGATAACCACCAAGGACAAAAAGAAGCTCGAGGCTGTTAAAACCTTCCTGCGCTGGCTCTACGAACCCGAAAACAATGGCGAATGGTTGTCCAGTCTGACTCCCGGGCTTTTTCTGCCTGTCACCCAGGATGCCGCCAAATCAAAGGCATTCTGGGCAAACAAATTCGTTTCCACTTATAGGCCGATTGTCGAACAGGTCATAGAAAACCAGAAGTATGGGAAGCTTTATGGTTTCACTTCCGGCACGCCCCATCCCAAGATCGGTGCCATCTCAGGGCAACAAATCTTAGCACAGGTGGTGCAGAAGCTTGTCGTTGATGACATGTCGCCCGAGGAGGCGGCGGCTTGGGGGCAAGCTGCGATGGAAAAAGCGACTGGCAAGTAAATTGTCTTGGGAGAGGAGCTTGTAATCCTCTCCTTTTTTTATTTGATGGGTAACGAACGGAATCCTCTGCATACAGGAGGCGCTTGTGGAACGAGTACGGGAACTGTTCAGGAGAGAAGACGCCTTTGGCTACCTACTCGTCGCTCCCCTTCTATTGTGGCTGGGAGTCACTTTACTCTACCCATCCCTAAGTGCTTTAGCACTCAGCTTTACCAATACCGGAATAATCGGGGCCCGAAGCGAGTTCATAGGGTTCGCCAATTATATAGAAGCAATCAAGGACCCGGAGTTTTGGCACTCGCTTGGCAAGAGCGCAATTTGGGCGGTCGGCAACGCGGTGGTTCAAACGGTCTTGGGTTTCGCAACCGCTCTGATTTTAAATCAACCTTTTCGGGGACGCACTTACATGAGGACGTGGGTGATACTTCCGTGGATCATCCCCACTGTAGTGGTGGTGATCATATGGCGTTGGTTGCTAAGCGGAGGCTTTGGGGTGGGTAACTACCTGCTGCTCAAAACAGGGATAGTTTCGAAGATGGTGTCATTTTTCGGTGACCCGAAGGTGGCCATGTACACGGTAATCATCATCAACTCCTGGCGCTGGTTTCCTTTCTTCGCTATTATCATCCTGGCTGGCCTGCAACGAATTCCACGAAACGAATACGAAGCAGCGAGAGTCGACGGTGCTTCGGCATTTCAGCAGTTCAGATGTATTACAATTCCATACCTGGCCCCAATTCTAATACTCATGGGGTTGCTGGGTGTTCTATGGTCAGTCAATGTATTTGACGTTATCTGGCTATCGACACAAGGCGGACCGGGCACGGCGACTGAGACTCTATCAGTACTGATTTATGACGTCGGATTCAAGCGCCTGGCAATTGGCAAATCTTCAGCCATAGCAGTCTTGTTTTTTCTCATAATGCTCATTTTTTCAGTGGTGTATGTGTTAGCTGTTTTTCCAAAAGGAATGATCTCAATACTCAGGAGAAAGTGAAGAAATAGTGCCGAGAAATCTATCCAAAACTTCAGATTTTGCGCCGCAACTTGGTATGGTGCTTCGATTTTTGGTGGGTTTTCTTTTATCACTTGTTGTCTTGGTTCCCTTCTATTTCGTATTCACTGGAGCATTCAAGACCAACCGCGAGCTGATCTCACCTGTACCAACCTTCTGGCCGAATGAATTTGTCTTTAAGAACTTCACCAAGCTGTTTACAGTATCTGAGTATCCCACCTACCTTGTCAACAGCCTCATTGTATCGTCACTTTCGATGGTAATTAATGTCTTGCTGGTCACCCTTGCAAGCTATAGCATTTATCGCTGCCGTTATCGAGGACGACAGGTAATCTTCGCCGCTTTAATATGCGTTTATGTTTTTCCGGCTGTAGTTCTTTTTGTGCCAATCTTTCAAATGCTAGGAGCACTCGGACTTATTGATAGCATTCTAGGGCTTGTCGTAATTAACGTGACCTTTGCAGCTCCATTTAGCCTTTGGCTAATGGGGCCTTTCTTTGACAGTGTTCCACGATCTGTAGAGGAGGCCGCTGCGCTTGACGGAGCCGGTCGTCTGACAGTACTGTTCAGGGTCATACTTCCTATGGTAGCGCCCGGTATTTGCACTATTGCTGTATATTCTTTCATATCCTCTTGGACAGAATACGCTTTTGCCAACATCCTGATATTTAGTGAGGGAAACAAGACTTTGCCTGTCGGCCTGGCGCGATTCATAACTCAGTACTTCACGGACTGGGGAATGCTCAACGCTGGAGCCGCGATTACGGTGCTTCCAGCAATTGTCCTTTTCGCCTTTGTGGGTCGCTACTTCGTAGATAGCATCACAGGCTCCATAAAATAGGGAGGAAACTATGGCTGGTATCAGACTGGAGGATCTCGTCAAAAGTTTTGGTTCTCATCCTGTGATCGACAATGTGAGTTTTGAAGTTGATGATGGAGAATTCCTTGTCATTGTTGGACCTTCCGGATGTGGCAAGACCACATTGCTTAGGATTATTGCCGGCCTGGAGAGGCTGGATTCTGGCCGGGTGTACATCGGTAGTCGTCTGTCCAACAATGTGCTCCCAAAAGACAGGAACGTAGCAATGGTCTTTCAGGATTACGCTCTATATGCAAATCTCAACGTCTACGACAACCTGGCGTTCGGGTTGCGTATGCGGAAAACACCAAAGGACGAAATAAGCCGAAAGGTCAGGGAGGCGGCAAAATTAATCGGTATTGAAGAATTGCTGTCGCGTCGACCCCTACATCTCTCTGGAGGCGAACGCCAGAGGGTTGCCTTGGGGCGTGCCATCGTTCGGCGACCTGATCTCTTCCTATTAGACGAACCTCTTAGTAATCTAGATGCGCTGCTTCGTGTTCATATGAGGACCGAACTGATCCGATTGCATAAAAAGCTGGGCACGACAATTATTTATGTCACCCATGATCAGGTAGAAGCCATGACGATGGGAAGCCGAATAGCAGTTATGAATCGAAGTAAGCTACAGCAGTTAGGGTCACCTGCGGAGATATACAGCAAACCAGTAAATCTTTTTGTAGCAGGGTTCTTCGGCAGTCCTCCGATGAACTTCGTGCCGGGGATTCTGACCACTGATAATGGAAAACTTGTCTACCGTAGCGATGACCGTTCCCTCGAATTCGAGTTGAAGAACGGCGAAGAGCGGTTCGAGTTGAATAGAAAATTTGGGGAGCATCTCGTCATTTTGGGGATTCGTCCCGAAGGAGTTTGTCTTGGGGGCAATGGAAAAAACCTGCCAAATTCTGAGCTAAGCGCTCGGGCACAGATTGAGGTACTCGAATCACTGGGTCACGAGACAATTATTTACACATCGATTGGGAATCACTCTCTCGCCATTAGGACAATAAGCGCAGAAAATATGCGAATCGGAGACCTGATTCCTGTTTCGTTTGATCAGAAAAAGTTGCAGCTTTTCGACAAGGAGACTCAACAATCTATGCTGCGAAAATGAGATTGTATGAAAGACAAGTCTGCTCTCAGGTACGATTGAATACCCTATCTCTTTAATTCGGATTGGGCCAGATTGAATCATAAGCTCTATTATGACAGTTTTTTTATCACTTAAAACCATGGAGGTCTGTAGCGTCAAGCCGGAGCTTGAGTACTATGATGTCGGCCATCTCTGGGATAAGCTCCCTTATCGGAGTGAGATGACCTTTGTAGAAAATTGAATATAAGGAGGTTTCAATAGTGAGTTATTATTATCGCTGGGAAGACTTTCCCGAGAGAGAAGTAGGCTACCTAAAGGGACGCCCGGAATCGTCTAAGCTTCTTGTACGGATAATGAGCAGCAGTAATATAATGCTGACAGATGTTAAAGCCAAGAAAGGGGCGTATGTCCCTGCGCATCATCATGAGGCTGAGCAGATCTTTCTTGTATATACCGGAAAAATGCGCGTGACAACAGGAAAGAATGCACCAAGTGAGATCGGTCCCGGGGATATCTGGGTTGTACCATCCAACTGTCCTCACAGTGTTGAGTATATTGAGGACACAACGGCACTGGAGATAGTCAGCCCCGTCCGGATGGACAATTTCATCGGATATACCATCTCTCACACCTTCTTTGAAGAGGAAGAATCCTAAAACGAGTGGGTGGCTCATAAACTAGGAGATCTCCTTTATAGAATACCTTCGGGTTCAAGAAAAAGGGAGAATTCATTGAAAGCAGCTGTTCTTGAAAAATACCACAAGCCCTTGGTGATAAAGGATAAGGAGATTGATGACCCTGGCGTTCATGAGGTGACCATAGAGGTCAAGGCCTGTGGTCTGTGCATGAGCGATGTCCATATCTGTAAAGGTAAAATCCAGTCGGTCCAACTCCCGCATATTCCCGGACATGAAATAGCAGGGATTATTATAAAAAAGGGGTATGCCGATGATGATTTTGAGATCGGACACAGGGTCGTTGTTGGTCTTGATGTCTTCTGTGGACGATGTGATTACTGCCTAAAGGGTGAAACCAATCGGTGTGATAATCTCATACGAATTGGTTTTGAAAGAAATGGTGGCTACGGAGAAATGGTCAATGTGCCCGTTGCAAACCTCGAAAAAATCTCTGACCACCTCTCTTTCGAAAAGGCGGCAATAATCCCTGACGCCGTTGCATGCAGTTATCGAGCTCTGAAGGTGATCGGGGAGGTTAGAGCAGGATCTCGAGTGGCCATTTTGGGGGTGGGTGGACTTGGTATGCAGGCGGTCCAGATAGCGAAACTCATGGGAGCCCATGTTATCGGAACCAGCCGAAACGATAAAAAGCTTGAACGTGCCGAGTCTCTTGGCGCTGAAATTGTCATCAATACCAAGAAAGATGATTTTTTAGAAGAGGTAAAAAAATCGGTGGAGAGCCTTGATGTCGTCATTGATAATATCGGTTCCAGGGAATCTGTTATAGAGGCCCTCGCCGCCACAAGAAAAGGTGGTAAAGTCGTTGTAATGGGGTATATCACACCGGAACTGGGGGTGCCGGGCTACGATCTCGTTATTAACGAGAAGCAGGTACTCGGTTGCCGAGCGAGCACGAGGACAGATTTTCGTGAAGCCGTAAGGCTGGTCAATTCTGGTCGGATTGATCCGGATATAGATGCGGTCATCCCTATTCGTGAGGTGAACAAAGCGCTTGAAGACCTTGAGCAAGGTAAATTCCTGACGCGAAGTGTGCTGAGTTTCCCATTCTAACCTTAACGTTCTACTTCTTCCAGCGGTAGCCGGAAAGCAACTCTCCATGCAGCACCCTGCGGCTGTCTTCAATACAAGCCTTGATATGTTCCTGGGTTTGGTTCTTATCCGGTGCCAGGGTGCCTTGTGGGAAAATGGGACGACTAAGCCAAGTGTAAGCCTCAGTTCTGACCTGGGTAAGCATGGAGTGCAACTCGGTGTTTGCCCTCCACTCGCGCAAGGCACTTAGGTCGATGTGCCCGAATACGAATTGCTCTCCGTCCATCAATACCTGCGATTGGACGCGCCCCTCGTAATCCACGATGCAGGAACCGCCAATATAATAGTGAGGAGGTATCGGAGCGCCCTGATTGACATGCACACCGTAAGCAACATTCTCCAGGGAACGACATTGTGCTACAACGTTCCACCAGTTTGAAGGCATTTCAACTCCAAATGGAGGCATGTAGGCTTTCGGCCCCAAAAACACCTCCGCTCCCTGCATTGCATACTCACGGAGAATCTCGGGAAATATCCAATCGAAGCAAATGGCAATAGCTACCTTGCCAATTGACAGGTCAGCCACCGGGAAAAGGGGTTCATCGTAGCCGGTAATAGAGTGGGGACTGGTTGCGGGTTCCAAAGGCATGAATGTTTGAACTTTGCGGTATTTCAGTGCGATCCCTTCCGGTCCCAACAGGCAAGCAGTATTAAAGAAATGCCCCGGCCAGCGCTCGTCATACTCCAGCATGCTTCCCGACTGAATATAGAGGTCATACTTTTTGGCAACCTCGATGAGGATCTCTGTTTCTTTTCCGGGGATCGTAACCAACACTTCATGTTTGGCCAGGTCTTCTTTCGTAAAGTATGCTAGGCCTTGCATGGCGAATTCGGGAAAAACGACCAGTTTGAGTGGAAAGCCGAAAAGCTCATACCCGATCACCGCATTATCGATCAGTTCGATCATGCGCTTTAGATTCTCACGCATGGATGTCTTATCACCTGCACTTTTGTTTGCAGTCTGAATACCCACCGCACTATAGCGAGATAAATTTTCCATGTTCGTCCCTCCTTTATGAATCACGCCCAACTCTATCAAACGGTATATGTCTTGGCGTTGCCACTTCACTTCTGGCAGTCTGTGTTTGCGAAACGATACAACGAGGCATAACGGTCATTCGTCAGCACAAAAACCACCTTCTCTATATTTTGGCGCATGGGGTTTACGTCAATAGCCCCGAGAACCTCTCACGCAGGAGCTTATCTTTTCGACAACTGATTATAACGACTATAGCCCCGCATAATTGATAATAAGAAGCCCATTCTGGTGAGTCCAAGTGTAGGGAATTTTACTCTTTATGTCAACCGAATTGACGAGGTGAAGGAGCGAATCTTCTAAATCATGATGAATGTCTGACCCTTCGGAAAAAGATGCTGCCCCACACTGCAGGTCCACTTCAGCTCTATCAACGCATAAAGTTTGATAGCCCATTTGTGCGCGGAATCATTTTGAGACCTGGGATATAAGCGAATGCTATATTTGTACTGGGGACCCTGCAGCGCCAGATCGGCAGGGTCCCACTGAGCTGATCTGGCCGGAAAGGCCACCCTACATCACCTAATCAAAGGGTAACCTCAAAACACTCCTCGTTAGAAATTCACCTCTTTCCAGTT
>SDBS01004386.1_pt1 | contig 13810 bp, 6 predicted proteins | sample 2277091 | NCBI WGS metagenome assembly SDBS01 (sample SAMN10404972, study PRJNA504765) | marine sediment metagenome | isolation source: marine sediment core GS10_PC15, 163 cmbsf | place: Arctic Ocean: Southern Knipovich Ridge | collected 2010
TAAGTGCTATTTAATCCCCGAATTCAGCCAGATGTCCAGGCGGCGGGTCTCCTGAAAGTCCTTTTGAAGAATATCAATGTCACCATCTCCATCGAGATCACCTATTTTGCCTTCGTGGGTTCCTATCCCAACTGAAATAACCTGAATATCAAATTGGCCTTTCCCATTTCCATATAAAACCCACTGTCTGCATTTATCACCGGATCCCGGACGATACATTTCTGCAGCGTAAATATCCTGATGTCCATCCCCGTTGATATCACCGACCTGGAGGGTATGCCCGTGGTCAACAACATCAATCAGGTTTGTTTTGATCCATTCTTTTCCATCCCATTCATATAGGTTAAGTGGACCGATGTCATCACCTGAACTGAGCACCACTTCCGGATGGCCACCTTCAATCAGATCGGCAGCAGCAGACCGGGAAGATCCATAGTCATCAATTTTATTAGCCTGAAAGTTGTTCCCACCTTCGTATTTAAACCAATGCCCGCCACCGATCAGGTCCTCCACACCATCCATATCGATATCTGCCTTGTCCAGGCCTTCATATTTAAATTCTTGAGGCCATGACCATATTGTGTTCAATTTCCATTGGGACTGATTGGTCGGATCCTCAGGGATCTTTGCATAGGAAAGTTTTCTGGCCCTTTGATTCCAGAATACCAATTCAGCCTGTTTATCTCCATCAAGATCAATAAACAACTGATCGTGGTGTTGTTTTTCGCCCGTATTTTTTATAGTGTGCCGTTTCCACACTTTTTTCACTTCGAAATCCGGATATGGATTCTCCCACCACCAAACTTCATTGGTTGCCCAGCTGCCACCCTGGAGAATATCCATATCCCCATCACCATCTATATCATACACATCGCCTCCGGCTTCAATATGACTGTCACTATCGTCAATAACATATCGATCCCAGCCTTCCTCTGTTTTACGCATCCAGACCATACTTGGTGAACTCCAGCCTGCGACGACAATATCATCAGATCCGTTTTTGTCAATATCAACTGCGAGAGCAGCTGCCTGCCTGCCTACATTGGCCCTGGGTATTTGTGATTCCTGGCTGGTCAGATGGCTCCATTCCACCCGGCGAACTTTGGTAAGTTTATCTGCATTATTTCTCCATACATGCAATAAATGGTAATCATCCCAGGCCGTGGATACAATATCCAGATCTCCATCATTGTCAAGGTCTGCAAATTGTGTACCCAGGTGCCCTTCCTTTCCCCGATCAATCACATGGTTTATGAAATTGCCTTCCCCATCATTCTCCCATACCTGAAGCTGCTCAGCTGGCCCTTTATGTTCACAGGTGACAATATCAATGTCTCCATCGCGATCCACATCTGCTACATCGAGGTTATTCATAGTGTACTGGGTTACAATGGTATGTCTTTTCCAAACCATCGAAGCCCTGTCAATATCCTGTTCAACCCAATATAAACTTGCATCGGGATCTTTCCCCGGCCAGCGTTCTTCACTTATTACTACATCCTGCCTTCCATCGGCATTCATATCTGCAATACGGATACGATCGGGATGAAAGTTTGTGGTAGCAACCGGATATTCCATCCATTCGGATGTACCATCACCCGGATTTTCATACCATACCACTCCTCTTGCTTTTTCTTCACCATAAACTTTCCCTATGGCGATATCCGTGAAACCGTCCCCGTCTATATCCCCAACACCAATGCCTTCATCCATCGTAGTCCCTGAAGCTATGATGGTTTTAGGCCATGGAATTACCATTGGATCAGGCGGAATTTCAAAATAATATACCCCTTCCTCTGTGCCAATAATAATTTCCGGCTTCCCTCCGGGTATAATTTGAGCCGTTTCATGTCCCTGTCCGTTTACATGTCCGGTTCGCGGTAATGTGCCAATTTCCAATGCCTTCCAGGATTCACCTTTAGAATCTTCCGATTCAAGCCAATATACCCCGGGAAAGTGCTGGGCAATTATGTCACCATACTCATCACCATCTACATCAACAAACAATACACCGTCATAATGTGATCCCAAATCCGTTCGTGACCAATGGTTAGTCATATCTCCCCCTGGATTTCTGTAAAAATAACGACCAGCTACTATGTCTTTAAGTCCATCTTGCGTAACATCTGACATATCCAGCCCAAAAGTTTTCAATCCCCTCGGAATTTCTTTATCGGTTATTCGTTCACGTGAATCATCGACCTGGAGGTAGCTCCAGGCAGCCAGTGAAAGTTTGTGATCGCTGGTTTTGTTTTCCCAGATCCTTAGTGGACCGGTATAATAACTTAATGGTCCAACAATGTCCAGATCTCCGTCTGAACCCAGATCACCAAAGCTGCCGGCATATATACCTTCCTCATCAATATCCTGCCTGGTCCATGCAGAGGCATCCCCCTTCTTGTTGTAGAAGACTGAGATTAAAAAGGGGGGTTTGTTATCGTCGGGTTTATTATGTCTCTGAAACTTTGCTGCCATTACATCGAGCGTACCATCATTATCCACATCACCGATATCCACTGTCTCGCACCAATCGAAAACCTCAACAATCCGATGTTCTTCCCATGGACCAGTTCTAACCTTGTCGAGGGTTGGTACAGAATACCATGACAATGGATAACCTACTTTTTCGGAATGAGAAAGGATAATATCCGGAATTCCATCCTGATCAAGATCTGCAGAACCTACATAACAGTTATTGTCCTGCCAGATACCCTCATTCTGAGTATACCATTTATCATCGATGTTATGAAATATAAAATCTTCTTCAATGGGATCGTTTGGTGCTTCGAACCAAAATCCATTCATGATTAAGTCAAGATCTCCATCTAGATCAAGATCAGCGATATCAAGGCCCTCTTTCCGTTGGTGTGTTATTTTTTTATAGACCCATGACTTATCGAGATGAAAAAACAATGAGGTAAAGTCATGAGACCTGATAACGATATCCAATTTCCCGTTTCCATCAATGTCCCCGGCTTTAATGTCTTTTACGGCACCTTCATGGTTCCCAATCATGTGCCCTTTCCAACTCTGATTCTCGATGGGAGATTCTTCAGGAACTGGATTTTCATACCAGTATATTTCTTTGGGGCCTTCATAATCAGCATTCATTGCGACAGCGGATACGATATCAGGGGAACCGTCAGAGTTTATATCCTCAATTGCAAATCTATCACCCATAAAATCTCCAAAAGCGATGGTGTAATTTGTATAATCCGGATATTTGAACCACGAAATGCGCGGCTTGCGGCCATCAACTTTGATGTGCATCGGATCCGTATGTTCATGTAAAACAAGATCATTCTTACCATCTCCGTCTATATCACCGACTGATGTATGACCGATATAGTTATCGATAGACCGGTAATTAAACTCAACTTGAGCAGTTGATCTTTCAGTAACCAATAAAAAAATCAATACTACACAAAACGTTATCCATATTTGATTTAAGTATTTCATGAAATTCTCCTTTTAAATAAATATTATACTATTACTTCGTTTCATTAATAAAAATATCAAGCCTGGGAGTATCCCAGTTGTATGGTTTTGAAAGGATGTCGTAATCTCCATCACCATCAAGATCGATAATTTTTCCCTCATGACAGCCAATATCTCCGTCAACTACATGATGAACAAAATTCCCTTTTCCGTCACCCAGTAAAATTCTGATGGAACCCGGATTTTCCGGGTTAAGTTTCATTTCAGCAGAAAAGATATCGAGATGACCGTCTCCGTTAAAATCAATAATATCAATTGTATGTCCGTCATATAACTTTTCAATCAGTATTTTTGGCACCCATGTCCCTGATCCTGAACCAGTATCTGTATTCATTCTTCCATTCCATTCGTACAGATAGAGTGGGCCCAGACCATCGCCAATGGTAAGCAAAATCTCAGGTCGTCCGCCTTCAATTAGTTGTCCGGCAGCAGCCCTGGTGAATGTATAAGAGGCATCCACCAGATTGGTCCGATACTCTCCATCCCCCATATATTTAAACCATCTGCCACCACCAATAATGTCAATAAGACCATCTCCATCAATATCCGCCTTGGCCAGGCCTTCATGCTCATTTCTCCCCCTCCAGCCGGGGTACGCTTCAATGCCACCACGGGGTTCCATCTCACTGTCATCATCATAGATATAAACAGGTATGCGTGGCCAATCTTCCGTATTTTTTGGATCAGCAGGCACTTCTGCAATAAATAAAGTTGTGGCACCCTGACTCCAGAAAACAAGTTCGGGATCACCATCATTGTCGAAATCCCCGGTCATCAAGTCGTGATGTTTATTCTTACCGGATTTCTTTATATTATATCTTGCCCAATTTTTCTCAGCATTATATCGTGGATATGGATTCTCCCACCACCATATTTCATTACTACGGGACTCACCCGGGAAAATAATATCCAGATCTCCGTCCTTGTCAATATCTAAAACAGCACTGCCTGCCTCAATCCTGAGTATGGAATCATCGATGACATACCTATCCCATTTTCCCTTATTATACCTGTACCAGATAACCGATGGGCTCACACTCCTGTCGGTGATAACAAAATCATTAATGCCGTCTTTATCCAGATCAGCTGCAAGGCATGATGTTTGCTGCTGTCCACCATTTGTTGGCGGCAAATCGCCATTTTTAGTTGATAAATGCCTCCACCTGAATTCAGATTTAATAGCATCATTTCGCCATACATGGAGAAATTTGTGATTATCCCATGCTATACTGACTATATCAATGTCACCATCTGAATCAAGGTCAGCCAGCTGCGTTCCAAGATGGCTCTCATGCCCCTTATCAGTTAAGTGCATTTTAAAATTCCCTTTCCCATCGTTTTGAAACAACAATAGCCTGAACTCTACACCTTTATGCTCACAGGTTACCAGATCGATATCACCATCATTGTCAATATCAGCTGCATCAAGATTATTTATTGAATAACCTGTGAATATTGTATTTCTCTTCCATTCCCCATCTTTGCCATTTCCAGGATTAATAAAAATCAATAGATTAGCTTCCGGCTCAAGGCCAGGCCACATTTCCTCTGATATTGCTATATCTGCCTTGCTGTCTCCATTTAGGTCGGCAATTTCGACCCTGTCGACGGCATTTATTGCAGTCCCGACAAAATGTTTTACCCATTCCGAGTTAAGTGAACCTGGATTTTCATGCCAGTACAATTGCCTCGATACATCCTTATCGGCTTCAGCCATATCGCCTGCAGCTATATCCAGGTCTCCATCCCCATCAATATCCCCAATACCAATTCCTTCGGAAGAGCCGGTTTGAATAATCAGGTTGAATTTCCAGTTGCTTTGAATATTTGGATCCTCTGGCACTGTTGCCGCCCAAATACCTTCTGCAGCCGCCAGGATTACTTCTCCTTTACCACCTGAGATAAGCTGTGCATAACGACCGCCCTGTCCGTTTACATGGTCTGTTTCAGGGATCTCTCCGACCTTCCGGCAGGTCCATGATGAACCCTGCATATTGTCAGCCTCAAACCAGTAAACATCAGGCAGTGCCTCTGCAATAACATCAGCATATTCATCTCCATCTACATCCACAAACAAATATCCATCCACATTCATTCCCAGGTCACTGCGGGTCCATCCCTCTTCCATGTTTCCTCCTGGGTTAAGGTAAAAATAGCGACCCGAAATTATATCTTTATAACCATCCTGATTTACGTCTTTCATGTCGAGTCCAAAATATTTCAGCCAGGCAGGTTCTGCCCAATCACCCCATTTCTGACGGGTACTGTCGACCTGAATGTAATGCCACCGGTTAACTGCCTGATGTTGCGACAGTAGTTCAAAGGAAATTGTTGTCAGCATCAACAACAACAACAACTTGTTTATAATTTGTTTCTTCATGGTAAATAGAATAATTTATTTATAATCAATTCTCATTGCTTGTTTTTTATTATGAAGTAACTGATGGTTAAAAAATATCACCATACCTGTTTGACCAAGTATGGTGATAAGGATCATACAGAAAATGTTTTATACATTCCCCATATTAATATCCCGGATTTTGTGTCATTAAAGGATTCAACCCTAATTCGGAGCTTGGAAATGGCCACAAGACTTCATTCGATTCAACGCTCGCATTAGGGTTGGACAATTCAACTCTTTCTTTTAAGGTATTATATCCCCAACGGCGTAAGTCAACCAGGCGATGCCCTTCTCCTGCCAGCTCTTTAAACCGTTCGTCCTGAATAGTCTTCAAAAAAGTGTCATAAGTGAAAGAGCCAACCAGATCAGGTAACCCAGCTCTGCTCCGAACACGATTTATAGCAGTTAATGCCTCGGCAGTAGGTCCATTATTCTGTTTATTCAAAGCTTCTGCATAAGTCAACAGGACATCGGCAAAACGGATAAATGACCAGTTATTATTATGGTTCTGTGGTGTGGTCGTCCGGTCGGTATCCTGATATTTTGTCATATAGATTTTACCATTTGTGTTAATGGTATCACCGGTTACCGGGCTAATAACATTATCACCGAAAATGTATGACTTTTTCCTGAGATCGCCTGGCTCAAAACTGTTGTATAAAAGCGGTGTTGCTTCGAACCTGCCATGCCCCCACGTTCCATAATAACCGAATGGCACCCAATCCACATTAATATTTTGTTTGGTTACGCCACCATAAAACTGAAATTCCCAGATTCCTTCTTTACCGTTTTTATTTTCAGGCAAAAATACCGATTCGTATGCAGTGAAAAGTGTGTCTCCATTGCCATCCAATATGGGCTCCGTAAATAAATCATAACCTCCATTATCTATAACATCTTTTGCAAATAAAACGGCATTGTCAGCATCATCGGATGCAGCTGCTTCAGCATTGTAGGACTTGGCTAGGTAAACCTTTGCTAATAATGACTTTGCTGCACCCATCGTAATTCTGCCTTTGTCTTCTGTATTCAGATCTGTCCATTTAGGTAAATAATCGTTGTTAATGATTTCCTTTAAATCAGCAATAGTCTGATTATAAATTTCAGGAACAGTGTTGTTGGGATAGTTCTTTCCATCGGGTGGTATAGTAATCAATGGAATCGGACCCCACATCTGAACACCAATAAAAAAGTTGTAGGCTCTGTAAAACAGCGCTTGGCCTTTCCAGTTTTCAAGCTTCGTCCATTTGTCACCATAACGTTCTTGTAAATCGTCATAATACGAAAAGAACACGTTTGTCCGACCTATAGGCCACCAGATGTAACTCCATTGCCTGTAAATATTATACTGCGTCGGGTTAAAGCTATGTTGGTCATACTCCTGCCCTTCTCCATCAAATGCTAAAGTATGGTTAAATCCATCTGCCGCAACAGTGGCAAACCAACTCCAGCGTCTGTCCTGAATTGTCCAAAAATTAGCCGGGTAAATACCATTGATAAATTGCTCAACACCCTCTTCTGTAGCGGTTTCGCCAAAGAAATTCTCTTCTGTTACCAGTGTCTTTGGATTTTCCTCTAAAAATTCTTCACAGGCAGTAAAACCTATCAAAAATATAAGGAATACTATAATAGAATAATAATTTTTCATGTTTATCATCTTTTTAGTGATTAAAATCCTAGTTGTAATCCAACCATATAAGTCCGCGTTGCCGGATAATAACCTGTGTTAACAGGCAATAAGGTCGAGCCACCACCTATCTGACTTGCCTCCGGATCAAAGCCTGAATATTTCGTAAACGTCAGCAGGTTATTGCCCTGAACATATATGTTGGCGTTTGCGACACCTATTTTATTCAATAAGGTTTTTGGAAAATTATAGGTCAACGTTACATTCCGTAGCTTTAAGAAACTTCCATCTTCAACCATCCGATCGATTGCGCCATCAGCTCCATCGGAGATATTAATAGGTTTATAGCCTGCTCTTGGAATATCATCCGATGTACCGGGTCCGGTCCATCTTTCGGTGGCAACTTCTTTAAATTTATTGAATTCGGTTGCCGACAGATCATACTTCCATTGCGCCAATTCAAAATTAAAAATCTCATGTCCTATCATAGCGTAGAAGAAAAACGAAAGATTGAAATTCTTATAGGTGAAATTGTTAGTTATTCCACCAAAAAAATCGGGATGAGCATTTCCAAGAATTACAAAGTCATCATGGTTGATGAAGCCGTCATTGTTCTGGTCAACGTATTTCATGTCACCAGGTCGGGCTGCAGGCTGAGCAGATCCATCAATCTCCCCCTGATTCTGATACAAACCATCAGTTGCATATCCCGCATAGTTTCCTAAAGGCTTGCCTTCCTCCATGAGATGATAGTTACGTCTTAAATTGTCTCCCGCCAACAGAGAAGTCTGATCTTCGGGTAATGCCAGATCCAGTAACTTGCTATTTGGTAAGGCACCATTAATGTTAATTGACCATAAAAAGTCTGGGGTCGATATGGTTTGATAATTTATGCTAAATTCAAATCCAGTATTCTGGAGGCTACCGATATTTTTGGTAATAGTTGGGTCGTGGCTACGGTTTGGATTATTAACAAAGGTAATGTTCTGATTCAAAAGCAGGTCAGTTGTCTTTTTATGGTAATAATCCATGGTAAGGTTCAGCCTGTTACCCATAAAACCCATATCCACACCAATATCCAATTGCGTAGTGGTTTCCCATTTCAGGTCTTTATTTGCAATTCCCCCGGGTCTATAGGTCCCAACTCTTACATCATTGAATCCATAGCTAAATGCTGACCTGATAACCGACAGGGTCGAATAAGGACCAATCCCATGACTACCGATACTACCATAACTTCCCCGCAGTTTCATGTTATTAAGAAGATTCATGTTACTCATAAAGCTTTCTTCTGAAATCCTCCATCCAACTGAAGCGGAAGGGAAAAAGGCCCATTGATTGCCAGGAGCAAATTTGGAAGAACCATCATACCGTCCGTTGATCTGGAAAAGATACTTTCCTTGATAGTTATAGTTTATCCTGGAAAAAAAGGATTGCAATTGCTGCTCACTTTGAGATGAACTCACGCTGTGGTTGGCCTGTTCCCCGGCTCCCAGGTTATGAAACTCATACTGCTCGAAGACAAAATTTTGTGTTCCCGCACGTGTAGATTCATAACTCTGTTTTTGCGATGATAATCCCGCCATAACCGTCAGGTTGTGACTGTTATAAAAGGTTTTATCAAACGTGACTATATTTTCGAGCAGCCAGTTTTTATTTTTGTAAAAACTTTTTGAAGCTGTTGCAGTTTGTTCAAAATATTGAGGATCAGGAATATCTTCTGGTCTGAAAAACCGATCCTCGGATAAACTTGGCTGTAACCCCAGCGTAATATTATATTTCAGCCAATCGGTAAATTTATATTCAGCACCAAAATTAACCTGAATGTAAGAACCCAGGGATTCATCTTTTACCCTTTCCAAAGCTGCAAAAGCATTTGCGTATTGCTTGGGCGTTCCAGCTTCGTATGGATTATAAATGATTGGTGGAAACTCACCAAACTCATCTATTGGTGATAACATTGGGGGAGTTGATATCATGTTTATTGTTCCAAACTTCCCGTACCAAGTTTCAGTCATTGAGTTAGTGATATCGGAAGCATAGGACATTGTGCTGTATAATCTCAATCGCTTGGTAGCTTTTATTTCAACATTGTACCGCGCTGTAAATTTTTTATAATCAACATTTGATATTATCCCCGTAGTTGAAAGGTATCCGCCCGAAGCAATGTAGGAAACTATATCATTTCCGCCTGAAAATGATAAGTGATATTTTTGATTAGTTCCCATGCCAAACAATTCCTCCTGCCAATCTGTGCCATTTCCAGTCTGGTTTAAAACATCCTGGATATCGGTATAAGCCGGCGAACCGCCTGATTGGCTCCGAGCATCGTTTACAAACTCCATGTATTCTCTGGAATCCATCACATCATAGGTATTGGTGGGTTGTGATACTCCGTAATAAGCATTAAAACTCACATTTAGCTTTCCAGCAACTCCTTTTTTAGATGTAATGATCACGACCCCATTGGATCCCCGCGAACCATAAATCGATGCTGCCGAAGCATCTTTCAGGATATCAATGCTTTGTATGTCGAGTGGATCAAGTGTATTAATGTTTCCGCCAATCACTCCATCGATAACAAAAAGTGGCGAATTAGTACCTTCTATTGAATTATAACCCCTGATAATAACAGAAATATTACCTGTCCCGGGATTAAAACTGTTTTGTCTTACCAACACGCCGGCTGCGCGTCCCTGCAAGGCCTGATCCACACGTTCAACCGGAACGGTCGCGATAATTTCGGAAGAAACAGATGCAACAGACCCGGTTAAATCGATCTTTTTCTGTGTACCATAACCAACTACAACAACTTCCTCCAGCCCGAGCACATCGGGTTCCATGCTAACATTAATTGAAGTTTGGTTGCCTACGATTATTTCTTGGGTTATCATCCCAATGTATGAAAATACAAGGGTGGCATCGTTAGGAACATCAGTCAAGGAAAAATTCCCCTCCATATCTGTAACGGTTCCAATCGTAGTGCCTTTAATAGATATTGATACACCTATCAAAGGCTCCCCGTCCTGACCAATTACCACACCGGCAATAGTTGCTGGCTGCAGAACGGTTTTAGCATATTTGATCTGTTCTGCTGTTGATAAGACGATTTGCCGGTCAAGGACGATGTAATCAACATCCGACCCTTGAAAAACCTGGGCCAGAATTTCGTTGATATCCTCGCTTTCAATTGCGACATCAACTTTTCGATCTACATCTACCAATTTCCTGTTAAAAAGGAAGAAGAACTCGCTCTGGTTTTCTATCTCATCCAGAACGTTCTGTACAGTGACATCGTTCAGTTCCATGCTAAGCCGTGCATCTTGTGAATAGGAATTTTCAGCATAAGCCTGGAAAACAGTAATAAGCATAAGAAACATAATACATCTCATGATTTTCGAGTAAATGAGGGAGATGATTGAATTCAAATCCTCCCATAATGTAAATAATTTTTTCATACTTTTGATATGTTTAGCTTGTTAATAAACTGGAAACTTTTTTTCTTTGGTAACTTGCTAAATGTTAGGGGAAAGCGTAGCAGCGTTTTCCCCTTCTTTTGTCAGATATAAGGTAGCATAGGCACAGGTTTTAGGTTAGACAATCAGTTAATAATTAAGAGTGGCTACTCAGAAAGTTTATAATAAAGTTCAATTTTCCTTTTTTCGAAAGTGCCGTCTGGTTTCTTTTCTCTGCCAAGATCCTTGAATTCAATGGGAGCTGAATGTTGAAGCAGTTTAAGAACCTCATCAAGTGTCTCGTCCATGAAGGTTGCCTGGTAAGAATAGGATCTTAAGGCCTCATTCATTATAATAATTTCAACATTGTACCATCTGTTGATCTTTCTCACAACTTCGGTAAAGGTTTCATCCCTGAATGCCAGCTTGCCATCCTTCCAGGCTGTTACTTTATTTGCATCCACAGTCTCAATTCGGTTTAAACCGGCACCTGGATAATACACATACATCTGAGCAGGTTTTAAATTGGTCAGATTCAATACCTTGCCAGCTTTTCTTTCAAATATTCTTATATTCCCGTTGACAAGCGTAATCCGGATCTCAGGATCTTCCGGATAAGCCTGAACATTAAAGGATGTACCATATGCGACAACATGGGTATGTTCTACTTTCACAACAAAAGGTTTCTTTGAATCGGTAACGACATCGAAATATGCTTCGCCTTTGAGAAGGACTTCTCTGGATTTTCCCCTGAATACTGTAGGAAACTCCAGGTGGGATCCTCCATTCAGCCAGCCGGACGATCCATCCGGCAGGTAAAACATAGTACGGGTCCCCAGCGGAGAATAGATTTCTGAATAAGAGGCCTTAGCAGGGCTTGAAATATCGCTTTCTTTGATAACCCATAGATAGGCTACCAGCGGGATAAAAAGTATGGCAGCTACCTTTGATATAACATTGAGAATACGAACCATACCTTTTTTCCCAGGTAGTTTCTTGTATTCATCATTTTTCATTTTATGATAGATCCTCCCCAGAATTACGGATCCGTCACATTCTTCCATATCCATATGCTCGGCCAGTTCATCCCAGATAAGACGGTACCTCTTTTGTATGTCTCTTTCAAATCTTATATCTGAAAACCAATCGATAATCTGGTCCTTGTCTCCCTTCCTTTCCTTTTCCTCCAAATACCTTTTAACCACTTGAAAATCAATTTCCATATTTCTTCATTTTGTAATTAATTATGCAACTAAGAGATTGAACCCGGAAGTTTTAGCTTCTACTTCCGGATTCATATCCCTAACCTAAACTATCTAACCTAAACCACCAAATTAATACTATGCAAAGTTAATTTGACTAGTTCTATTACTACAGTTCCTTATGGCAATCTAAATTCACACGGCATAAGCTTATTTAGAATCATTGCGAATAAATAAAGCTTGGTGCAAAAGTCTGTTACGCTGATATTGAACTAATCGATAAAAAGGCAGAAATACAGGAGGGACAATATACTCCCGTCAATAAGAGCTTTCCTTACGAAAGAGTTGGCTCTTGACAGTTGGTTATCTACAGTTCTTACAGAGATCTTAAGTTTGGTAGATATTTCGAGATTGGACATTGACTCTTTTTTGCTCAGTTGAAAGATGGTCTTCTGACGGGGTGGCAATTTTTCAATTATTTTTTCTGTTTTCTCCAATAGATTTCTGTATTCCACTTCAGTATCGGTGGAATAATTGCCATCCTGAGAATTTTCTATAAATACTTTAAGATGCTTTTTTTCTATAGCTAACTTCCTGAAATGTTTCCGTATTATATTCAAACATAAAGAGAAAATCCAGGCTTCCAGATCTTTCAGTTCTTTTAACTTTGCCCGGTCCTTCCATAGAATGTAAAAGACATCCTGAACTGCCTCCTCAGCATCCTCCTTATTCCTGAAATTATTTAAAGAGAATGCATAAACTTTCCTGTAATATTTTTCGAATATCTTATCAAAAGCATCAGGATCTCCTTCTTTGAATCTTTTTAGTATGTTTTTCTCTTCTGGCATTTGGTATTCGATGATTCTGGGATGCCGTCAATATACGTTTTTTTCATAAAAACGTCACAAACGAGCGATGGCTAGTGTCATGTCAACTTGAATATATCTGTTTTTAATTTAAACTTATAATGAAAAGCAGTTTGATCAATCTAACTTTATTCAGGGGATTCATGTCAATTAAGTATTATGGTTATTAATGGTAAAAATACTAATCCATTCCTAATTCAGGATCTTTTCAAGGGCCGATAGATCAATGGAAGTTTCAAAAAATCCATCCATCCATCGGGAACACCTGTTTGCATTCAGGGGGATACCCATCACCGGCAATTTTGCCTTCATGCAAAAACGCATGCCGCGGATCAGTTCAACTACACATGCAATGCCCAGAATGCCTATGCTGCCATGTTTTCTGACCAGTTTTCCGAACATTGATTTCAGGCTGCCCCGGCTCCAGATATATGGATTGACCCCATGATCCCTCAGCACCTTGCTAACCTTATTAATGTAACATGTTTTCAGACATCCCCGGCATACATCATCAATTTCATCAGGACCCGCCTTACAATCGGCCTGGGTCTCCTTAAGGCAATAGGGCAAGAGGGCTATCCGAAAATTAGCATCGAGAAACCTTTTTTTATGCACCCTGTTCACCAGTTCAAATTCAACCATATTCAGGGAATATTGTTCCCTGCTGTTAAATAGCTCTTTGTCAGTGATCATCTTATAAAGAGAGACCTCCCTGAGATGCTGTTGAAGTCCGGGTACATATTCAGCAAGCCCACGGTCTA
>SDBS01004387.1_pt1 | contig 13810 bp, 11 predicted proteins | sample 2277091 | NCBI WGS metagenome assembly SDBS01 (sample SAMN10404972, study PRJNA504765) | marine sediment metagenome | isolation source: marine sediment core GS10_PC15, 163 cmbsf | place: Arctic Ocean: Southern Knipovich Ridge | collected 2010
TGTGGATAATTTGTATATGGGGAAAATGGAAAATATCAATCCTGATGCCAGGTTTTATCTTATGGACATTCGGTCTAAAGAACTGGAGAAGGTTTTTGAAGTGGAAAAAATTGATGTTGTTTACCATCAGGCTGCCCAGATGGATGTCCGGAAGTCTGTCGAAGATCCAATGTTTGATGCCGATATTAATGTATCAGGGACTTTGAATCTGTTACAAAATTCGGTAAATTTTAACATCAAACGATTTTTATTCTCTTCCACCGGAGGGGCAATTTATGGCGAGCAAGATTATTTTCCTGCCGATGAAAAACACCCGACCAGGCCCTGTTCTCCTTACGGGATTACAAAATTAACAGTTGAAAAATATTTATATTATTATAACCTGGTTTTTAATTTGAATTATACAATTTTACGTTATGCAAATGTATACGGACCACGACAAAATCCCCACGGTGAAGCGGGAGTTGTGGCAATTTTTATAAAAAAAATGAAGGCGAATGAACAACCGGTCATCAATGGTGATGGCACTCAAACACGGGATTTTGTCTTTGTTGATGATGTCGTTCGCGCTAATTTATTCGCCCTGGAAACCGGGTTAAATGATATATTCAACATTGGCACCGGGCTTGAAACAGATGTCAATTTTATTTTTAAAGAGATTAACCGGGAAATCGGAAAAAATCTACCTGAAAAACATGTTCCGGCTAAAGAAGGAGAACAGTTGCGCAGTGTTATCTCTTCCGAAAAGTCAAAGGCGGTTACCTCGGCGCCGGTGAAGTTGAGGATGCGGATAAGGACTGGCTTCGATTTTCTATCGAGACACCATGCATGAATGATAGTCTTGTTTGAAACGTTAGATGTGTTTTCTACTTGCCAATCATACGCATGAGCGATGATTTGCATCACACGTTATCATTCATATGTTTACTATCACTAGTAGAATTACTAGTGACATCAATTTTGAATGTCGCATGTGTAAGCTTGTGTTTAGATGTGATCATACTTGCATTTATATCTAATCACATTCGAGTTATATGATATACCTATAAGCAGCTATCTCCCTCTCACTATAAAACAGGTAAACTTCCCTGTTTTATAGTGAGAGCATCATCATAATATCTCTTTTAATGATAGCTGTACATATCAGAAAATATTTTAGCTCATTTCATCGAATAAATCATCCCAATCATCTTCGATAATGTTAGCATCAGAAGGTATCTCGTCATCTTCCCCAGATGAAGAATCATCATCGTCTGATATGTAATCATCGAGGAATGTCTGAACATCGATGTCTTCTTCATCAGCATCATCACCTAGAGTCATGTAAGTGTTCTTCTCGGCAATCGTTATACGATCTTCCTCCGTGAAGTCGATCGTGATTATCTCTTGGCGGCCTAAGCCTATCATGTCGATAAATGTAGATCTCTTAATCTTAATATTGCGTTCTTTTCTCTCGAAGTTTTCCATCTTCTCAAATGGGTGTAGGATAGAGGCAGGCAGTTCACTCTTCACGGTATCCTTGAAGAACCTACCTTGAGGTAACACTATGGGATTTTCGAGAGATGATCTGCAGCATACTTTGAAGAACCCCAATATGTTGAGAGCGCGTTCTGTTGAGATACCCTTAGGTTGCTTCAATGCCATGTATAATTCGAAGCCATCGGATCCCATGATTTCGAAAGCTTCTTTTCCGGACACATATCCTCTTCTTAAGGACATGAATACGTTATATATATGACCGTAATAACCCATAGATTTGAGAGCATCGTAAGATTGCATAGATCTACTCACACTCGATATGAAAGCCAAATAGTCCATTCCTGAGAGACCTAGCTTGTTGAAAGCCTGATTAGGTGTAGCTCCATTCTGCACTAGCAGTATATACTTATCATATCCCTTGAATTTGAGAATGTTAAACATATCTTTGATAGTAGGGTCTTCGTATTTGGTGCTAGCTGGATCAGCTGAACTTGTTCTGAACTTTGATATTCTTATCTCCCTCAGTTGGATGGGATTGTTATCTGTATAGATCTCACGAGGATGAATGCCTCTAGTTGTCAATTGAGCGAATTTATCATAGTCGTCCCCTAGTACTGCTCTATAGAAGATTTCACTAGTCATACTCATCTTCTCAAGCTTCTTTCTCAATCGTCTAGCTTTCTTCAGTTGTTTAGCTTTCTTCTCTAATCTTGCTCTTTTCATCTCCTCATTCTCCTCCTCATCTGCACTAGCTTCGCTATCGCTCAGATCAAGTCTAATCTCCTCCTCCTCTTCACTAGTCTCTTCCTCCAACTCATCGAAATCGACCCTACTCTTCTTCTCCTCCTCATCAATACTACCCCTTACTCCAATACTTTTTCTTTTTCCCATCATCTGTATTATATCCTTAGCACGCTTACCAGCCCAGGGAAATTCAAGCACATGAAAAATGTCATCATCGCTCAGTCTCTCATCATTCTGATGCTTGTCGATTATAATACTAGATATCCTACTCTTATACTTCTCTATCATTTCTGGCTTCAGTTTAAGAGATATCATCATGGAGTAGAGGAAGTATTGATATATTGTCTCTTTGCTCAATTCATTGTCTTCATCACGTATCTCACCAGCAATCACCCTTCCGAACGAATCAAGCCCCGTGAGTCCTCCTGACTGAAGATCATAATATAGATCTGCTTTATGAGCTAACGGAGTACCACATGATTTACACACTATGGGTGGCATTAATCTCTTCTCTTCAATAGGAATAGGTATAGTACTGTGAGACTCTAATCTCTTCTTCTGTTCTTCTTCCCATTCTCTCTCTTTCCTAGCCGCTTCCTCAGCTTCTCTCTTCTTCTTCAGAACTCTCCGCCGTTTCATGGAACGTATCTCAGCCGCAGTATACGTTTTCTTAATCTTATCAGCCCTCTTCATTTTGTAAGTTCAATCGTGAGTGAGTGTAAGATTCAGATGTAATTACACTTGTTCACTCTTTCTAGAGTAATAGTGTTTTGATAAATGAATTAAGTTGTACGGAAAGATCATTCACTTGTGTTTATTTGTGTTTATTTGTGTTTACTTGTGTTTACTTGTGTGCAACTGTAAATAATGAGTGATTCGTTTACCATCTCGGTCAGCAATAACAGAATCATCAATTTTGTCGAGGCTTATGATGTGTCGGTAATAATAGCACCCATCATTCCTTCTGTCCTTATAGAACACGATAAAACACTGTTAGTATGTCCCACTAGAGAGAAGTTCATCAGACGACTAGAAGATATATTGATGACTTCTGATGCTACCTCTAACAGGAATCATGGTGTTGATATGATAGTCATGCCGGATGCACACATCTATGATCTTGAAGGATTAGCCATCATAAGAATCGTAGAACAGTATGATATTAAACTGGTTATGATATCATCAGTTGAACCCATTTACGATATAGGAGTTAATATTCTAGATCTAAGTGTGATACCAGATGATCTCAGATATCATGGTTTTGCAGAGTCAGATGAGGAGATCGTCAATGTAATAGAACAGTACATAATGAGTCCTCTATTCACAGATGGTAAATCTTTCATTCTATACACAGCTGAAGTTAACAAGTGGAATTTTCTATTGAATGATAGATTCAATGGGGGGCCAAAGGGGTACAATCTTAATAGGTGGAAGATGCAAGACATCGGCAAGAGACCTAGAGATATTAAGATAGAAGTGAGAGTCGAGAGGATAGATGAAGGTAATGATGATAAGAATAGATGGATAGAGGAGAGTACTATCTTTATACTGAATGAGTATAAAGATATACCTAGAGTCTCTGCCGTATTCGATCTTATGATGAAGAAGATTCCTATGAAGTCTGTATTCTGCACAAACCTACCTGTTGGAACTACAAATGTAGATATAACTCAGCTTGAGGCAAGACATAGAGCAGGTACGGGAACATGCTATAGATTCTGCTCCAAGAATCATTTCTACCTTCTGAAAGAGAGAGATAGAGATATTGATTTGGATCTCATGTCATATACTAAGATGATAGATTATGGTTTGAATCCTTTGTTGATATTCCCCGATAAGCTATTAGTAGAGGAGTATGGATTGGTTGGTAATAGACTATCCACAGACATGTATAGATTTATTCGAGACTCGGGCTTATCATTAGAATCAGGAATGGTTTTGTGGAATCTGAGAAACAATGACGATATCGATGATATAATCCTATCTATATCTTCCATAGAGACACTAACCAAATCCTATGAATATTTCAACTATCCTCGAAAGTACGGTAAGACAGATTCATCTTTCCTGATAGATACGAACTGCTATAAGCTTTCTCTTCAGAAGAGGTATCAAGGAAAGGATAGTTTAGAGACTGTAATAAATGTGTTGAATGAGGAGGAGAAGAGAGAAGCTGATACTTCTGATTTAAAGAGGCCTATTATGAGTGATTTGAATACCAATGAGCTTGTGGTGTACAATATGCAGGCTAGGAAGAGGGAGTACAATATCAAGAAGGATAGACTAGATGCTATAAGATCTCTTAGTAATCATCTTAAGAAATACATATCTCAATTCAGAGGTAGAAGTAGTAGTAGTTCTCGATCTCAACTCAGCAATGTTAGAGATGAGTATTGGAAGGTTGGAGAGTTTGAAGGTACTAAAGTATTAAATGTTACACTGAGAAGTGGAGGCGATATTCCTATATGGTCTGATGAAAGAAAGAACTATACTATGTCTAAATATTCAATAACGAATGCTATGTTTAATAGACCTTTAAATGTATCTATACTATCATGTATCGGCAATAGTATAGATATCATGCTTGATTTAGATTAAAACAGAGATATCTCATTAGAGCGTGAGCTATCCCTCTAGAGTGTGAGAGTATGAATTATTCCTCTGGAGCGTGAGTGAGAACTTATAAACAATATTGATGATATACACAAATGGAAGGATGGTATATTTATTCGGTAGTTCTGTTTCTGATAGTGGCAGCAATAATAATTGGACTAGCCTTATTCTACTCGAGGAAATTACCAGGAGACTTTTGTACATCATCATGCGGTGATATGATATGTGAACTAAACATATGTAGAGTAGATTCTGGGGGAAGTTGTTCCCAGTCATCGGATTGTATCAGTGGAGATGTATGCACTGCAGATAAGTGCATAACCATCGAGAATATCTGACCTTAAAACAGAGAGATGGAGAATATATTGAATGGTATAGATGTGCAAGTAAATGGTTATTAAATAGCGGAGATATCTTTACTATTGAAAATGATTAATACTAAAACACGAATAGTGTGTCTATAAAGATGTCTACTTCTATTCTCCCTTCGAGAAGATCAAAACTCAAATCCACTGGTCTTACAGTTCAGTGGTCAAGATTAACATCTGGTAGAAGATCTAAACCTAAGCTCACACCAATTGTAACTGCTCAAAGACTTAAGTCCATTATCACAGAATCTAAGACTATGCCTCGATCAGAACCTCAATCATCTAGGTTTGTAACTCAGCCTAAATCCATACTTCGATCATCATCTCAAAGATCTAAGTCCATACCTCGAGCAGTACCTAAGTCCATACCTCGATCAGTACCTAAGTCCATACCTCGATCAGTACCTAAGTCCATACCTCGATCAGTACCTAAGTCCATACCTCGATCAGTACCTAAGTCCATACCTCGATCAGTACCCCAAAGATCAGATAGACGTCGATCAGCACCCCAAAGATCTAAATCTTTGACCACTACTACTAAGAAAGTTTCTATCTCTAGGAAGAGGCATGATAATGAGGTTACCCAAGTAGAGTTCAATAATGTTCGAAATCCAACAGTGATCTTTGAAACTATGCATGAGTGGACAGGTACTACAAATCACAGTATCTTGATGAACAACATAGCTACCTTCATCATGAAGCAACTTCGTAAGAGATTATATGATAAAGCAACTATTAGTAAGACTACTAGTGATATGATGTCCACTATCAGAAAGAAATCTACCGATCTTGCTACCATCAGCATACTCAAGAGAAAATTCTATTCTGTTGAGTTGAGAGATGAAGCCAGGAGACGGATCAAAGGCGAAGAGAAGGAATATTTTGATCCTTCTGGAAGAGAAAGATCTAGACTTGTAGATATCAGATCCATGTTAGATGATATTGGTCATGTTGAAAGCTATTATGACATTGGAGCTTCAGAAGGAAATATCACTAAGGTTGTTAGAGGCTATTTGAGGGTTAAGAATGTGAAGGTGTTCGATATTAATGTTGACAATAGAATTGAAGATGGTATTGAATACATTCATAATGAATACGATAAGATAGATATTGGAGATAGCACTGCAGATTTGGTCACCACTTTCATGTCTCTTCACCACTTCGAAGACCTTACTAAGATGTTAAGCGAGATCAGACGAGTGTTGAAGCACGGTGGACATCTTATCATAAGAGAGCATGATGCTGAAAACGAATATCTGGTGTCATTCTTTGATCTAACTCATCTAATATACTCTACTGTGTTCTCTGATGAAACCACATCAGATAAGTTCGTGAAGGAGTTCTTTACTAGGTATAAGACTAAAGAGAGATGGATAGAAGTGATTGAAACAGCTGGATTTAATCTGGTCAGATGGACATATCCTATGTCTCGGGTAAAGAAAGGTAATAGAGACTTCACTAATGCATTCTATGCCTTATTCGTTAGCTCTTAAAACTAATCATCCATAGAGAGTGATCAAGAGTATTTACCCTAAAATAAAGTATAGACTTGCGCTTGTATTACTGTCTATGGGTATCTGATCACAGGCACAAGACCTGATCTAGATACATCTATACTTTGTTTTAAGTTATATTCTTGATAGATAGTGATGCACCTAGACCAGAGCATGGCAACACTACGGCGATAATCTCCTACCATGCTTACTTTTAACAATGAGTGATCTTGAAGAGTAAGTTGTTGAGATACTCTATGGCGTTAATGATGTTATTTCCATCTAATCTATCGAGTGAAAGAATATAGGTGTAACCCTCATCTTGATGTTTCCCACCACTGAAAGCCAGAGCCTGTAGAGCGTTGTTGATCAGAATAATAGCATTAGTCTTTGATTGAATAGGATCACACTTTGTTAGATTAATCAAGGTGATTACACATTTATCTGCAAAGTAATCAGGTCTAACCCCAGTGACCTCTTCCCAGTTATCAGCAGTTGGAAATGTAGAGAGCTTGTTGAGTCTATCTGAGACAATAGATTTGTCTATCTCGACGCACTTGAGAGGATATTCTGTTGCGTAAGAATGATAAATGTATCCTCCTGAGTACACGAATGTGTGATTATTATCTAGTTCGTCACTCATTCCTATTATGCAGTTGTCAGTCATTTCACTGATTATGTCTCCTCGAATGGCTCCGAATAGATTGATGATAGTATTGACGGTTAGATCACATCTAGTAGTGAGCATATGATGTTCATCTACATTTAACTTGAGCGCGAAATAGTTACAACCTGCAATATTATACTCATCTAGAGTATAATAGGCTTGAACTTTGTTCAACTCTCCCGCAAGTGCAAGTATTGAGTCATCCATTGTGTATGTATTTATGTAATGCGAGACTAACGCAATGGTTATATCATTTTCACGGACACACCTACCATATTTACCCTCATGTGAGTTTTAATAATAAATTAAGATTCAATATGTAATTCATACACATTTACCATATTAAAACTCACACATTTACACTTATATGTGAGTGAATTTTAATAAAGAGGATAAGATTCAATATATAATTCGACGTACTCTGTCTTCTGAGAATGAGCTAAATTGCATCACATATAGCATTGGATCTATCATTTCTCGTAGAAATTCATATGATGGTAAGCCAATTCCAGTAGTAAGATTGTGTGGAATCGTGTCTCCAGGTAGGTATCTGTTAGAACCTTTATAGGTAAGAACAGAAGCATAAATTACATCTATCTCTTTGGATTTGATGAGAAAGATGGTATCTAATTCATCCTTTGTGTAAGGTCTATCAAAAGTGGTGCTAGCGAAGTCCTGTATTGTTTCTTCATCATGCATCTCTCGTTGGAAATGAGATGCATCATTTTCCACATAATCGTTTAAATACTGATGGTCAGCAAAATCCCGCATCGACTTTTCATCGTATGTGTCATACTGAAGAATAGGTGGATTAGCTACCACGTAAGGGACCAGTTGTAGCTGTTGCAGATTTAGGATGGAGTTGACTCCACCTTGCATAATGTCATCCAATATTTCTCTGTAAGTTCTTCCATCAATCCATCTACCACGCAAGTTAATCATATTGACTTTGTCCATAGTTATAGCAGTTTGTCTCCATGTGCTTCCATACATCTTCTCTATTCCATAATCATTCAGAACTTTGATTCTCCAGAATGAGTCATTCTTACAGAGTGAGTTGAATTTACTACTTACTCTACAGAGTACAGATATCTCCTTAACAGTAAGATCTAGGAAAACCTGTTGCAATTGTGATTGCGACAATCTATTCAGATCTTGACGTTCGAGTCTTAACTTCGCTAATATCTCACTCACATTTGCAGAAGACATCTTTATTCATCATGTATATTTTTGGTAATATAATCACTTTTACACTTGTCTACACATATGTATGATTGAGTGAGTGTATGATTGTTACCTCTGAGGAATTGATCTAATCACATCTACACACATGTGATTAGATCAAAGGGGTAAGATGGAGACTTTCACTCTCAGGACACATTCTAATGAACCATTCACATTTCTCACGCTAGGAGATCCACACTTCAAGATCAACAATGTACTTCAATCAAAAGAAATGACTACAGCATTTATCAGATTAGCCAAAGATTTGAAGCCTGATTTCATAGTTGACATGGGTGACACATTACACAACCACGAGAAAGTCAATGTAACTTTACTATGCAATGCTAACGACTTTCTGAGGGAGCTAAGTAAGATAGCTCCATTATTTGTCCTGATAGGTAATCACGATAGAGTGAATAACACAGTATTCATGGACGAAATTCATCCCTTTAACGGTTTGAAAGGTCATGATAATATTACTATAGTTGATAAAACGAACATATGGAACTATAGGGGATTGACTTTGGGATTCGTTCCCTATGTAAGTCCTGGTAGATTCAAGGAAGCTTTTGATAAGGTACAGTTCGATATCATATTCGCTCATCAGGAGTTCTTAGGTAGTGAGTTGAGCACTAATATCAGGTCTAAAGATGGTGATACTTTTAACAGTGAATGTGTAGTTATTTCAGGGCACATTCACACTAGGCATAGACTTAGAAACATTTATTATGTCGGTACTCCCATGCAACAGTCTTTCGGAGAGATGGACAAGAAAACTGTATCGATGTTCAGCGTGAATGGGACCAGTCTAGTTGAAAAGAGATTCGACTTGGGACTCACCAGGAGATTCAATGTGACTATGAATGTTAGAAAGGCTGAGACATATGAGAGGCTCGATGGTGGTATCTATAAGATCATCATTAGGGATATCAAGAATGAGATCGATGCATTTAGACATCATCCTAATAGAACTATCCTGATGATGGGAGGTATGGTCTCATTCGTGATCATCAGAAAGAAGGCTAAAGTTAAGATACTTCACGGTAACTTTACTGATAATCTTAAGGAGCAGTCTAATAAGGCTGAGAGAGTACTGTTAGATGAGATATTGAATGAGATCAGAATCTAGAGATACATATATGAGATAGATCGAAATCTTATAAAACTATAAGTACCTAAACATCTCTATTATAATAGATCAAACTTGGAGTGAAGTATCATCACATTTGGGTGATCAGGTTTAGACACGTTTATACACTTACGTACTCTATTCTCTCATCCTATTCTTAAAACTAGATTCATATATTTATGAGCATACTCAGATTAATGATAAAATCGAGGCATATGACTCGTGAAGTCTCTGAGTTCTTTGAATTGATGAATCATCAGGCTGATGGTGATGATAGCAAAATGGAGGGTACTAGTTCAGACTCACTTCAGATGATACTTGGATATCTTAATGTTAAAGAGATATGGAAAGTATGTCACACTAGTCATCACGTCAACAGAGTCTGCAGATTAGAATCTTTTTGGAAGAGCAAGCTTCTAATAGAGTATGGATTGACTAAGAAGAAGGATAATACTTGGAGAGATTCTGTGAAGAAGGCTTATATTAATAATATGTTCTGGAGTAATGCAACTTGCAATATCTACAAGTATATTTACATGAACATAGACGTTGATAAGTCCGAAAAGGGACTATTTAAGCTTGCCCTTCTCGAACAGAAAGAGCTTCACGCTTTCAAATTTATCTTCGACTCACTCTTCCAGGAGTGGTACTATGTTGTGTATAATGTAAACGATTCCTTCTGCAACAACTTCTTCCCATTGTTTGAAAAGATGGCTATTAATGAGAAAATAAGTATGAAGAAGTTGCTATACACAGGTGGAGGATCGGATAATATTAATGAAGGAGCTATTAAACAAAGACTAGCGGTTTTAGCTGCAATCTATATAAAGCATAGTGATCTATTTCTAGATGATATATGTTCAGTAGAATGGCGTGCTCAGCTGAGAAGATTGAAGAATATGAGAGATGGCTGATGCAGTAATAGGTTAGTCTAAACTTAAAACTTGGTCGAATTATAGCAAATGTGGTAATAGATTTACATGGACACGTCTTACATAAGTATGATAGTTAATAGATTATGAAATTTTTAAAAGTTGTCCCAGGGTAGCTACATCAAGCCTTATGCGGTATCTAACAAATCTGTATGTCCTGTTGTCATACGAAATGTAGCGACCACTAACAGAGTGAAGGCCATCGAAGCAAGAACCCCAGTAAACCAGTCGATCATGAATCTCATGGTCGATTTCTTACCTCGAAAGAGTACTATGACAGTAAAAGTAGCAGCGAATATTGCTATGTAAAATGTGAGTATCACAGCTTCTATCTCTATCATTTAACTAATAAAATATACATTCTAATACTGATCATTTGAACACATGTGAATAGTTTTTATTGTATATACTAAATGATGAGGAGTAAAACTCTTTTGAGTTCAGCCAAGTACAGTATTTGATTAGAGTGTGTAAGCCCAGACTACTTTCGGTGTGTGCGTATAATTTCAGAGTAAGAAAACAGACTACTTACTATAGTATGACTAGCTCAAAAAGTAAGCTTAATAGGATTTATGACTCAGAACCCTTGACTGATAAGGTTATCGTGTTAGATGTAGATGAGACACTGGCATATACCAGCGAGAATAGTAACAAGTATACTAGTATGAGGATATTCACCTCTGGTAGATCACTCCCCTACAGAGAAAGAGTTTATCAGTTTGAGCTAGCTGACTTTGATGATGTAGGATCAGGTAAGATGATATCATGTTGGGGTATAGAAAGACCTTATGTGCATGAGTTCATAACATTCTGCTTTAACTACTTCAGATATGTGATAGTATGGTCTGCAGGTAAGAGATCCTACGTCCATATGATGGTAGATATACTATTTAAACATCATCAGAGACCTCATCTGATACTCACATATGATGATCTAGTGACTATTAATGGAGTAAAGAGTAAGCCACTATCGATGGTATCAGACATTATAGGTGTAGATATCAGTAAGATATGGATAGTTGATGATAAGCCTTACATCAACTTCATATCTAATCCTTCTAACGGAATAACGATACCAGAATTTCAGCCTGCTGAGACACATGAAGAGCTCTTGGAGGATGATAATCGACTATCTCAGTTAATGTCATGGTTTAATCAGTTAGGTGAGGTAGATGACGTGAGGAAGTCTGATACGAGCAGAATCTTCAGATCTCTCCTCTAAAACTATAAGATCAAGCACTGTTACACTTACACATACATTCAAACACTTTCACACTAACTTGTGTGCATGTATTCGTGTGCGCATGAGTGCGAGAGAACAAATTCACTAAAACTAATCCTATAGTTAATAAATCTTGATTATGATGGTATCTATAATGTCATGGAACATTCTTGCCCCAGAGCTGATGAACTACTTCTGGAGATCCAGTTACGGTCTGAGAACATCAGGAAAGACTAAATCAGACTACGACAAGATTCAGGAGATGAGAATAGAGAAGATCGTTGATTATATTAGGGATGTTAATCCTGATATACTCTGTCTTCAGGAGACGACTAATACTCAGCATGACTATCTAGGTAACATGAGCGTGCAAGATTATATCGCATCCAAGCTGAATTACAGAATAGTATCGGAAGCTACTAAGCAATCACCATTAAAGTATAACATGCCTCCTGAGGAACAAAAGATGTTAATGAGTGCAGACACAGGAGTAACCACTATGATATCTGACGATTCCGAAGTAGTTCACTCAGATACAATGTTAACATCCGACTACTACAAAAAGAGTGATGTATTTAAGACAGGTGTAGGTACCCCATTCGTATACGATCTGTTCGAGTCCGATGGCAACAACTTCGGACTGGTCAATCTTCATGTGAGGATGAGCTATCCAAGTATCCTAGCATCCATCAATGAGGCCTATTCTAGAATATCTAATGAGACTAGTAGTGAGGATATGAAGAATCTAATCATTCTTGGAGATATGAATGCTCATGCTTTGGCAGGGGCTAAGGAACTATTCATGTCCGACCTATACTCTTATGCATTTGATTATCAAGGAAGTGAACTGATCGATGATCATGTGTTCTTCGGAAATGATCTACTCAATTGGACTATTGATGTTAAGTATGGCCAAGATCTAACTCTTCTGAAGATGGGTGCTAATGAGCCTGTAATTGGAAAAAGATGGACTAAGCCTGAAACTAGATTCTGCCTCAGCAAACACAATAATAATCTCATTTCGAATAATGAGGCCACTTCAGATCACTATCCAATATTAATATACATTGAATTTGGTAAGGGTGATAGAAAGGAGAGAGCAAGAGGGTTGAGGAACATGATAAGTGCATCTTTGAATATAATCGAACCATCAATTCAATTCTCAACATGATACTCACACACATATATATATATATACCCCTTTCTTTCTCTTAAAACACATCGATACTTCACATGATTTAAAACGAGTATAGCTGTATGAGTATCTGATACGTCACTACCCATATATCAATCAAAAATGATATTCTTAAGAATATGATGACGATGTGATAAAAATGGCCTCCGTTAGTGATATACTCACAAAAGTAAGACTTAATCTTCGAGATTTGAACAATGTATCATTAACTCAATTGGAAACTATTTTCTCTATTCTTACTGTCAAAGAAATATCAACTCTCTGTGCAGTAAATATACGATTCAATACTGTCTGTCAAGATGAATCGTTCTGGAGAAACAAAGTTTTAAGTGACTATGGTATAAAGAAGAGGTATGGAGACACTTGGAGACAAACAGCCATAACTATGGACAGAGTTAATATGATCAATATGAACGGTGTGTGGATCGATGGAAGAACTTACATGGAAATATTTGATGATACTTTACAAAAGTGGGCTGATAGTGTTCTGGATTTTCAAATCCCATATCTGCTTCCATTAGCAAATGAATCGAAAGATGATATAGATGATCTTCATCTTAGAATTGAAAACGATGATACACAACTTCAAGATTTTGCTAATCGAGTATTAGGTAGAGATTATACAGAACGCGAATTGAATGAGATATACTACATCAAAAGTAGAGAGATAAATGTAATTTATAAAGCTGTTCTTACCTATCAGGATGATGGACAGTATCTTCCTGGTGGTACACTCGACGATAG
>SDBS01004388.1_pt1 | contig 13809 bp, 7 predicted proteins | sample 2277091 | NCBI WGS metagenome assembly SDBS01 (sample SAMN10404972, study PRJNA504765) | marine sediment metagenome | isolation source: marine sediment core GS10_PC15, 163 cmbsf | place: Arctic Ocean: Southern Knipovich Ridge | collected 2010
AATATTGCACAAGCAAGGTTATCGGCATCGTTGCCTGTAGCAGCAACCAGGACATCAGCCTTTCCAATGCCGGCTTCTTTCAAGGCTTCGATGCTCGTGGCGCTCTCGTTAATTGCAACAACTCCTGTTTCTGCATACAGCTTATCGCAGATTTCCTTATCCTGCTCAATTATAACCACATCATGCTTGTTATCCAGTAACCTGTGAACAAGCCCACCCCCAACCATTCCACCGCCAGTGACCACAATATACATTTGTACTACCTCCAATTATGGATAATCTTAAATTTCAAATTCAGGTTATCTCCAGGCTTTTCTTGAAAACAAAAGCAACACCGGCAAAATTTCCAGCCTTCCCGCCAGCATGCCGAAGATATACGTCAGTTTTACAACAGGGTGAATATCTATCATATCCTGGCCCGAGATATAACAGGGGCCGATATTGCCCATCGCGGAAAACATCCCTGAGAACGATTTCCAAGGGCCCTGATTTGAAAATAGAGCTGTAATCACACCGCCAATCAGTATGAACACTATCCAAGTGAAAAATAAAGCAGCTATCCGATGCGTTTCTTCTTCGGACAACATCTTCCTGTCAATAATCAGCCCGGTAGATGCTTTGCTTGAGGTCCTCAACTTGAAAAGCTCTCTGAACATCAGCCGATTAAGTATGGCAATGCGCAAGACTTTAAAGCCTCCCGCCGTTGACCCAACACAGCCACCGATAACCATCATAACGAGGAACAATTGTTTAGCTGCCGCACCGAAGAAATCAGATCCAATATTCTTTGTCGCAAAACCGCTCGTTGTGAGAATAGAAATCACCTGGAAAATGCTGTGCCGAAATGAGCGCTCAAATTCGCCGAGGTCGATAGCGGTACCACGTGTGAAGAGTGCTTCAAGAGCACCTGTCTTGTAAAGACGCTCGATTAGGATAACGGTCGTAAAGACGGCTATTAGCCGCCACCAGTACCGAATCTCAATGTTATCCCAGAGTGCTTTAAAGTCTCTCGTCAAGAGACGGTAATGCACCAGAAAGTTGATTCCGCCTAACATCATTATGAACGCCAGAGTATATTCTATCAACCTGTAATTAGGATGGGTTGCGTAGAATGCTATGCTGTCGTCATGAGGCGAAAAGCCGCCGGTGGCCACAGCGGTCAGGGCGTGACAGACAGCGTCGAAAACCGGCATCCTTTCGATGGCAAGAGCGGCGGCGGCTAATAACGTAAATATCACATATATCGCCCAGATTATTCTGAGTGTATGAAACAATCCGGGCGCAGGCCTGCGGGAAGAAATTTTGTGACCCTCGGCTCCGAAGATATGATGAGCTCCGCCGACCTGAAAGGTCAACACCAGGAAAAAGGAAAGTATGCCTATGCCGCCCAGCCATTGCGTAAGCGCCCGCCAGAAAAGAATACTCCTCGGCATATTGTCCAGTCCGGAATAAATTGTGAAGCCGGTGGTAGTAAAACCACTCATAGCTTCGAAATAGGCGTCGAGGTAGTTCGAATGAGTTGCAATTACGAAGGGTAAAGCTCCTATCGCTGAGACAACAAGCCAACTGAGAGCACAAATAAGCATAGAACCGGTGGTATCAAGGGCTGAGGGTTTAAACTTGTGGCGCAAAATCATTCCGAGCGAAAATGAGATTAGAGCCGCAATGACAAAAGCGGTCGCGGTAACCCAGCCGTCACCCCTTTGTCCCCAGTAAACCAGAACGATTATCATGGGGAACAAAAGAATCAGGCCTAATATCTCCAGCAGATTTCCAATAAAATGGAATATACAACTGATTCGTCGAAATCCGTTTCTCATTCGCAGCTCCATAGTTCATCTACGCCGCTGTCGGCCTGATTTCTGAATTATAATACCGGTAGGGACTATTGCAAGCAATTTAACCGGCCAATATCACAGCCTACCGGCATAAAAGATTTGTAATGGGCAAATTTGGACTTTTGTTTTTTTGGTTCTTCTTTATAATGGGGGCAACTAATCCACGTTAAGCAATTATTTGGGGCGAGCGTACGATGGACGATACCGAGCTATTTGAACAATTTATCAGGAGCGGCTATTGCTGCATTTCTATCGTTACCCATGAAGAAAGGTACGCACTGGAAATCATACGCCAGGCGGCACTTGATCTACAGCGTGATATGTGGATATGGTCTGTTGCCGGCGGAGTCAGGGGCGGTTTGCTGGCTGACAGCCTTTTCATAGCTGATACAGAAACACCTGCCGCCGGGCTTTGCCACTTTACCGATACAAAGGATGGTTCTATTTGTGTAACTCTCGACCTCGCTGAACAACTCAAGGGAGGACTAACGTTGCGGACACTGCGTGACCTTATCGATCGCTTCGAGAAAAATGACAGCACGCTCGTGATGATTGACAGCGAGGACAAACTGCCGGGAGTCGTAAAATCTTATGTGAGGCCCTTTGAAATTTCTTTTCCCAACCAACAGGAATTGAAAGACCTTGTCTGTAAGACATTGCGGAGCTACCACCGCAAAAATCCCATCGAAATCGGCATCACAAAAAAGGGTATGGATACGATTGTCCGTAATCTTCGCGGGCTGACCCGCCGTCAGGCTGAGCGTATTATTATCGATACCGTCGCCGACGACAGACGATTCGACGACGATGATATAAACCTCGTAATTGCGAGCAAACGGCGGATGACTCAACAGGGCGGTCTGCTTGAGTATATCCAAACACTTCTGGATCTGAGTGAAATCGGCGGTATGAGAGGACTGAAGAAATGGCTTAACCAGCGCAAAGACGCATTTAGCACCAAAGCCACGAAGTTTGGCCTTGAAGCCCCCAAAGGTGTGCTTATGCTCGGCGTTCAGGGCGCCGGAAAAAGTCTCTGCGCCAAGGCGATTGCCTCCGCCTGGCAACAGCCACTGTTGAGATTGGATCCCGCCGCTCTATTCAACAGCTACGTTGGCGAATCTGAGCGTAACCTTCGCGAGGCACTTCGGCAAACCGAAATGATGTCACCGGTTGTTCTATGGATTGATGAAATCGAAAAGGGCTTTGCCTCAGCCGCCAGCCAAAGTACCGATGGGGGTCTTTCCAAAAGAATGTTTGGCACGCTTCTGACCTGGTTGCAGGAGCACAAAGCACCAGTATTTGTCGTAGCTACCGCCAATGACATCGAAGCTCTGCCCCCCGAACTTATGCGCAAAGGCCGATTCGACGAGATATTTTTTGTTGATCTGCCGAAGCAAGATGTGCGAAGAGAAATTTTTGCCATTCATCTAAAGAAACGTAAGCGAGAGCCCAAGAAGTTCGACCTGGATGCATTAGCTGAAACATCTCAAGGTTACAGCGGCTCAGAAATAGAGCAGGCCGTCATATCCGCCCTGCATGAGGCGTATTCTGATAAAACCGGCCTAAATACAGATCATATTCTCTCAGCCTTAAGGGCTTCGCCACCGCTTTCGGTAACATTAGCCGAAAAAGTCCAAACCCTGCGGGCCTGGGCCGAGGGAAGATGCGTCCCGGCTGATTGAAAAACAGGCCAGGAAGCTTTGGACTTTTATCTTTTTGCTCTTGCCTTTATAATAGGCCCATTAATGGAGCTTAAATAATTTAAGGATACTTGTTATGGCAAAGTGCAATCTACTCTCTCTGATGAGCATTAGCTTAATTGTCAGTCTATTTCTCGCCGGCTGTGTGGAACGTAAACTGACAATCAACACCCAGCCGCAAGGGGCATTAGTTATGCTAAACGATGAGGAGATAGGCGCCTCTCCAGTCACGGTCTCGTTCGAATGGTATGGCGATTATTGGGTCAGGATAAACAAGGAAGGCTACGAAACCCTCAATACCCACCGCCCATTAAAAGGGCCATGGTATGACGGGTTCCCGTTTGATTTCTTCGCACAAATAGTCAATCCTGGCAGAATCGTTGATTCATACGAATGGACATTTGAGCTTGAACCCAAGAAACAAATAAACCGAGAAGAACTAATCCAAAACGCCGAGAAACTGAAGAAAGAGCTTTAACTAAAGGTCCGCTTTACCGAATGGACCGTTCGAAACGCTTGCTTTTTGACCAGCCAGAAGGTATAATACATTTGTGAGAAAAAGAGTGCAAATATTAAATCCTAACTCTAAGACAGTAAGGTATAGTTATGAAGCAGTGGAGGCCTGTTTGTCTGTGGATACACCAACAAACCTTTAAAATAGGGAGTTGTATGGCTATTCTAAAACTGGATAAACATGATGAGGACAAGGAAATAGAATTTGAATTAGATTACCTTGCATCTTTAACAACCAAACAGCGGTTTGAATTGATGTTCAGAAAAACTGAGGAAATGTTGAGATTGCTTAAGAAAGATGGACGCAGAACAACTACTGAAATTATTAAAAGAAAACCAGATTAACTCAAACTGAACGATTTGGATTGAACAATAACTATAACTGTTTCTTCACCTTGCTCAGCATGACAACGTAATGGATTCTCGCTTTCGGGGGAATGACATAGGATAAACAGATTCCTCGGCTGCGCTCGGAATGACGTCAAAGAAGATTTTCACGATACCAATTTATTGCCAGTTGCAGACCTTGTTTAAACGGTACTTTGGTTTTGTAGCTGATTAGTTTCCGGGCCAGGGTGATGTCGGCGAGGGAGTGTTTTACGTCGCCTGGACGGGAGTCGGTGTAATTCGGTTTAATATTCTTTCCAACCAACTCGTTAATCATATCGATTATCGCATTTACAGTTACAGCTTGGCCGCAGGCGACATTTATAACTTCGCCTTTAGTTTGTTTGGCCCTTGCGGCAAGTAGATTGGCCTGGACAACATTGTCAATATAAGTAAAATCACGGCTCTGCTCGCCATCGCCGTAAATAGTGGGCGGTTCATCCTTCAATATCGCCGTAACGAAAGCCGGGATAGCGGCTGCATATTGACTTGCGGGGTTCTGTTGCGGGCCGAAGACGTTGAAATACCGGAGTGAAATAGTCTCAAGGCCGAAGACCTTATAGAAAACCGAGCAGTAATATTCGCCAACGAGCTTAGCGGCCGCATAAGGCGAAAGCGGCATAGGCGTCATCGTCTCGACCTTCGGCAGAGTCGGGGTATCGCCGTAAGCTGAGGAGCTTGCGGCATAGACGAACCGCTTTACGCCGGCATCACGGGCGGCTAAAAGAAGCGTGAAGGTCGCATCGACACAGTGTTTGTGCGTGGCGGCAGGATCATCAACACTGCGCGGGACCGAGGGCAATGCGCCCTGGTGCAAAACGACGTCGATATCTTTCATGGCCGATTGGGCGACCTCCGCATCGCCCATATCGGCCTGGATAAAATCGATTTTGTCTATGATAGAAGCAAGGTTGCTTTTTTTGCCCGTGAGCAGATTGTCAACAACTCTTACAAAGCAGCCTTGCGAGATGAGTTCATTGCATATATTCGAACCGATAAAACCAGCTCCGCCGGTTACTAAGAATTTTGTCATTAAATAAGCCTCTTACAAAAAAGCCTGCTTACAAATTTTAGAACACGCCAAGTTCTATTATAATAACACAAAGCTCAATAGTATTCACTACTTAGCGGAGTCCGCAACGTTTAGGCTTAGGCTGGGCGGGCGGCAAGTGCGGCCTTTCTGGCCTTTTTGGCCTTTTTCTCATATTTCCGGTACGACTTGAATTGCTCGTGGAAATACCCTCCCTTGATAGACCTTGCGGCAAAGAGGACACAGCCGATTATTTTTGCATTTACTTCTTCGAATTCACGAATAGTTCTCTGGGCAGCGCCTCTGCTTGTGGCGGCGGCGTTAAATACCAAAATTGTCGTATCAACGAGTCGTGCCAACACTTTGGCATCACTTACCAGCAGGACAGGCGGCCCATCAATTATAATGTGGTCGTAGTTTTTACGCTGTTGGCCAAGCAGCTCTACCATCCTTGGGCTACTGAACAGCTCCGCCGGATTAGCAGGCAACGGCCCACAATCGATTACGTCAAGGCCCTCAATACCACCGGGCCTTACAGCTTCATGAGAGCCGCACTGGTTCATCAGCACACTGCCTAATCCAAAATCAAAGCCTTCAACTTCGAGTTTATCTTCGAGCATATCGGTCTGTATCTTTGGAAACAGTCTTTGTAAATCGGGCTGTCTGAAATTGGCATCTATCAGCAGGACTTTTTTATCAGCGGCAACAAAGGTTGTCGCAAGATTAACCGCCACGGAAGTCTTACCGTCCCCCGCCATACCACTGCTGACGAGCAAAGTCTTCAAAGACCCCGCCGAGCCGGAGAGCTCTAAGTTCGTCCGGCATCGCCTGTAGGACTCGCTTATAAGAGAATAAGGCGCCAAGCGAACAGCATGGTAAAGTTCCTTGCGGCGAACCTGACTATCTTCAGAGGCATCGGGGACAACACCCAAAAGCGGAATATGCAAATATTTAGCGACGTCGCTTGGTGTGCGCACCAGATCATTAGCCAGCTCAACAAAGAAGGCAAGACCTATACCAAAGATAAAGCCTAACATCGTTCCACCGGGAAACCAAAGGTACCACTGGCGCGAAAATCCCATTTCCATCGGTATCGGAGCCTTTCCAACAATCCGCACATTGCGTGTCTCCGGGGCCTTGGATGATATCATCCTCCAACTCTCGATCTGTTCTTTGATTGAGTCAATCATTGCGACCCGCTCATCTCTTATCTTCAGTGTCTTCTCATACTGGATACGGGCCCTATCAAGCTCTTCTTTCTTTGCCGCGGTTTCCTCTCGCAGTATTTTCAACTGCTCGAACCTTTCCGTTAATACATGCAAGCCATCACGTGCACTTTCGAGATTTGCCCTGCGGGTCTGTTCGGCGATTTCAGCTTTCCTGAGCTTTCTTCCTTTTTCGATTTCGACTATCTGCTCCCTTGTTCGGAGCACAACTCTGTGATTTTCACCGAACTTTGTGAGTGCGCCCGAGAGCTGGGCTTCCAGAAAGATAATCTGCTGAGCAAGTGTAACCATAACGGGGTCTTTCTCTATCACAAATTCAATCTGCTCAGCAATAGGGCCTGTCGCCAAATCCTCAAGATTTTCTATGTCGGCGCCAAGCTGCCTTATAGCCAGTTCAAGGCTGTCTTTCTCAAGTTCCAAATTATTCAACCTCAGAGTGACTGTGTGCTGGAAATTACGTCCCGCAGGCATAGCAAGGTCGGTTATGCCCCATCTCTCGCGGACATCTTCCAATCCTTTCTCGGCAAAACGCAGGTCTTTCTCGACATCCCTGAGACGATCATGAAGCATGGTCAGCTTCATACCTGCCTCTGTTTTTTCCTTAGTTCCCCGCTCAATAATAAACAAACGCACCATTTCGTTAACTATGTCCGCTGACTCTCTGGCATCACGGCAGGTCATCGATACCTCAACAAACTCAGCATCTCTGTGGGCGTAAGCGCGAAAATATTTGTCCAAATATTTAACGGCTTTTCTCATACTCCTATCCCTGTGCTCAAACCACATGGTTTCTTTGATTTTATCACTGGCTACTAATTTTTCCAAACTGCTCTGCTGTTTTATGAGATTAGCTATTGATTGACGATAACCGTACAAAATATCCTTCTGGACCTGAGGTGCAACAATTTCCATGGGGTCTGTTTCTATCGGCGGCAGGACTTTAATATAGGCTGTGGCGGTATATCTCGGAAGATGTTTATGTAAAAGATACCAACCGGTGCCGCCAATAAGCACCCCCAACATAGTCATAACAATTATCAGCAATATATGCCTGCGCAATATTCCGAGGGCTTCTTTCGGTGTCACAGAGGCAGTCACCGGGAGCCTTGGCCCAGTGGGGCCTGTTGTTCTATTTGATGCTCTTGGTCTTTCTTTGGCCATCCTGCTCTCTACAATTTGAATTTAGAATTTAGAACGTAGAATTAGAATTCTCAATTCTTAACTCTTAACTCTTAACTCTAAATTCGAAATAGCCTTATTGATTCGCTGCTCAGCTTTCTGCGACAATCTATCTTTTCCTATTTCCAACGCTTGTCTATAAGCAGCGATTGCCTCATTTTTTGCTCCGAGCTCTTCTTTTATCATCCCTTTATGCTCGTACACTACCGCAGGTACGAGAATATCATTCTGCTGATATTGTTGTAATGCGGCTGCCAAAAATTCGTCGGCCTGCGAATTTTTACCGTTTTTATGCAACACATAAGCATAAGTATCCAGGAAACCGGGATTATTCGGCATTGCTTCAAGCGCGCGCTTGGCATATCGAAGAGCTTCCGGGAGCCTTTCGTTATTTTCAGCCATCCAATACGCCAGATTGTTCAGAATACTGGTATTATTCGGCATTTTAATGAGCAAACTTTCGTAAACTGTGATAGCCTTTTTGAGATTGAGATTACTTTTATCGGAACTTTTCTCATAGGCGAGGGTTAAAGTACCGGCTTTTTTCATCGTGTAATCAACTCTGCGCGGACTGTCCGGTTCTGCCAACCTGATGCATTTATCGATATAATCTACAGCCTTGCCGTACTCGTTGTTAATCTTCGCCAAGTTAAACATAGCAAAATTGGCAGCAAGCGAATCAGGATTGGTTTTGAGCTTTTGTGTGCAATACTTCAAGACTTCATCAGGTCCGAGCATCAGGAACATCCTCCGTAGAACCTCAGAGGCAAGCGTTTCATTTTCCCCCGCTTTATCAACAGCTTTTTGGCAATATTCTATAGCGGTTATTTTATCGCCGAGTTTCAACTTCGCCTGAGCCATTCGTAAATACGCAATGGATGCAAGATCTCCATCAAGATATGTTCTGCACTCTTCAAAAACTTTTTCCAGCTTCTGAGGTCTCCAATTTCCTGTGCCTGGTTCCCCCGCCCTCAGGAGAAGCGCCTTCAAATACCCATCGAAGGCTGTAGCATACATCACATCCTGGGCGTCACTTTTCTCATTCCTGTCGAGAAGTTCCTGACGCCTGAGCTGATAAGCTTTCTTATATAATTGCTCGGCCTTGTCGAAATCACTCGTCTTAACAGCAAATGCACCTGCTCGATTTAGCCACTGTACACTGTCCGGGAATTTCTCGAGCGTCTCTGTATAGAATCTTTCCAGTGGTGCTTTTCTGTCGAGCTTCGAGTAAATGAACTCAAGCAAAACCAGCGCTTCAGGAGGAGCGCCAGGTGTGTTAATCGTAACTTTAAGTTCCGTTATGGCATCCTCATAACGCTTAGCTCCTATATAAGCCTTGGCCAGAGAAATTCGAGTAACAGGCTCATCTGACAGTAATTTGCTTTCTCTAAGGTCGCTGATGGCCTTACTATAATCTGCGAGGAAGAAATTAATTTCACCTCTTAACCGCCATGCCGCCGGGTTGTTCTGATTGGTCTGGAGATTTCTATTCGTCAACTCCAATGCTTTTTCCAACTGCCCCTGTCTCATTAGCAGCCAGGCCTGAAGCAGGAGTATGCTGCGTTCGTTGGGATACTTTTCCTTAAAGCTCTGTAATTTGTACTCAGCTTCCTTGATAAGACCAACTCTAAGAAAGGCCTCAATTTGAATAAGATTGTTTTCTACGGTTTGGTCAAGCGCTATAAGCTCGTCGGAATATTTCTTTACAGCCTCTCTGTCGATGGTTTTTTCAGCAACAAGCAAGAGGCCTCGGAGCACAGCGATGTCTTTGGAGCCGCCTTTGTATAATTGCTCCAGGACCCTCCTGGCATCGGCGTATTGGCCTCGCTGGAAATAATGGTCCAAAAGCAATTTCTGCTCCTGTGATTCCTGCAGCAGCGCCTTAGCCTTTTCATCCTGTCCCCTGGCCCGAAAGTATTCTGCATAGTAATAGAGCATGCGTTTATCCTGTGGGTCAATCTTCTTAGCCTGCTCGAAAGCCGAAGCAGCAATACCAAACAACGCCTCCCTGGTCTGCGGATTGGTTTCTTTACCAGCTACTTTTGTCGCCAGTTGCCCGAGCAGTAAAGCATTGTCCATATTAGGGGCGGCCCTTTGCAGGTCCTGGCGAATTGCGACTGCCCTCTCCGGTTCCGTCGGGGCAATATACTCAGCATACAGGCTAAGCAACGCCAAATCACCGGGATTCAGCGCGATTGCTCTTTCCAAAGCAGTCCTGACTTCGACTACCTGTGCCGAAGAGACACTATCACGAAGCTCCTGATTTCGATTGTATAATACATTGGCCGATGCTTTTGCAATAATTCCATCGAGCGGGTTCAAGGACGCTGCCTTGCGAATGTCCTCCATAGATTCATGCTCGTTTCCAAGAGAAGCATTGATTTCGCTTCTGAGCATATAAGCGTATGAAAATACAGGCCTTTGTTTCAAACATTCGTTGATTTTGACCAATGCGTCTTCGAATTTGCCTTCAGCTATAGCGAGGCGGGTTGCAAAAACCAGGCCCTGACAATTATCAAGGTTTTCGCGGCGGGTCGTCTCTGTGATTTGTTTTGCCAGCTCCCAGTCTTTCGTTACAAGTGCTACATTCAAAAGATGGATCGCAGCGAGTTTCATCTGCTCAAAAGACGGCCCCTCGGATAGGCGCTGTTGCGAAGTTCCTATTTCAATGGCCCTGTTTAACTGGCGAGCTGCTTTTTCCAGCTCGTTGTAACTGCTATAAAATGTTCCAAGCTGGGCTGCTCGGCGTATCGGGTCAGCGATACTCGATAGCACCTGCTCTTCTATTTCCTTGTGCCTTTGCTGTGAAATCTTAGCCGGGTCAGGTTCAGAGAGTATCTGCTTATAAACCAGCACTGCTTCATTATCCGGAAAACATTCCAAAAATCGATTGACTAAATCTTCGGCCCGGCCAGCCTGGCCTTGCGCCATGTAATTTCTGCAAATACCAATAACAGAAGCTTGTTCAACAGAATTTGGCTCTACCAGCAGCAGTTTTCCCAGCAGTTCTTCTTCAAGCTGCCAATAGCTTTTCAATTCTTCTGTCATGAACCTGATATCAGTTGTCAACTCAACAGGCTCTTTTTCTTCAGGTCCGTTTATTTGAGGAATAAGACCTGAGCTTTCCCGGCTTTTCTTTTGCGCCATATTCAGTCGAATTTGCCGAATTCTGGCCTGGGTCAGCACCAGTTTGAGTTTAATCGTATCGGGCTCATCTCTGGTACCGCTCGCCAATTCTGTTTCAGCCTCGTCAAATTGCTTTGCGCCGATATAAGTCTTGAAACGAAGTTCCCGGCTTCTTTCATTGGAACCGAAATACTCTTCAAAAGCATTTATGTTCAGTTCGGCCTCTGACCAATTATTGAACTTCAAAACAACATCAACATAATCCAAACGTGCCTGGGGTTTAGTCTCGCCAATGCGTGAATTGAGCGCGCTTATTATAAATTCAGTGACCGCACCAACTTCAGGAGTGTCTTTGAAAATTTTTGCAAGAGTATAAGAAAGCTGCGCAAATTCGGGATCTCTGGGCCAGGGTGGTTCAGGAGGTTTAAGTGCTTTAAGCTGTTCGTAAGCTGTATATAACTTTTTGACAGCGGTTTCTTTATTTCCCTTAGCAAGCTCAAGCATTCCTCTCCATTTAATAACCAGCGGGTCTTCACCACTGCCGGAAATCTGCTCGATTTCGTGCACGGCCTGCTCAGCACTCGTCAGCCAAAGCTGGGATTCCGATGGCCTCTGGGATTCGTAAGGCTCGAGTATCTGCTCGATGTAGCAATTTGCGAGAAAAACATACAGCATAAATCTGTTATTTATATTAGCCTGATATCGTGGACCGGGTGCATCCTGTGCATCCGGCAAAGTCAGTGCGTACTTTGCTGTTTCTATTGCTTTTTCTATCTGCTGCTTTTGCCTATAAACAGCAGACCTGCGATAGTGCAAATTGGCTGCATTTATTGCATAATCAATATTTTTTTCGTCCAGTCTAATCGCCTGCTCAATGGCTTCTATAGCCTTATCAAGATTTTCGGGTCCCAGGCGAGGAGCTGAATAGCTGGAATAGACCGAATAGAATTGAGAAATTGCAGCAAATACCGTTGGACTGGAGCCAAAGTTGCGGACAAGCGACAAATACTCGGGTTCGAGTGCTCGAATTTGCTCCACCAGCAGCGAAGGTTCGCTGCTTTTAGCAAGCATAAGCTTCAGCGCCAGAAGATTAATGTGTGCCTTCGGCTGGGTCGCTGCAATCTGAACTGCCTGCTCCAAAATAGCAGTTGCCTGCTTTGTCGCCTTATTTCTTTCTTCAAGGTTACCTCTTGAAGCGAAAATTTCCCCTTTTGTGACAGTCGCCCTGGCCAAATACCAGTAGGCATCGATATTACCCGGCTCAAGCTCCTGTATCTTCTTCAAATCATCAACTGCCTGGGCAAGCGATTCGTCCCTGTTCTCCACTGCTCCCAGAGACGCCATTTCAAGAGCGGCCCTGCCTCTAAGCAGATACAAATACGGCCCAAGGGACTGCTGCTGAGCAGTCTCTTTTTGTTCTGTTTCAAAGACATCCCAACCGGCCGTATTTTCCATAAGCAGGTCTGTAGTCTCTGCTACTTTCAAAAATTCTGACGCCTGCTTGTGCACCTCTTGCCAAATTCGACCCGCATTGCCAACAGACATTAGATGTGAGCTGCTATCAGCCATTAGGTAAAGGTATTTCAACCGGCCGTATCGAGCTTGCACATTGTTCGGATCTATCCTTATTATTTCGTCCCAGCACACTAATATATAAGGCCATTCCTTATCCTCAACCTCGAGGTACATATCCACCATTTTAAAAAGTACCTCTTCTCTGAGATCGTCGGTTTTTGCACTGTTATATGCTCTTTCAAAACTGCTTTTAGCCCTGTCATAGTTTTGCTGTTTTATTTGTTCATCCGTTGCCTGTCGTGCTGTTTGTAGAGCATCCTCTGCATCTTTGATAAGTTCTTGAGGATCTCCACTTAATTGAAACATGACCAAAATTGCCCCCAAGGCAACAAATACAAAAATCGCTGTGCCGATAAGCGCAACTTTTTTATTTAACCTCCTGTTTGCCATAAATTAACCTCGTATTGGAGTTCTTAGTTCTTTGTTCGTAGTTCATCGGGAACTATCAACAATGATTTTCGCATAGAGCGGTTTACTTTTCCCAGTCGGGCCAGTGCTCTGTTTCTAAAATGGGCAAAATCACAGCTAAGAGCTTTTCGCCCGCTTTAATTGTCTGCTCTTTGTTTGGCGGAATTAACGTCTGGTTAAAAACCAGCTCAACCTTGCAAAAATACGAAGATTCGCGGAAAAGGTTCTTGTTCAAAGCTATTCGAGCTTCTTCTCTGGAACCGGCATAATCTCCATTGACCTTAAATAAGTACAAAACCGGAAATTTTCCGCCCCTGGTGCCAAGATTGGCTTTTGTGCTGCCAAAGACAAGATATTTTCCTCGCACTTTTCTCTTAAATCCAGAATTGTTGTTTATTTCCAAGGTTACACTATCAGATGCTAATCTTTGAAAACCACCACCGGCATAGCATTCTTCCGGTACATGCGGTACCCTGTCAGGAAGCTTGTAATAAGTAATAAACAACATGCATCTTTCAACGGCACTATTAGCTGCCGCCTTAGTGTCTTTTAGAATCCACTGAATGTAATCTTCGGTCCCTAACGCTTCGAGTATTTCGGCGTTCTCGATTTTGAATTTTTCATTAGGATCTACTCTGTAAGAAGCCAAACCATTTTCATCTAAAAGCTCCAAAGATTTTTTCAACGGCATTGGTTCCTTCTTTAGATATACCCCGAAACTTTTTATGGCCATCGACATGCCTGCTCCGGCCGTTGCAAGCACCGCTATGCATATCAAAAAAGCCGGCTGTAAATAAACTCGTAATGCCCGGAAGTCAGAGTCTGTC
>SDBS01004389.1_pt1 | contig 13808 bp, 32 predicted proteins | sample 2277091 | NCBI WGS metagenome assembly SDBS01 (sample SAMN10404972, study PRJNA504765) | marine sediment metagenome | isolation source: marine sediment core GS10_PC15, 163 cmbsf | place: Arctic Ocean: Southern Knipovich Ridge | collected 2010
TGAGATGGAGTTTGCGGAGGGGTTGGTTCATATCATAGACTCGGCAACCAAGCAGTGGCTAGACGAAACGCTCAAGATAGAAACTTATGGCAACGCCTCTGCTCAACACGCCCAGGACTTTGATACCACGGTTCCAACCACGGTAGAGATTCAAGCAGAGATGGAAGCGAACGGCGCGAGTATCCTAGATGCTATCCAAGACCTTCTACCCGGTTCTACGATTGCAGCGGCTACAGATATCCCTGCCATGGTGGGTACGGATAATGCCGCGCTTGCCAGTGTGGTAGGAGCGTTGAATAATGTTGCGGCTGCGGGTGACCCAACTGACGTCGATACTCTCATGCAGTATATGAAGCAGTTGATTAACATTTTGGCTGGAAGTATAGGATTACCGGCTTTCCCGGCTGGTGTAGCCCCGGCTAACAGTGTAAATTTAGCTGAAGTGATTAGAGAAATCTACGATGTGATTAAAACAGACGGTGTTGTTCTGGCTACTGATGCGGTTGATGCCGCTGCGCTGAAAGCAGATGCAGTTGACTTGATATGGGATGAGGTGGTGGAAGCGGCACTTACTGCTCGTCAAGCTATGAGGCTTAAACTTGCTGCATTCGGTGGGAAGAGTTCTGGTGGCGGAACGAATACTTTAACCCTTCGAAACCCGGCTGATACAAAGGATAGAATTGTCGCTATCGTTGATGCTAATGGTAATCGGTCAAATGTTGTTTTGGATGTTACATAATGGCAGAACTGATTATTGCTTCCTGTGAACATAGTGGGTATCAGAAAAACGATATCATCAAAGCCTACAGAAACGGTTATTACAGAAGGTGGAAGAAACTGGGCATCAAAAAATATTGCTATGTTCTTAGGCTTCCGTTGATGAGTACACGCAAAGTCAAGCGTCTCATACATTCGTATGATGGCGGCAAGTGTGAGTACTACATTAGTAGTACAGCCAATAAGAAGAACAAGGCTTGTGTCACCCATTTCCTCCCTGTATGGATTAAACAAAAATGACCGCCGGGTATTGGCACTCAACTTATTGGACAACCGATTATTGGCATGAGGATTATTGGCAGGACTTCGGTACGGACCCTGTCGTACCCAAAGTAACAACGCTTACTAGCCTTCTGTATAAATATTATTACCCGACGCTGATGTTTTTTCTGAAATACTGTTGACAAGTATGTCATATTATGTTAGACTTCCGACATGGATGAAAACAACGGAATACTGAGCCGAGAGGACAAGTACACCACTCTAAGAGTTTACTTCGAGCCTGAAGAACGAGTTAAGTTTGAATATTTCATAGAAACCCATGGTTTACTCAAAGGGGTGTTTGTGAAAAGGGCCATATTTGCACATATGGAATCTCACGAAAATAAAATGAAATAACGTTCTGGCTCGGGTGGGTGCCCTCCTTCATCTGCCCGGGCGTTTTACCGGGAGTAAAGAATGATAGGTAATAAAAAATATGCTGTTTGGGGAAGCCCGACCGAAAAAGAAATGGCAATTGTTGGTGAGAAACTTTTCCGGCAGGCTCGTAACAAAATACGAAAAAATAAATTTTTGTACAAGGTATATCATGCGATGCTTGTAAATCCGCCTAGCAGGAGACAGGGATCTATATTACAAGGGTCTTCTTTGGGCACTTCTTTCGAGCTAGGATATCTTGGCAAGAGAAACCGTGGCTTATTGGATAGTATACCGGGAGCAGCGTGGTGTGCCGGGAAAGATTATCGCCGAGCGGAAGAACAATTATGGCCAGAATAGTATCTAAATATAGACATCCATCCACAGGGGAATTGTATTCCAGAGAGCGAGCCGCCCGCGAATTAGGTAAAACTAGTATAATTGAAGGTGAAAAAAGTATTTTTATTGTGCCATTCGCAGGATACGGAAACTCATTTTGGATGCAGAAATGCTACAGCAAATGGGGTCAAAAATACGCTACACAAGAGGAGGAGATAAAATGAAAAAGACAAAACGGCAACGATTGATTACTGGCATAGCAAAATATTTGGATATGCAAAACACGGTCCCCACTACATCCTCTATTAACGATGTATTAAATTGCCGTACGTTGCCCTACGGTAACGATTTCAGGCAATTAAACATCGATACCAGGCGTTTATTCGCCGCTGTTGCTGAAGCATTCGACGAAATGTATAAGTAAAAAGAGGACTGAAATGCAAATAGCAGTCTGGTTTTTAATCCTGGTGGTTTTCATTGCTTCGGTGGTGTTGGCCTGGGATAAAAATAAATTACAACGTGGAGGTAGAGATGGTAGTAAAAGATGAGGCAAGGGATTTTGAACCAATCCCCACGGGGAACCAGCCGGGTGTGTGCAGTGCTATCCACGACCTTGGTATGCAGCCGGGGTTCCAGGGGAAGATTCAGCACAAAGTGGCTTTTGTGTTCGAGTTGGCTGAACTCCGGACTGAGGGTGAATTTACGGGTAAGAGGTTTATCGTTTGTAAAACGTACAATTTTACGTTAAACGAACGCTCGAACCTGTCTAAAGACCTGGAGTCCTGGCGGGGTAGGGTTTTCACCGCAGAGGAACGGACCGGCTTTGAACTGGATGTGTTCCTCAATCATACTTGCAATCTCAATATGGTTGAAAAAACCAACACATCCGGTAGAACGTTCGTGAACATCGCCGGTATTACCGGGATGCATAAGGGGCAGAAGAAGATGAAACCCGAACAACCCGGTTATATGCCAAGCTGGCTAGCGGGGTTGATGAGCGGCGAGACCAGCCAGGGTACGAGCGCAGACGACTTCGAGGACGATCAAATTCCCTTCTAGCCCCTAACAATTCAAGGAGGACAAACATGTTAATATTCGGTAAATCAAAAAACCGACTGATGTTGCGCAAGGACGTAGATACGATCCTGGCGGAGATGCAGGGGCTAGAAATAACGACCCCCGAGCAATTCCAGGAGGCGGGGGCTTTTGTACAGGGCATCAAGGGCAAGCAGAAGGAAGTCAAGGATCGCTATGAACCAAATCGCGCCCGGACGTACGATGCTTATAAGGCGGTAACAGCTGATATTGCGACTTATATCGACCCGTTGGTTAAAGCCGAGCGTATCGTCAAGAAGAAGCTGGGCGACTACCACACAGAGATGGAGTGGTTGCGCCGAAAAGAAGAGGCGAAGAAGCTGGCGATTGCCGAAGCCGAAGCAGAGACGCGGCAACTGGCTGATGCGGAAGAGACGGGCGACGACTCTATCCTTGACGAACCCCTGATAGTCGCCCCGCCGGTACTTGAGACTGAAGTACCCAAGATGAAGGGGATCAGTTTTACCACGGTCTGGAAGTTTGATGTGGTGAATGTCGATGACCTGCCCCGGAAGTACATGATTCTGGACGTAAAGAAAATCCAGGGTGTCGTGGATGCTTTGAAGGAAGCGACGGCAATCCCCGGCATCCGGGTGTTCTCGGAGCAGCAGGTGGGTGCCAGGGCAACGTGATTGTTTTCGATTCCCTTAATCACAGCTACACCGAGGGGGAAGTATCCCTGCCGTCGGTAACGACTGTCCTGAAGGCGGAAGGGTTTTACAATCCACAAGTCTTTGCTGAGGGTGCTGCCCATCGCGGCACCTTCATTCATTTGATAACCCAGCAGGTGGATGAAGGGACGAAGGGGCTGAAAGACTTCAACCTTAACCCGTTGTATGCCTACGCCCTAGCCTGGGACAAATTCAAACACGATACAGGCGCGGAGATACTGGACTGTGAGATTATGGTCGGGGGTGTAAAGCAGGGCTGCGCGGGAACCGTTGATAGAATCGCACGGATTAGAGGCAAGGACTATGTGATTGATATCAAATCCGGGGCTGTGATGCCCTGGCATGCGATTCAGTTGGCTGGCTACAGGTATCTGCTGGGCAAACCGTTGCGGCGGATGTGCGTGTACCTGAAAGACACGGGTAAGTACCGGGCGGCCGAATGCAAGAACCGCTATGACGAGACGGTGTGGCGGGCTGCGCTGGTTAGTTACCGATGGAAAAAGGAGCATTTATAATGGAAATCATAAAATGTATCGTTAGAGGAACATCTCTTCATCCTGAAGAACCCGACAGCATCCGGGAGTTCTGCACACCACTAGAGGACGGTACTGCCGTCGAGATGAAGCTGTCTGTGTGGGAATCCGGGCGCTCCGAGAACGCCAGCCGGTACTTCCACAAGCTGCGGGATCGGTACGCCGGGGCCATGGGGTATACACGGGCAAACGGCAAGGCGGAACTGAAGTATGCTTGGGGTGTGTGGGTGTATTATGATAAGGACTTCGAGATACAGAAATGGGCGGGAAAGTTTGTCGAAATATACGGAGCGATTGTTTTCATGAAGTCTACCGCCGAGTATACAACGAAGGAAATGAACCTGCTTATTGAAGGGACAATAAAAAGCTGCATCGACAACAGTATCGATATTGAGGATCTAATAAAGGAGAGGCGGGGAAATGAATAGTACGGTTACTGAATCAATAATGAAGCACTGTAAACAGAATGGGTACAGCCAAGAATACACGGCTTTCTGGCTGCGAAACTGGCACTGTACTATCTGTGGGAACATATCGGACGCGCCGCATCATGTCGTGACTCGGGGGTCCGGGGGCACAGACAACAGCGAGAATCTGCTGGCGTTTTGTACCAGCCACCACACCGAAATACATCAGATTGGCGTGCAGACATTTGCCAATAAATACCTGTCGGTAAAGCACCGGATTGCAACGGCGATAGACAAGGAGAAGGTGGGGTTATCATGAGCAAGTACACACCAGGGCCATGGATGATTGATAGGTTCAAGGGGCAGCCACCATATTTAGTTGCGAATAAGACGGAGGTGGTTTGTCTGCTTGGTAATCATGAACGAATGGAAAATGACAAAAGAGAAGCCAACGCTCGCCTTATCGCTGCATCGCCGGATCTGCTGAAGGCGTGTAAGGCTTTATTGAAAAGCATTGATTGCGCATGGCAACATTCTTTAGGTATATCATGCAGGGCTGCTCGGGCCGCAATAGCCAAGGCAGAGGAAGAACTATGAAACAAAACGAAACGAAGTACGTCGAGCGCTTTGACTACTGGATGTGCGAGAAGTGCGGGTACAAGCACCTGACGGGCTGCCCGGGACACTGCGGGGTGATATGGTGTCCTGGCTGCGGGCGGGTAGTGATTGCAAGTCTGCCCTTGGAGGCTGCGGTATGAGCAATCCTGTTGTATTTGTGGATGGCGACTTTCAATCTGAACAAGGAGATTGCAAACACCACTGCTCGCCAACTTGCCATCCCGCTCAAGTTGGTCCTGAATGGAAATATGGCTGTCTTCATCCATCATGGCCACAGAACAAGGTTAGGGATTTTTGCCCAATTGTCGACTGTAGAGGAATGAAATCTCAATGTGAATTACCCGAGGAACAATCATGACCGCTCTAACCTACACGATACCGCCGGGGACCCGCCTGCACCGCTGCCTGGGCTGTGACACACACATCTATTGGCTCAAGACGGCGAAGGACGGCATGAGTATGCCGGTGAACGTGGACGGTACGCCGCACTGGGGGAACTGCCCGGAAGCGGACCGCTTCAGGGGCAAGGAAGATTCAAGCCAGCAAGTTTTTGAGTTTGATGGAGGTACGGCATGATTAGCTCCACACACATTGCGGCGATACCGATTGGTATGCGAATAGACGTCCGGCCGCAGGCGGTGAAAGCTGATGACGGGATGCGTGGGCAGGGCAACATGAAGTGGCACCCTGAATGGGATGGACCGGCGCGCATGGCTGCATTGTCTGGAAAGCCTACCGTGCAGATAGCCGAGGACTACGGGGTGAACCTTGCGGTCGTTCGGCAACACTTGACGGCAACGGGGCTGATATGGGACAAACGGTTGTGTCGGTGGGTTGAGTAGAAGGTTATTACCGGGGAGCCATGCGGCCGAGGACCACCGCACGTGGACGAGGAACGCGCCCTGCACTGTGTTTCGGCCAGGCAGGGTGAACCCGGTTTTCACTTGAGCATGTATAATAAAGTAGACAGGGGGTAGTGATGAGAATAGAGTGTATGTTTTGCGGTAAGACGGCTGAACTTTACGAACCGTGGGTTGGAGTAATGGAAAAGGATGGTGCTGTTGAACTTGCTCATGCCCTTTGTTATCGGAAGTGGTGGGATGAACACAACAAAAAAACGGGGGCGTGATGATACCAACTAGACAAAAGCTGATAGGTGACAACAAGGTGGTAGAGTATAGATTGCCATCGTGGACTGGCGACAAATGGTTGGCAGTGTACATCAACGGCGAAGCAGTAGAATATACCTACGATCATGCAGTAGCCCGCCTGGAATGGGAGCTGGGGGGCAAGGGGTGAAGTTAACCGATGGTTGGCCGGATAGAAGGCGCAAGCTTAAAGTTATGTTATATCGTAATGGACTAATACTATGCAACGTTCGTTTAAAACAACGTATTACCGGGGAATGGGCATGGCATTATAGTAGTGGTTCGTATAGTTGCGAGGATGGCGATGTGTGGGCGTATGCGCAAGGCACTTGACATAACTTGAGGGGTAGGGGGGAGTGATGACTAAATTTATTAGGCAATGTAACAAATGCGGGTATAAAGCTGATGATAGAGAGTTTTCATATCATGGGGATGGTGTTTGGCATTGCCCGGTATGCGTTTCATTTTATACTCATATCGAGGACATTATTGATTAAAAGTTTATTGCCGGGGAACCAGGCGGTGAAATGGCTACCGCGCCCCGTACTGTGTTTCGGCCAGGCAGGGTGAACCCGGTTTTCACTTGAGCATGTATAATAAAGTAGACAGGGGGCAGTGATGATACCAACTAGACAAGCGCTGATAGGGGAGAACAAGGTGGAAGAGTACAAGTTTGCTGGCCTTGAGTATGCAAAGTCGGTCTATGTTAACAGTAAAAGAGTTGATGAAACTTACGACCAGGCAGTAGAGCGCCTGGAAAGGGAGGCGTGATGCGAGACACCATCCTGCAAGGTGATGTACTCGCCGTCCTAAAGACGCTACCCGAGGTAAGGGGGAGTGATGGAAGAAAATAAAGCTCACTATCTGGATGTCAACTTAGAAAGAGTTTTACAATTCTATGCCGAAAAAGTATTTAGGAAAAGATTTATTATTATTGAAACTTATGTTGATACTACCAAAAACAAAGCTATTTATACGGGATATATCAAGAAGGAGGAGTGATGGGCTTGACAAGCAACGGTGTGTGTGATAGGGTGTTCTTGCCAATATGAACACCAGCTATTGTTCCACAATTTATAGCCCCAATATCCGACAAACCTGTAGCTGGTGTTCTGTTGGATTGCGGGGCTTTTTTTGGAGCACGGCATGAATAACAAAAACACTTTTTTGTTATTCAAAGACCTTCTTGAACCAGTAGATGGTTTGTCAAACGAAGACGCGGGTATGTTTATTAAGGCCATTCTTCACTATCAAAACGGTGGAGATATACCAGAACTATCACCGGCTGCGAACGTAACCTTCGTGTTTACCAAGCAGCAGCTAGATAGAAGCGATGAATATTATGAAATGATTTGTGAGCGTAACCGCATAAATGGGGCAAAGGGGGGTAGGCCGACGAAACCCAAAGAACCCACTGGGTTATCTGGGTTATTAGAGAAACCCAACATAACCCAGACGAACCCAGACGAACCCAGAATAACCCTTCCTCATCCTAGTCCTAGTCCTCATCCTCATCCTAAACCTAAGAAGAAGAAAGAAGAGAAAGAGTTATCGCCTGACGGCGAACCACTGTGGCAAAAAATGGAAAATGCTTTTTTGAGCAGGATGAATGAGGCAGACTATTCATGGGGGATAGAGCGTAAGGCTTTGAACGCTCTTGTCAAGAAGGCAGAGGCGCGAGAGAACCCGGAAGAGTTTGCTCATGCGTTGCTCAATACGTTTTGGAAAATGACTAAGCGCAAGGAGAAATTTTGGGCGGACCAAGCCTTCTTACCTCATACTCTTAACGGGGTGAGTATATACCCGCAGGTAATCAAGGAGATGGAGAAGCGGGAAGCCGGTAAGTTGAGTGCTGAGGATAAAGAGTTTATCAAGGGGATGAAATTTTGAACGCTAAAGAGTTTGTCGCCAAAATAGAGCAGTACTACGGTCCGTACCCCGAGGACTTCATCAAAGGCATGGTGTTCGCCTACGTCTGTAAGCAGTCTGAAGATATACTTGCCGAGCTCTTAGCCTGTTTATTCAAGGGCTTTAGTAGTCAGTACGGGAAGGTGCCGGATATTGCTGCAATTGAGAAGATACAGAAAGAAAATGAGAAAACGCTGGGCCGGGTGGGCGGCAACTATGAAGATGAGAACGGCAATATCTACCGGGGCGGGGTTAGGATAGGGCATTATGACCGCAGCAGATTCATACCTTTTCTGGGCGACCTTACGCATGACCAGATAGAATATTACGCGAAGCACTATACGGCTTTATCATATTCGTCGGCGTTTGAGAAATGGAAAGCTGAAATAACAGAAGGCACATTAATAACAGATGGCAGGGAGGAGCTATGACTATAGCAGAGAAGATGGCTGAAGAATGGGCAAGTTGGAGCGCACCTGGCGGGGCTGATTACGAAGAAGATAAGATTGTAGACCACCTGATTGAGCTGATTGAGGAAGCAGCTGAGCGGGGGATTGAGGAAGCAGGCAAAGAGTTGCAAAAGTTGAGTCGCGACTACCATACTGATATGGAAGGTGAAGGAGAGCCAGAGTTTTCGCAGTATGCACAATGTGCAGAAGCTTGTGCAGTAGGCAAACACCGTGTTAGCGAAAACAGATGGTGGGAGAAAGAGGCATGAAAAGGCTATGACCATGGACGAGTTGTGTGAAGCTGAAGAGCGGCGGGAAGCGACGCAACTATCGGTAGACGACTGGGTGGCGCGGGCGCGGAAGTTTGAGGCTGAGGTGAAGCGGTTGCGGGTGGCAGGGTGGGTAGATTTAACAGCAGCGGTTGGATACCAACGCCGTCACCGCAAGTGGGCTTTGAAAGAAGCTAAGGACTGGCATTATACAGCGACAGAGGACCAAAAAGTTAAAGGTCAATACATGAGGGCGCTGGAGGAAGCCACGGCCGAGGTAGAGGCCCAGGAATTACAGGCTGTCTTTGACCTACAGCAAACCCGCATGGGTAAAGCGACAAAGTTGTGGCAACAGGCGACGGGCAAGCACGACACCCTGCCGGACCTCGGGGTGCTGCTGGATTGGCTGATGGGGGAGATGAAGGGAGCCGAGGTCGAGGTAGGGCGGTTGCAGAGAGCCGCCAATATAGCAGAACCCCAAGCAGTGCAAAGTGCATTAGACGCTTTGAATCAGCAGAAGCGTGCCGACAAAGCCGAGGCCGCCAATGCCAAGCTGGTGGAGGCGCTGGACGCGCTCTATATTTGGGTAAATAAAACATGTTCTGAAACACATCAGTTATTGCCAGATGAGCAGTTACAGGCTCGCGCCGTATTGAGGAAGGTAAACCCATGAGACAACTACTAGGCGAGCTGTTCATTACCCGCCTGGAGGTGGCGCTGCGGCTGGCGTTGACAAAAAGGTTTATTTAAGGTAAAATATTATTGCTAATATGGACGTAGCATGAAATCTAAAATATTTAGCCCCGATTCCCTGGTCACCTCATGGTGCTACGTCCAGCCAGGGATAGGGGCTTTTATTCGAGGTTGTGAATATGGAAAGTATTGTTAACGAAAGGCAATGTTCTGTTTGGGGATGTAATAAGAAACATCATGCGAAGGGTTATTGCAGTAGTCATTATATGAGAGTATGGAGATATGACGATGTGTCCCATGAAATAATAGAACGACACGGTATGTGCAATACTCCTGAATATAAAGTTTGGGCGGACATGAAAAGCAGATGCTATTATAAATCTGATGATCACTATAAGTGGTACGGAGAGCGGGGGATAAGAATATGCGATCAATGGAAAAATAGTTTTATAGTTTTTATTGGAGATATGGGATTAAAGCCATTCCCCGAAGCACAAATAGACCGCATTAATAATGACGGTGACTATGAGCCAAAGAATTGCCGCTGGGTCACGCGAACAGAGAATCGCAGGAATACATCACGTAATAAATTAACAATAGAGAAGGCTAGAGAAATAAGGAAGATATACAAAAAGGGTAAAATATCTTGTGTGAAACTTGGGAACCTCTATGGAGTCAATGGTGCTAACATATGCAATGTTATTCATCACAAGATATGGGCTGAAGCAATTGAAGCAAAATGATAAATATTATACTAGGAGAAATATATAACAAACTACACTTAATTTTCCCCTATGCGCTAATAATTAGTGCGGTATTTTTAGTCGGATTGCCGGGTTATTTTGTTGGTAAATATTATGAAAGACACACGTGGCGCCGGGAACTGGAGGCTGGCAACCGTATGGGCGCAGTGGTACGGGAGAAGATCGGCAAGCGGGATGCGCGGATCAAGCAGCTTACCCGGCGTATCGCTAAGGATGAGGCGCGGCTGGAATGGGCGGAGGGGCAACACCGGGAACTGGTAGGGCTGGTAAACGAGATGAGCGTGGTACTTATGGAGAAGCACCGGACTCTGGCGAGGAGGCGGCGGGCATGAAAATAATAGAGGAAATGGCTAACGAATGGGCAGAGAAGATGATGCTCAATCCTGATTGGGAGGAAGTGTTGATAGAGCTTATTACCACGGTAGCCGAGCCGGGGGCGGGAAGAGAGAAAGCTGCTTATTACGCAGGATATCAAGAAGCATTAATGTGGGAACCGTGTAATGAAGCATATTTAGATAATTGCTGGTATGAATATAACAAAAATGGTCGGTGGTGGGACGAAGAAGCATGGACAGGGTTGACACTTTGAGCAAAATAATATATGTTGAGGTTGGGATGGCAGGTTTCTACGAAAACAAAAACAAATACCCCCAACCGACTCGGCGACACACCCCTGTCATCCCACCCGGGTTGCGAGGGGGTATCTTTTGATAGTTGCATATTGGAAAGGCAAGGCGATTTCGGAAAACGACAGGCTGTTGTGGACCAAAGCGCGGATGGTGCCTAACCCGAAGTATATTGCGTTTAAAGAGTCGGTAGCCTGGACTCTACGAGTGGTCTATCTGGATAAACCACCTATAAACGGTCCGATAGTCGTTCGGTTGCTGATGTATTTGAATCCGAAAATGGATGCGACAAACGTGATTAAGCCGGTAATGGACGCAATACAATTGGCCGGAGTAGTTAGAAAAGACAAACAGATCCGTGATGGTTCATTCCACCGGGAAGACCAAAAAAAAGGTAAAGACGACGAAATCAGCATATACATACAGGAGGAAAAGTGAATATAGCAGAACGTAGGGCAAAGTTTGTTTACGACGGGGCGAGGCTGGCTGCCCAGGCAGCTTGTGCGCCCGTTATCCCCCTTAAGTGGAATGAGCGAGAGGGGCCGTTTCAAGAGCAGTTCTTGAAAGTGATTGAGCGGCAATGTGGTGAACAGAGGTCAAGTTCTCCAGAAGAATTGCACGGTAGTTGGATGCAATCGTATTATGCTATGGGGTGGATATACGGAGAGCAGTACAGTCGGGCAGATAAGATACATCCCGACCTTGTTCCTTATGCCGAACTTGGTCAGTTAGAAAGGGACAAGGATGCTGTGTTTATCGCTCTGTGTGAAATTGCCCGTCAGTGGATATATGACGATGAGGAGAAAAAGTGAAAGAAAAATTACGCATAGACATGCGCGATAAACTACCACATTTTTTTACCAGGTTCATAGGCAAGGACTTGAGCGCAACAGTAGAACGTTTCTATGACAGTAATAGGTCGGTGATTTTATCTTTTGAAGGCGATCCCGTGATAGAGAGTTTTGATGAAGGCAAAACATGGGGGCATTACGGTGGCCGGCGTACCTGGCCGAAAAGTACGCTGGGGATGTTCTGGGTCGGCAACCAACTAATAGCCTTTTGGGGTGGCCATCAGTTATGGCGGTCTCTGGACGGTGGTATCAAATGGAGTGAGGTAGAAAACATACCGACCGCTGATGATGTACACTTCAAGGGTATTGGTCGGCCGAATATATTCAGTATTATCGTGACAGCTCAAGATACGATAGTCATGGTAGCGGACAACTGGCTTGGGCAGGAAGGTCCGGACGGTCAATTGCTTTGTTCGATAATCAGTTTTGATGCCGGTAAAACGTGGGAAGTGAGTCGTTTGTTTGGTCCACCGTCACCACTTCCCCCTGGTCCGGAAGGGTTTGGCGAACCGTCGGTGGTACAACTGCCTTCGGGCTGGCTATGGATGGTGTTTCGGACACTGTATGGTGAGCTTTGGCAATGTATTTCCCGCGACCAGGGGCGAACCTGGGGGGATGCAACGCCGACCGGGTTGACATCGCCGATAGCTAACTGTTCTGCGAAGAGGGCTCCTAACGGCGCTACTGTGCTGTGCTGGAATTCGGTTCACCCACGTGGCCGTGGAGATACAGACTCGCGGTCGGGGTTCTATCACCCCCGGACAAACCTTGTGTTTGCGGTAAGCGATGACAACTGTAGACGATGGACCTGCCCGGTGGTGGTAGAAGAAAAAATAGGCGTATACCCGTCCATCTATTTCAAGGGAAACACCATGTATATCCTGTACCAATCGGCTACAGACGATGTACCACGTGGCTGGGGTGATTATGGACTGACATTGGTAACCTATGACCTGGAAGAAGTGTTGAACCTACCGGCATGGACGGCAGAGACAATCCAACCGTATATAGACAAGGGGCTGGTAGCACCCTGGCTGGCGCTGGCGTGCGACCACCCGCCACGGGAGACGATAAGTTGATAACCGGCGTTGCCGGAATAAATATTTGATGGAGGTACATAATGAGTGTACTAGGTGATTTACACGAAATTGCTAGTGCGGAGTTTCGCGGTAGAAGCCAGCACCAGGCTATGGCGGCAGCGATACTGTCGCTACATTACGAGACGGAGAAGCGGTTAGTGGCTCTTGAGCTGAAAGCTAAAGTTAAAGTGGCACCCCCGGTTGTGGAAAATGCAAAATCTGCCGCAGACAGGAAACCGTTGCCCAAGAAAAGGTACAGAAACATAAGTTAGAAACCCCGGTGTTGCCGGGATAAAATAATTTCAGGAGGTGAGTAATGGCTCTCATGATTGATGAAAGACAAAAGCTTATAGACATACTGTTTGAAATGGCACAAGGAACCAATGAGTGGGATTTAAAAACAATTGCAGTAGGTCTATTGGTTCAACTTGAACTGGAAGCAAAAGCTCCGCCGTTGGCGGAATAAAATAATTTCAGGAGGTGAGTACGATGAAACGACTCACAATTTTACTGTTGGTGCTGGCCGTGGTGGCTGGTACATCGTTCGGAATCGACTTCGGGGGCTCAACTGCGGTTGCAGGTGTAGCGAATGCTGAAGCACAGAGAGTGGAAGTGGATCAGGATATCGACATTGATGTCGGCCCGTTGCACATCGATCTGGCCGGTGGGGTCGACTACGACGGAGATATCCTTGCCGACTATGCCGTTGGTGCATCGGTAGGGTTCTCCGTCTTTACAATCGGCGGCTCAGTTGCCGGTAATCAAGACATCCCGATGACCGATGTGAAAGCATTTGTGGATATCGCAACCGGGGATGTAGGCGCGGACGTGGACATTCTGTTGTCTGCAGACACCGAGAAAGAAGTCTTCCAGGGTGCCGAATTCTCGGCATTTTACAATCCGGGGCCGTTTGAGTTTCGTGTCGGTTATCTCTACACTTTTTTA
>SDBS01004390.1_pt1 | contig 13805 bp, 12 predicted proteins | sample 2277091 | NCBI WGS metagenome assembly SDBS01 (sample SAMN10404972, study PRJNA504765) | marine sediment metagenome | isolation source: marine sediment core GS10_PC15, 163 cmbsf | place: Arctic Ocean: Southern Knipovich Ridge | collected 2010
ACCGCCCCAGATTAGGAAAATTATTCCTATCATGAGCCCAAATAAGCCCACAATCGAACCAAGTGCGATTAAATACTCGAACCCTTCTAAAACACCTTCGAAATAATCGAATACTACCATAATAAATTGATGTAAAATCAGGAATATTTAAAAAAAAATTCTGAAAGAGTTCAAATAATTCGAATTTATCTTCATAATTATTGTCTTATTGAGTATATATATGCAATTTATCTTAATAATGATAAACTTTTTTCCCACTACTGAACTTTTACGCGTTTAATTGATCTATTACATATTGGGCACTGAACCCAATTCGGATAGATTATCGCATTACAGTCGGTATTTGGGCAAGGAATCGTGCCTTCTATCTTTCGATTGGATTTTTGTAGGCAATTAACCACATATTCAGGACCGTTGTTGTCGTGATATCGACTAGCAATTTTTCCGTGGTATCTTTGATTGTCCACATTTATTCTTCTTAAGTTACGAAGGTTCTCTAATCCTTCTAACTTTTTTAGGCTGTTATGAGATAACCACAACGATTCTAAGTTTTTTAAACGATCAAGACCGGTAATTTTTTCTATTTGGTTATCTGTTAGATATAAATAGGTTAAATTTTCGAGATTTTCAAGTCCTTTAATTTCTGTAATTGCATTATGATACTGAATAGATAAATCTCTTAGCTTGGTTAAGGTATCTAATCCTTTTATTTCAGAAATCACTCGCTTATATTCGTTGAGAGTCGCGTCTAAATTTAACGATTCAAGATTTACCAGCGATTCAAGCCCCTTAATTTCAGTAATATAGTTACTTTTTAGATTTAATTTCTTTAGGTTAACTAATAAATCTAATCCTTTAATTTTATTAATTCTATTTTCTTTGAGATTTAATTCTTTTAAATTTATTAGTTCTTTCAGTCCATGGATCTCATTTATATCGGTAATTTCAAGTTTTGATAAATTTAGTGTGTCATTTATTACCCAGTGCTTCTTACCATGAACAGTAACAAATTTAGCATCTAAATTAAAATCCCGTTCGATTAAATCTATAAAAATTTCTGCAAATTCTACCTTTTTATCAGTTAGATGCATACGTGCATCAAAGAATTTTCTATCATATTGCTCTAACATTCGTAATAAGGTTGTTTTTATTTCATTTATTTCATTTTCATCAAGTTTTATTAATAATTGTTTGAAAATTGTTAAATCGATATAAGGAAAAATTCCTATTAGAATATAACCTATATTAAAGGGAGAATAATAATGTTTCCCGTCTTCTCCATAACATTTTTTAATATATGCAATTAAATCTGGGAAGATTGACTTCATAAAGTGATTACAAGCCTCTTTTGGCACGATTTCAAGATAATCATTAATTAACAAAGCAAAAACAGCATTTTTAAAATACAATTTTTCACTTTTAATCCACATCAAGCATCTTTTAATAGTTATATCTATAGTTTTTGTCCCAAATAATTTGAAAAGTTCTATAGCAGGTTTTATATATTCTTCTTCAGAATTCCAATCTCTCAGCATCTTTAAATAGTATTTTATCATCATTGGAACAATTAATTCAAATGAATTATTTTCCTTGGCCAATGCAACATCTTTAAATTTCTGAAAACTAGTTTTATAAAATAATCGAGCTTCAACATAATCGAGAATATTTCTAAGTAGATGTTTGTTTTCACTATATAAAAGGACTTTAAACTCTTTATGTTCTAGATCTTTAAAATAATTATTTCTTACTAAATCTTGAAATAAAGAAGGGTACTTTTTTGCAACAAACGTTATGATAGTCTGAATAACCAAGCGATACTCTTCAAATTCTTTTTTCTCCAGTTCGCTCTTTAGTTTAGTTAGAATGAATTCTACATCACTCATGTTATCAAAATGCCAGTAGTTATTTTCTCGATTATATTTATCTAATGCTCCTAAGAATCCGGTTATGTTGTCATGGTCAAATTTTTGTAATAATAACTCCAAATCTTCAAATTCAAGGAAGAATAAGCAGCCATTTTTTAGTAGTTGATAAATGACATCTAAATCATTACTATCTAAAAGTAACCCAAGGAATTTCAATAAAAAATTACTCATTTCTTGATCTCTTTTTCGATTATCTACTGAAAGATAATCAAATAACAATGAACTTATCACGCTAGGATTTTGTTTAAATACTTTCAATAAAAAATCTTGAAAAAAATCATCTTTATCCTTCGCTCTTTTATTATTAATTTCTTTATACACAATAGATATAAATCCTACTAAAAAACCATTATAGGAGTGTTTTGGAAATCTATTTCTAAAGTTATTATATGCCTTTAAAATTCTAAAAAAAACTGGTATTAAATTCAGTTGAGGTAAGCGAATAATATTATAATCTATGAATTCTAAGACGTTTCGATAATGATGTGGTTCATTTAATTTATCTAATATCGTAATAAGATAATCGACAATTCGTTCTATATAGGATTCAGGGAAATTTTTTAGCACCTCAAACGGATTCATAACCTCTCCTGCTCGCATGATGAAGTAATATAGGTAATTGAAATCAATTTCTTTTATCTCATCATCACTGACCTCTAATTTATCTAAGAATATCAATAGATATTCAATGGTTTTAATAAAAAAATAATCATCCTCATCATAATCAGAATATTGAAATAGATCATAACCTTTTTTATCAAAAACATCGCGTTTCATTTCATATGCTTTAATAGGTTTATAATTGAAATACTGTCTTTTTTCTTGTTTAACTATTGACTTTAAGTAGGTATATGAATCTTCTCCAATTAATAACAGTGTTTTAAGTGGAGAATATCCCAAATTTTTACTTTGTCTCGAGGTTAATTTTGCTTTTCGTGCAAAAAACTGGATGAATTCTTTTTTTATCTGTAAAGGTAAATAATTTATTATTTCGGTAAAGAACTTATAGTTATTCTGAATATGATTATAAACATCACTATCTAAGGTTTTTAAAAGATTAATGTAAAGAGGAATTTCAGGATCTTTAAGTATTGATTTTAACTCATCTTCGTGTAAATAATCTTTAATATATGAGTGTCCAGAAATATAACTGAGAAATTCTGGTTGACCTTCTATTATCCATTTTTTTAGATAGTTATTTATAAGATCTATACATGTTTTATTTCCTTTCTTAGCAAATACATGCAAAATTTCCAAAGCATAGCTTTCAAGAGTCTTAGTATTATTCAAAGCTTCCATCAATTTAATGTTAAGTTTGGTATCTGGTGTAAGTAAATCCTCTTTAAAATCCATGATGCCGAGATGTTTATTGTAGTGCAACTGTAAAATTATAAAAAGATTTTCTGTTTTTATTAAGTATTTTAATACTTCTTGCTTATCTTCATCACCAAAACACTTTAAATAATCCCCCGTAATTAAGCGGTTAAATAGTTGAATATCTAACTTATTCAGTTTCAAAAAAATATTTTTCAGCAATTCTTTTGCATCATCAAAACCTTTATCAATATATTTTTTCAAAAGAGTAAACACGAATGTAAAGAGTAAATGCTCTTGAGCACATTTGATAAGGAAAGAATTATCTTCGAGGGATTTAAATGAAATTTCTTTTAATTCCTCTTCATCAAAAAAGTCTAAATCTGCTGATCTCATAAAATGTTGTATTTCTTCTAAATTTCCTTTTTTATATCTCCGAATAATTTCTCTTTTAAGAATCTCTTTTGCATGAGGATCATTCTTTTCAGCTAATTCTCTAATAAATTTTATTGCCAAATTTCTAAAATCTCTTTCATTGTTAAATAATTCAAGAAAGAATTCTCGAAAATTATTATTTTGGTCAAAAATGAGTTCTCTAAGTGCTTCTTTAGTTAAGTAATAATAAGGAATTGAGAATTTTGAGTGCAGATATCTTAATCCTTCAATATCTTTGTTATTAAATAATTGATAAAGAAACTCTTTACACTCATCTTTATCTCTACATCCAATCTCTACATAATTAAAGCTACTAGAACCAATCCGGGGAACTAAATCCTCCCTAACTTTCGAATTCCCAAAGATAAAACACTGTAAGACACTCCGTTTAAATAGTTTATCTGGTAATTTTTTTGAATCTTTAATGTGTCCATGATTTAGATTCCATAGAAGTGCATGCATAATACTCATGGAATTTGAGGACTTTTTGAGATAATTTTTCAAATAATCTTTTAAGTTATAATTTGTATCAAAAATAATCTCAATTGCTTCTTCTATAGAAAATTTTCTCAGATCAATAAGATTTTTTGACTCCAGAAACTCTAATCTTTTAAAATTTTCACTTTCAAGTAATTTTATAATTAAGATCTTTTTATTTTCACTATTTAAAGATTTGAGATAACCTTCATCTTCTGGTATCATAATTCATTTCCCTTTAAACCCAATTCGTAAAAAGAGCTAATTCTCTCTATTGGAATATCTAAAAATTTACATTGGTTAAACAACTGTCCTGTAACGTATATGTTGGTTCGACCACCTACCAATTTTAGCGTAATATACTCGTTAACCTTGAATTCTTTCATCGATAATCTTAAAGTGATTTTTTTTTTTCATTATTTTGTCTTATAAGCTATATTTGAACTTTACTGCTTAAAAAAGATTGCTCCTCTAGAATTTTTTCTTTAAATATCTCCGTAGTAAATATTCAGTAAACAAAGGTGATCGTGATGGATAAAGAAGTATACGAAAAGATAAAAGACGACCTTCCAGAACAATTAAGAAAAGACATCGAGGAATATGGCTTAGATAACTTTGAGTTTGAAATATTAGATGTAGCCTATAGTCAAGAGGAGTTAGACAGAAAACAAAAGGAATGTATAAAGAAAGCCGATTCTCTGGAACCTCGTGGATACAACATACCGGAAGAGTTGGAATAGAGCATTTTTATTTTATAGATATAAATATTATTGATAGAAAAATTGAAATTCTTCTAGTGCTAAGATTTTATCCAGAGATATTGGTTCTATCATAATGCCCCAGCAATCTCAATGAATATGGCTTGTAGGATAAGCAAGCCCATTATAGTTTCACTTATTTCTCTACGTTTAGGCAGTATTTCTAACCTATCGTTCCTAATTTTCTTGTTTGCATCGTCATAGTTGGATTGGTCTACCAACATCAAAACTTCGTCAGCCTGATCGGAAAGCCATTTTGCAGCTTTCTTAATTGCATCTATCATTATATAATCCATATCCCATAAACCTTCGAATATTTGCCTTATTTCCATTTGCTTAGCTGTGTTGAATACCTTTGCAAACCACGGAGATAGAAATCGCTTGTAGATAGTCGTTATTTTTGCACAATGACCCCGACTTTCTTCCATTTGCACTTCAAGTTTCCCTGCTTCTAATCCAAGTAATATTTTTCTATTTTGGCTGATATTTATATTATCGGTTTCATCAAACCAAATACATAAATAATTGTTCAAATGAAAGTCCAATGAGTTGTAAATTTTTGAAATTTCCCCAAGAACAATAGCTAATTTTTCTGCAGCAGGATCGGGATGTCTTACTAACTTATCTTTAATCTTTTCAAAAAGCTTTAACTTTTGAGCAATTTTAATTAACTCTAATGACAATTCTATTCACCAGTTTTATCTAATTTTCTTTTATATTTTATTTGATTTTTTTTGTCAATATTGTCAAGATCTCTCCTAAGTCCCCCAAAACTTTTATATATATATATAATTTCTTAAAATCAGCGAGTTTCACCATGAATCCAAAATTGGAGGTATTTATGTGATGAAAGTTTAATGATGATCATAATGATTTTACATATCGAAGAAATTCATGCGCACACTCTCTATAATACTCGTGGCGTAAAGATAGTCCAGAAATTACATTCTCTTCATTTATTCTAAAACTACAGGATTCGCTATTCAGACTTTCTAATTGCTTTCTCTCTGTCTCTGATAATATCCAATCCATTTTTACGCTTAATTTTTCATCAATAATGTCGAATTTAATTGATTTTATTATTTTATTCGCATATTTTCTTTTCGTAAAATAATAAACAAACTCCTGTTCAAGATAACCGAGATAAAAGGCTTAGAAACGCTTACTCTCTTAACTAGATTAGACCTTCTAAGTAACGAGATACCTGAAGTTAAAGGATTAGGAGCACTTTCACGGTTAAATTGGCTCTCTCTTCTACCTAATCCAGTTATACCGGGTTATGATGATTGGGAGAAGCAATCCAACGTTTTTAAGAAATTAAATATAGCAAAACTAGATCAGTTTGCACCTAAAGACGTACAAAAGCTAGTCGAATATTGTAGAAATGAATCCTAATTACAATTAAGATTCGAACATAATAACCGAAATAGAAGGACTAGATTTCAATAATTATATGTCACGCGAGAAGAAAGATTTCCAATTTAAAACTTAAATTTTTATACATAAAAAGATAATATCTCATAACAAAAATCCGTATTATTGAATTATGTATTGGTTGAGCGGGTTTAGATGGTTGATTATTTAATTTATTGTAGATATTGTGGGAAGAAGTTGGCTTTAGGATATAAACAATGTGTTCACTGTGGCGGACTTATTTTAAGGAAATCCATAAGTAAATATCCATCTTCAGCTATATATGATGTACATTCGCATGAATATCATGAGGCTCTCCATCGAGAGAAAGAGCTCCATTGGAAGCGAATTCTTGTAAAAAGAGGGGTTAAAAATTTTAAGGATGCTCCTGAAACAGAATCAATAAATTATAGCGATAAAGTATATGAAAAAGTGGATATATTCATCTCATTAAAGAGAGATTCTTTTCCCTCCGTTGACGAGGAATTACAAAATTCTGATGAAGATCTACAATTACGAGTAGAATATCTTTTTGGAAAAATAGGAATAGCTCCCATCCCCCGTTTCCATATTACTCATTCTTCGAATGACAACAGTCACTATTTTGAGATAAATGAATATAAAATTGATTTGAGAAACCTTTTCCACGATTATTTTTTCCTTCTCGCAAAAGATGCCCCCATCAACTATAACCTTTTTCATTTGATCTTTTATAATGATCGAGATGAATATGTTCCCTTCCATCTTGAGAGAGTAAGTTTAATTCAAGACAAAATTCTATTGCTCTATATCAAAAGATATTACATTATGGAATATGGTTCGAGATATATCTAGCTAATTATGCATATCTATCAATGAATTTTTTTTTCTAGCAATACTTTCATTTTCTAATTTTAAGGTAAAGTTCTTTTATTTCAAGAGAATTTTCTGGCCTTTCGAGTACTTTGTTAACTATTAAAGTCCTTAACGTTGTTTCGTTAAGTGGAATAGTTTCGAATTGGTTGAGGTATGCATCAGAATACTTGAACTTTCTGAAGACGAATCTTTTTTTTCTAATATTGTCGTTCGAAATAAAATATTCTTCAGAATTTTTCAAAAGGTAAGTCATTAGGTCTTCGAGTTTTTCTTTTGGGATTGTACCATCATACGCAAGAATTTGGACGTATTTTGATACGAAACCAATTTCGATACGATTGTATCCGCTCTCAACGAATATGTAATCCAATTCTCGGGGATGTAATACTACTTCGAATAGGAAATTATCTACGAATTCTACGTGAATGCCTAAAAATGTCAGCAATAACACTTTATGTAGCTTTGACATGTTATATCGATTAAGGAACTTCCTAAAAAAAAGCTCGTAGAACCGTAAGAAATAAGGACGGTCGTATCCAAAGATAAAACTAGTAAAATATCGCTTACTAAGCTTCGATAGCAAATACAACGCGTCATGGCGTCGCTTTATATTAGTTTCTTTAACGTCGTTAAAAAGCGAGAAGAGTAAAACGTCGATATCCAATTTCTTATATGTAGTTGATTTTAGCGCATCTGAGAAAGTTATAAATTCCCGATATAGTTGAGATAATTGCTCAAAATTAAGAATCGCTTTATCCTCAAAAATTAGAACGAACTTCCCTTCTGCTATCAACTTTGAGGTTATCCGATCTCTTTCTTTTGTTGCTATACGATCCCCTACCCGCGAAAGCAAAAATACCAGCAAAAGTTTCAGCATGTCGTTTGTCTCAGTAATTTTATATCCTTCCTTACTCCAACCTCTTAAAATTAAACACGCCCTCTCAGGTGAATAATCTTTAATCCAATTTTCAATAGGACATTTTTCGTAAGATTCTTTTTGTGCCTGCTGACCCATAATTTCAGGTAAATCTGAAAAAGGGAACAACCTCCTAAAATTAGAAAATTTGAGAACAAAAACTCGATATTTCCTAAATTCTACACTTTCCCCATTTATAACGATAGTTGTACTTTCACTCTCGCCATTGATAGAAAACAGGTCTGTTATGTAAAATTCTTCTTCTTCTTCTTCTTCTTCTTCCATGGATTTTCTCAAGTATAAATATAGACAGATAACTATTTTATGTTCGTTTTATTTTAAAAAATTTTACTAGTTTAGTAATTTTAATAATTCGTCATGAAGTTCATTCGTTTGGATTTTATATATTGAATTCTTTCATCATTTATTTCGTGAATTTCTTTTAACGCTTCCTGTTTTAAAAACTCTCGAGCTTGTTGTTTAGTGTGATTTTTACTACTCATTAAAAAGAAAATTCTTCTTATATGAATTATATCAGTAGGGAGATAAAAATTAGTGGGATTTTATTAAACATTCTTCTATTATATGAAGAGTAAAAGCAAATTAAATTTGTTTTATAAAAACAAAAATATTGCCTAATCGTCAATTTATATAAAATCGCTGAAATTTATTGTTTTTTTTAAGAATAAGAAATGTTTAATTATATGAAAAAAGAAATTACCTTAAAGTCAAAAATTTAAAAATTTATGAAAGAAATTAAGTTAAAAATCTTCAATCCTGAAGTGGTGGACTGTTCGAGTACCTGGAGTTATCTCGTACCACCCATAGAATCCTTAAAGCTTTTAGTAGACATTTTATTAAAACTACTTCAATCAAATTTGATTATAAATATAGGAGAAATAGAGCTGAAGATTAGCCCTAGAGAAAATTCTCCTCGTATTACATACTCCTCTCCTAAAGTAATAGATAAATATTTTCTTGATGTCTTAGATTATGATTTAGAATCGTACGATCTGTATCGAGGGCCTAAGGATGAAGATAATAAATTAAATGAGTTATATGTAGAAAAAAAAGAAGGTTTTGAAATTCGGATAAGGAACCTTCAAGAAAGATTAGATAAAAAACACCCTCAAAAATATAAATACCTTATGTTGTCTCCTGGTATTGAAGGAATTAAGGAGGCAATAAAAGCAATGCAGGATTTAGATATGGGCGTTAAAGATTCTTCAGTTGACTACCTAACGTTGTATGTTGACATAATTTGGAAAACATGGATTAATTACTACAATTCTACCACTAAAAAGAGAATTATTTTTGATTTGATCAGGGATGACGAAGAAGATTTAACTTCTGTAGATAGAGTTAAGAATTTGGATCTTAATATCCGGAAAAAAGCTTTGAATGCTTTTAGTCATATCGGATTTGAGTTTGAAGGGGAATTGGGGTATAGTTCCAAATTAAGCTTAGGAAAAAAATTTACATATATTACTGATAGACATTACGATGAAATTCTCTCCTATATAAAAATGACTTTTAACAAGCAATTCACAACGGACTTTGTCTATGGATAAAAAGAATATAATGGAATTTTGAACTAAAAAGAAAAAGTACTATTATGATTGATTCAGTAGCGAGTAAATTACAAATCATCAGATATCCTCCTAGATATCCTAAATCTGTACATCTTTATATCACTAATGAGTGCAATTTAGATTGTAAAAAATGTTATTACCGTACGCCTGACGATGAGAAACAACAACTCTCCTTAAAACGATTAAGGCCGTTATTCCGTGAATGGAAAAAGTATGGACTTACGTCTATAGCGATTGGAGGGGGGGAACCGTTATTACACCCTGAAATTTTTGAGATTGTGGAGCTAGCAAAACAGATGAGTTTTTTTATAGCGGTAACTACTAACGGTACAATCTTAAAACCTATAAAACCAAATCGGGTTCATATATCTTACGATAAATTACATCCAACGTGGCACCGTGAAAAACTTATAAAAGAAGCTATTAAACATTATAAAGCTCTCGGATCTAAAGTCGGGATAAACCACATAGTCTCTGACCTTGAAACGATAGAATATATTGAAGATAATTTTGAAAATATCGATAATCTTTTGCTCATTCGAGAAAAACCAGAGTCAAGTTTTAAGGATTGGCATAAAATTCCTCGTCGTAAAAGCTATTGGATTGAAGGATGTATTGAGGGGTCTCTGTGCGAACAAGGCGTCTTAAACTTTCACTTAAATTATAATTTGGAAGCGTCTATTTGCTCTAATTTAAAAAAATCGATTCCTTATACAACTTTACCGGAGGTATGGGAAAAGTTAAAAAAATTTAAGTGTGAACTAAGAGATTCCAACATGAAAGGTGATTTTGATAAGAATAGATTTAAAAATATTTAACTCTGAAGTGGTAGATTGCTCTACTGGATTTGTTAACATTATCCCGGATAAAGTTTCCTTGAGGATTTTAGTAGAGATGGTAAAAACGATTATTGAAGCGGATTTTATAAAAGCGATCGGTGTTTTTGGCGTTCAGTTCCAAGGAAATGTCGGGCCGATGGTTAGATATGAATGTCCGTATGTTTGTAATGATCATGGTTTTAATTACAACTACTATGAATCGTATGGTATTACCCAAAAAGACATCACCAAACAAAAATCTACAAAAAGTCGGGACGATAAAACTTTCGGTTTATTTGTGGAGTCTTTTAAGACCGCAAAATTAAGAAAGCAAGGAGATATAAACATTCATTTAGTACCCTCAGGATTATCAGGTGTAGAAGAAGCACTTAATGTAATTTTTACTATTTTAAATAATGAATATAAAAAATACCCTACCCATATTCCACACGAGTTAGACACGGTAGTCTATTTCTCGTTTGGTGCTGATATTGGATTTGTAGAGGGAACTCTCTTTATGGAAAGATTATTGATTGATTCTCGAAGAAATCTTATTTCAATAATATTTAATTCAGATGGATTGCCCCTCCCCGAAGAAGAATACGAAACACCTGTTTTCTCATTTATTGGTAAAAACTTGGAAAAGTTACTCAAAAAACATTGGGCTAATATATACTCACTTGATTACATATGGGCGGACGATGAACAGATGTATACCGAAGCGGATCTCAAGGCAATAGATCTTAAAAATAAGTTAAATTCTGAAGCATTTTTTTATGATTCTTGGTACTTACCAGCATTAAAAAAGTTAATACGATACGATATAGGATCAAACAATGTTATAGCAATTTATAGTTCTCGAAATGAATTATGGACTATTGTAAATGATCTTGAAAATTTGCCTAACATCGATACATACGGAGTCAAGTTTATTTCGAGAGATAAAGTGAACATTGACGAGTTAAAAGCTGATGATTTACTATATGGGATTCATCTTACTAATAGTGAGAGCAAAAGGTAATTACTAGCTTGTTGAGTAACAGTGAACAAAAAAAGAGATTCTTACGCGGCAAAAATATATCAAGAAGCATTGGATAGTTTTAAGGGTTTGAATTTTAAGGAAGCTATAAAACGGTTTTCCGATGCTTTAGGTCGATATTCAAGTTATCCAGAGGATAAAGATTTTGATACGGGCGTTATGATTTCGCTGCTAAAAAACACTACACGCTCGAATCAAGAAGACTTCATAGATTTTTTTTTGGAATTTTTTGAGAACAACAGCAACTCAACTCAACGGTTTAGAACGGTGAGGTTTTTCGAACCTATCGTTAAACATAGCGATTTTAAGTTTGTGGTCCATATTATTAAATCGTTGATAGATAACGAGGGATTTTTCAGTTTTCCTCGAATTGAAGTATTAGACTTGATTAACGAGTTAGATCCCCATAAAAGAACGATTCATTTCCTATTATCTAACCCACACAAATTAAAGCTCAAGTATTCTTACGGTGGGCACAACGACAACTATCCGATGATTTACATTCTAAATACGTTATTGAAGCTATTCACGTTTCCAGAAACGATTAAATATCTTACGCCTTATATTGCACACCTTCAAAAAATCTGTTATTCTAAATATCCCACTGTCAAGGAGATTATTTTTAGAAAGCTGGTGTGGGAACTCATAGCCGACCGATTAAAAAATTTTTTAAAGACTCCTTATGCGGCCTTTATTAGGAAGTATGGAAAAGAATTAATCGAACAGCGGAATCATCTATTTGTAGCGGATATAGAGAGCTGTAGAAATTATCAAGAGATGCCCTATATGTATTTTATCTTAACTCTTACAGAGTTGATGGGAAAAGAAGCGGTAGATAATCTGTTATGGATAATAAAAGAAAATAATCTAGAAAAAGATTTTTTAATATTGAGAAATTTTCGGCTAAAAATTGAAAACGCACCTAAATCCGAAAGGAACAAGCAAAATGTTCTCTTCCTTAGCAAGGTAGATAACGATAACAATTTTTTTTATCTCGACCAAAGAGAGATAGGCGAGGATGCTTGCTACTACAATTTAATTAGGGTGTCAGACGGGATTATGGAAGGATTAAAGAGCAAGGATCAAAATTATTTAAACGCTTCAAAATCTCTCTTGAAAAAACTATGGCTTACTTCCCTTACCCAACTAAACGATATACGGAGCGATTATCTTGCGAAGGTTGTTCTAGAAGAATTTGAATACATCTACTGGAAAGGAGCGCAAAAAACAATCAATTCTTTTCTTAAACAGAGAAGTTTATTAGCAAAAAAAATGTATAGCTCGGTGATTCTATTGGCATTGCACAACTTAGATTCAGATAGTACTATAACATTCAAATTCTTTCTATTTACCTTACTTTATGTTATAGACGGAAGGGATTTTTACATAAAGCATCGCCTTAGAGAAGCTAAAAAGTATTCACACCTCTTCGGACGTTTTTCTGTAGCAAATGAAACAGAATTAAAGATGCTAATCAAAGATTTACCCCGAGATTGAACAATAAAAAAAATAATTCCTAAAAAAATAAAAAACCATAAGAATTTACTCATGATGCAAAAAAAAGAGAGTGGAGAGGAAGAATATGTTTTTGAGTTCTACGACGAAGACTATGCTAAATCGCTAGAGGAAGTCGAAAAACCAGTAAAAGTTGAGGAATTTTTTCCTGAGACGCTTCGTTTTCTCGTCCGTTCTGAGAGCCATTCAACCTAATAAAAATACAACTATTTTGATATATTACGCTTGTCAAAATCATAAAAATTAACCTAATTTAAATTAATTAGTTAAAGTGTGCGTTACCAATGGTTCAAAGAAAAGTTTAGAGAAAACCCTACAAGAGGTAAAACATCTACGCTACTTACTTCGAAAAAGGCTATTTAAATTACAACAATTTTCAATTTTTTCCGTAGTCCGATTAACAGTTAAGTATATAATTTATAGCTATAAAAATCCCTTTTAATTAAGAGACAAAAATTAATTTTGTACTGTTGTACTAAAATTTTTTACCGCAATAGGAACAATGTGATGAAAATACATAATTTTTTTTCCCACATGCAAGACAATAATCCCTGGCATCATGAACAGAGTGAAAAACTTTTTTCAAAGGATCATAGGAAAGATACATATTCACTTCATCTAAAGCTTCTTTAGCAACGTGTAAGTTAGGATTTAATCTTAAAGCTTCGAGGTAACATTCCTTCGCGTCCTTATATAATCCCAATTTTCTTAAAGTTTCACCTCTATTCATCCAAACTCCAAAATAATG